>Ga0209986_10000263_pt1 | contig 49935 bp, 27 predicted proteins | sample BlataG_FD_183168 | JGI IMG/M metagenome (GOLD analysis project Ga0209986, IMG submission 183168) | Deep subsurface microbial communities from Black Sea to uncover new lineages of life (NeLLi) - Black_00105 metaG (SPAdes) (version 2) | ecosystem: Environmental > Aquatic > Marine > Oceanic >... | reverse complement strand
GGGCCATCCATGATCCAACTGGGATCGGGAGTGCCCAGTTGCTTGACTTCGATAGAGAGGCCAGTTTGGTTTTCAATGATGTACTTGGGTTTGAGTGTGACCAGTTTGGTGTGTCGGTAGATGGAGTCGGGTGGGCCAGCTGCAACGTCGACAGCAAATTCAAACAATCGTTGAGAACGAACTGTCTTCTTTTGAATTTGTAGTTTTTCAGCTTGTGAGAGGTATTCTGCAACTTCATGGTGAGGTTGGCCTTGAGGGGCAAGCAATTCTTGTCGGCGTACTGAGGCTAAACTATGCAGGGTGGAGGCTTTCTCTTCTCTTGCCTCCTCCTCTTCCACTGCTAACGCACCAGCAACCCCCTCTCCTCCGGCTTGTCGTTGCTGCAATTGCTCCAAAGAAAGTCGTTCCAAGGCAATATGTGCTTCTTGAGCTCTTTGTTCATCAGTTGCCAGCACATTACCTTCTTCTCCAGGCTCCACTGCTTCAGATAGAGTGTCTCTAGTAGGTGGCCTGTCTTCAGCAGCGATACTAAAATCTGGCACAGCTTGCATGCTTTCCATAGCTTCAGTAATCTCTTCCTCATCAACAACACTGGTCCTTCTTCTTGCATCATGGCCACCTGCATCTCTGGGTGGGGTTGGTCTGAACATGTTGTGAGCCTGGGGCTCAGTGGTACTGGTTCTTGGACGAGTACTGGCTGGCATTTTTAAATAGACAGTTCCAGCTTCACCTTTTGGACGATGATTGGGATGGTGCTTGTTGTATGCCCTGCCTTGAGCAGCAGCTGCTTGTTGTTGTTGCTGCTGCAATAGCTTGAATGGCAATTTCGATGGTCCTTTGAGCTCTACAGTTCCCTTGTTACCGACGGTCTTGATTTGTATACCTTGAGAGAACTTTCTCTTGGGTACTTGAGCCAAACCCAGCCGTAACTCTTCCTGTTTATTCATCATCACTAATTTATACTCCAACGCAATCTCAGCAGATGTCAGGGTACTGACTCCAGCTACACTACGCCCTTTACCACCACCAGCAACGGCTGTTTTCCTCCAAGCATTTGTAGCAGAATCAGCCACGCTACTAGATCCTTCTTCTTGGAACCCTCCCAACTCTTGAGTCAAAGTGGTCCCTGGAGAAAACACATCAGTGGCCCCAAAGAACAAACCAGGTGCCCAATCTTTGTCTTGATAAAATAAATCCACACCAGTTCTGTTATTCAGCCAGTAAGGTGCGTGCAACGTAATACGACACACACCTCCACTGCCGGTGCTGTCTTTATCTGCCAGAGTGTTGTGCACTCCTAGTAGAAATACAGGGGGAGAACGGACTTGCACATCTGGCTGTTCGTCATCTTTTGGTTTTTTACCGTGTTGATGCGCTGCTGATGCTGCACGTGCAGCTGCTTCTGCATCTTCGGGCAAATCATCTTCATCACCATCGTTGCTGACACCCACTATTTCATCATCGTCGTCGCGCATGGATCCTGGGGCATTATTGAGCAGAGTTCTAGCGACTCTGGATGCACTTTGAGCAGCTGATTGATCTCTCCACATTGAGAAGGCCATCTTCATCAGATCAAGTTTGTGTTGGCGTACTTGCTCCTCACTCCAAAGAGGGTTATCCACCACAACCTGGGTACCCCACTCTTCTTCTTCTTCCTCCTCCTCCTCCTCATTACCTTCATCTATATCCTCACTGCTGTATGAGAGTCCTTCAACAGTACCTGCAGCAGTAGCAGGTGACGTTTCATACAGTGGGTTGTCAGATTGATGCAGAGAAGAAGGAAGGAGACCACGTTCGGGGGATGCTGTGCTTGAAGGAGCAGCTGGACTAGCTGCAGCTGACAAGGACACAGGCAAAGACACCGGCTCCTTGCCCTTGTTGTTGCTCTTGGCTGGAGTAGTGACAGCTGGCTTTTGTAAAGTAGCAGTAGTTGTTGGAACAATATTAGTAGGTACCATTTCCACCTCAACTGGAGGCCTAGGCCTGGGTGGTCGGCCCATCACACCTCCTCTCACTCTAGGTGCTGGGGGAGGGTGAGGATCAGTCGAAGCTCTGGCATAGCTGCTTGCTGACGCCATTGCGGCAGCTTGCTGCTGTTCCCTCCTCTTCCTCACTGACCCATCCCCAGTCAACTTGGCAGCTGCTCCAGTACTTGCATTCCTTACTTTCTTTGCCAAGTTCATAGCCTTACCCACTGCTCTCTCCACATCTGCTCTGCTCACTGCATGTTTTGTATCTTTATGGAACCTCACATGAATGGTACGGAGATGCAGAGCTGCATCTTTCAGCCTGCTCAAGTAGGTTGCAACCATCTCAGGATGCATTGGCAGTGGCATGGCCACACCTACCATTCTCAAAGGAATCTCTTTCGGCAGGCGTTGCGTGTATGACACATCAATGACTTCTCCTTTGAAGGCAGCTTTCTGAGCCCAACTACACATGCTCCATTTTGTTGACCTCATTCCAATCTCTTCAACAGCGACATGTAACAGGACATTCTGTCTCAGATCTGCGTAGATATCTTGAGAAGATCCAGGAGAAATAGTATGACACAAATACCTTCCAACAGTACCCCTTTTAGGCACCTCTGCAACTGATTGCCTCCTGGGTGTCAGAGCTTCTAGCATACTGCCTAGCATGGTCCCTTCATCATATTTGGGAAGACTCACTCCTCTGGAATCTATCCTCCTCGTGAAATTGAGTTCTCTTGTCGACTTGTTGGTGATGATGTCCCCAGCAGGAGGTGAGATTGCAGTGCCTGATGGTTTGGGGCTAATCAGGGAACCTTCACTGCCTGCTGGTGGCAGTACCTGCCACAACAAAATCCTCATTGCATAAGGTAGTGCATTGTAGATTCGCATTGTTGGTTGGATAGACAGATGAGCCTCCAAGGGAGTGGTTGCTCTCTGGATAGTACCAGGCGCCACACATTCCAGATGTTTGAATGCTTGGAATTCCATTGCAGGTTTGGCTGGTGCTGCCTGAATGGCCACATTCAATGGGACGTCTTCTCCAGCGTAAGGATCCGGATCACAAGATGCATAGCCCTGTTGGCCCATCATGAAGGTGATGTTGGAACTCAGCCTGATGACGTCCCGTGAAGCTTCCTCAAATCCAGAAGGACGGAGGAAGAGGAGACCGCCAAGCACTGCAGTTAATGGAAGATAGCAGCCAGAGCCAGAGGCCAATGGACCTATCATCACGTCTCCCTCAGTCTTGCCACTTCTAACTCCTCCTCCTCCAAGACCAGTCGGAGGCCCAGCTCCATAACCACTACCACGGCTCCTTGAAGCTCCACCACTGGAAGAAGATATGGTGGTTGCAGTTGCAGGAGGCACCAGTGGAGTGGTTGGAATGTGTAATCTCAAGAGGATGTCTCTGTTGATCGAGTTTTCCACCCAAATGGCAGAATGAAGGGTGATAATCTTCGTTCTGCCCACCAATATAATGTCCACAATCAGTGGTACTGTGGTATTATCAGCTGGAGAAGACATCAAGTACCTATATTTGCCCACTACATTGACAGAAACGTCTCTCACCGGCATCCAATTGCCTTCAAAATGTAAATTAATCATGCTTCCTGTTCTTTCACTACCTAGAAGAGATGATGAGAACTGAACAAAGTTGAGCTTCTTCATTGCAGGAGTGACCTTGAGAGCTTCACTCTTGGCATTCTCCAAGGAATACACAGGCGACCTAAAAGAATCTCTGTTATCCTTGCCATCAGCCCAGTAGTAGACACGCATACCAGACTGGTTTTGGATCAAATACTTTTGAGGTGCAGCCGTTGTGTGGTCGTAAGAAGTTAGCACTCTGGGGGTGCGACCATCAGATGATGGTTGCCTGATTGGTGATATTGTCGGCTGTTGTCCATCTCCGTGACCAGTACCACTTCCCGAGACTAGAACCATAGAGTTGAACATGTGGTAGAAAGAGAGAGCATCTCCGATAGACAGAAGTGATGATGGGTTGAAACTAGCATCCAGATGTTGCTCTGAAGTCAACCATACATTGGTCTTCCTGTCGGAGAGATACAGCGGGGATACAATATCCACTAGATCTGCTTTGCATGGCCAAGAACTGAAGATAGTCTCCCACCTGCTGGTTCCAGAGTTTAAAAACGACGCCGATGCAGAGAAGGCTAGTCTGCCTGCTTTGTTGGCAGGCCTGTCAGGAAGTAATGTGGCCATGTCAAAGCCTAGGCTCAGCTTGCCTACGCTGAACTCCAGCACATCAGGGGCACCAAATGTCTCTGGTTTATCATTGCACAGCACAATTGCAGTATTTTGGATGTTGGCCATGATCTGTAGACTGGAGGGTCTAAATCCAGTCAGCATGGCAGCCTTGAGTGCACCAGTGGCAGCTTCTCCTCCAGTTGACGTGGTGTGGCGTCTGCCCATACTATAATCCATAATATCTTCTGATGCAGCTGAAGTTTCCTGTGCTTCTAATAATGTCATAGACAGAGAAGGACTCAGGTTGCCTGGAGAAGATGGGGAAACTTCACCTGAGAAGATTGACGACATCACTCTCTTAGATGTTGTAATGGCAGTCTTCCAGAATGGGATGTGGGAGAAGGCTGCTCTCAGGGTTAATGATTCTGCATCTAGCTTGATGGTAGTGCTCGCTGTAGCTCTGAATTTCTGCAAATACATCAGCTGACTGCGTTCATCTGTTGCTTTTCTGTGTTCCTTGAGCAGCGTTTTGATATGTGGAGTTGCAACCTCCATTATCACTCTATCCACCAGTTTCCAAGGTTGAGCAGAGCTAGGAATAGCACCAAGAGTGGCTCTCTCCACATCAGCAGCCATTTTATTGTACTCTCTTTGTCCAGAATTGGCCCTCAACAAGTCAGCTGCTGCAGAAGCTACCCGTCTACTCACCTTGCCTTTCAGCTTCTGTCTGGCACAGAATCTGAGCCAATGACGTTGAATGGTGTAGGCAGCTCTATGCAGTCGTTCTACTTCCCAAGCTTCAGCAGCTTGGGGAACCTTCATCTCCAGTTCCAGTCCACAACTGAAGGGTTGCAGGAAGCAGTTGACTCTAGCAGCAGGGTCTCTCACAAAGGCAGCAAACTGACGTAAATCAGCTTTAATCACTTGTTCGCCATCTCCACCGTATGCGTAGACGAATCTCATCACTGCAGAGCCAAGCAATAATCCTCTTTCTTCTAATGCCAAGGGCTCCTTACTACCAGCACCACCACCACCAGATGATCCAGCAGCAGCAGCAGCAGTAGAGCTATCGTGCAGAGCTTCTAGCAGCATAGTTGCCAGTGTCAAATCAATGGTCCTTTGATACGATCCAGGGGCTAGCAACCCAGCACCATCCCACAACTGACCAGCCAAATGCTGTGCACTGTCTACATCATATACAGGAATGAACACCTCACCATCCACGAACACTCCATTAAAATACAGCCATGAGGTTGGCCCACTTGAGATGGGGGTAGCTGGTGGGATGGGAGCGTCAGGGTCGACTGCACTTCTCTCCTTGCTATAGGGGGCAGTAAAGAGGTTGGTGATGCTCCATATAAGTGATAAATCGTGGAAATAAGGCCAATTTATCAGCCCATTGGACACTGCCACTTCAATTGCTGTTGTTTTATCAGACAGCATGCCAATGTTCACTTCAAACTTCACTCTTGGATTGGCCCCGGGGAGCTCTGATGCAGACACTGGTGGTGATTCTCCTGGCACAGCATGGTGTGGGGCAGTCAATACTCGCAACACTGCTGATTCCAAAGGTTGTTTAGCATCTTCCTCACTCATATCCTCATCTTCAGTTGTGTTGAATTTTCTTTCCAGATAGCTGCTTCTCTCTGGATGTATATTGGCTTCCGGAACTTCAATAAAATCAACTACTGGAAGGTACTTTCTTTCATTATTATTGAAGGCAGCAGTAGTACCGCCACCAGTACCATCAGAATAGCCTCTTCCTGGAGTCGGTATTGATTGATGAGAATGACTTCCTGATGCTGAATGCTGCTGAGCTGCTCTGTGTCTATTATTATTACCATAATGCTGATGGGGCAACATGGCGGGTATGGAAGGATCGGGTATCAGTGCATGGTTTCCTGCTTCCTTGTCTAGAGACGATCTCTTCTTATTGGAATGGATAGATAAGCGGCGAGCCACTGACAATCGAATACCAGTTTGAGTTTGAGGACGGCTAATGGTAGAAGGCAGTGGTAAGGGTCTCGCTCCCCTGCCAATCAATAAACCTCTGCCCCCAATATCGTCATCGTCACCAAGTCTACAACCGACCCCACCATTGCCAAGAACTATACCTGGTGTGTGACCACCCGAAAGCTCACTTTCCATCGCTCCATCATAGTTCATCCCTGTGCCTCCTTGATGATGAGCGTGGAAAGAAAAGGGTGTTTCTGTGAATGGTGTGAGTGGAGTCGTGTCACCATCACTGGCTGCGAGATGTTCATTATAACTTGATGAAACTGATATTTGAGACTCCAAACCTGAGCTCAAAGTGCGTCTGTAGCCCATTGTTGATTGTCCTTCCGACATACCTGTCAGCAGTACTCCATCATCGCCACCATCACTGCCATTCGTAGTACCTATGCCATGACCAAATGACATTGAATGGTTGAATGGTCCTTGACTTTTTTGAGCCTCTGCTTCTGCGGCAGTTGGAGTAGTATCCATTGAGCTAGGGAAGCTTCCCTGTCCTGCTGATGCATATTCAGTACCAAGAGACTCTTTATCATTGAAAGCGTCTTCATCTTCCTCTGCAATGCCCTCTTTGAATGGCCGGCCTAAATCGCCCTTAAATCCTCCTCCTTGCTGCTGCTGCTGCTGCTCAGACTCATGAGTGTTGTTCCTCAGAGGAATGCCATCACCAAACATAGTACTATCAGTCACTTCCTCCAGACGATAAGCCGGTCTCAAGTCTTGAATATCCATTGACGTAGAGCAGATACTCATGTACATATCAGTAGTCCTGAAAGAGCCAAGATCAAACAGCAAGTTGCTGACTGACACTCTGAGGAAAGGCCGCAGTAAGTAGGCATCACCGCCACCAATGAATGTGTAGACAGGTGCATTGCCAGTCCATTCTTGAGGGTGAGCTTCCAGTACAAGAGTTAATCTGGGGACTGCAAATGTCAGACGAAGCTTTGGCTTTTCGTCTGGTTTGGGGCCAAATTTGAGGTTTGGATTGTACTTAACTGCTGGTGGAGGGGTTGGAGTGGCAGCAGCAGTGCCGTGGGGTCCAGCAGATGCAGATCCAGCAGGAGCAGACCCTCGACCATTGACATTGCAATCACTAGCATCACTTGAAGGATTGAGCCAATCTTGGAGGTTGCCACCAATAAAATCAATAATAGTTGTAAAGTTTGGAGCATTAACGGTAGCAGTCAGAGGAGTAGATGAGAAGTGGAACTGTGATATATCTTCTCCTGGCCTATCAAAGATGACAAAACACAGATTGCAAGAGTGCAACAATAAATCACCTGCTACCAAATCCCACACTTCTATAGGCCAGCTAAAGCTGGTCAATGAAGCAGGTACAAAAGAGCCTTGGCGTGGATTAATGTAGCCAGGACCAAGCTGCTTTTGGTAGTAGAAGTTGGGGACTCTGACGAGGGAGCCTCTTTCTACAAAGAAGTTTTCTACACACAAGGCGATCTTGGCTTCGGGGAGGTCGGCACCTTCTTCATCTTCACTATCTTCATCTAGCACCATTGGATCAGAAGCAGCTGCAGCACTGCCACTGCCACCACCACTGTAGGTCCTACTTGTTTTAGATGGAGATGCCCTTGCAGCCTTAACTTCAACATTCCTGTCAATCACAACTTCAGCAGCAGCCTCAGTTCCAGCACCCGAAAAGAAGGCCTCCACCACACCAGCAGTGTCTTCTAAACCTTGCCTTGCCTCCCTCAGCCCTCTTGTAATAACTTCCTCTAGCTTTTCATGCTCTGCTTCCACTCCACGCTTGTTTCTGGCTCTCTCCACTGTGACATGTCGTCCAGATCTTGACACCAACATTGCTTCTTCATTGTCTCCAATGTGCAATACTCCAAGGGGATCTATTCTGTCTCTTGAGGAAGATTCATCCAGGAAGATCACACCAGGAGTGTCGGCATATCTATCTTTTTCTTGTGGCATCTGTCTCTGCTGTTTTTGCTGCTGCGATCCCATTGTGGCCATTCTCTTCTTTCGTACTTGAATCAGTGGCTCGTTGTCACCCTCAGTACCACCAACATTGGCACCCTGGCTGTTGGATTTTTTAGCAGCTGCTGCTTTTCCTGCTCCAACACCATTGTCACCCTCTGCTGATGAGGGATGATCATGTTCAGCAGACCCATTGCCGCCAGCAGAAGCTGACGTTCCATCATGGTAACTACCATATCTAAAGGTAGCATTACTCAGCAGACTCTCCTGGATCATATCATTCAACATTGGCAGCTCTGCATCTTCCAAAACACTACTGGGAATGACATACCCTGGGATACCCAGTAAAAGGTGGTCAATGTGACCTGCGAGTACAGTTCTAGAGTTGGATGATGTTGGGAGTAGGATTGTGGAGTTGTGAAGCTGAATGACCAGATTTAGTGGGAAAGAGGATGGAGAAGATGGGGAGGAGGGGGGGCCTTCCTTGGGAGTTGAAGCATCCACCGCCGCCGCAGCCGCAGCAGCAGCAGCAGGAACGCCTACTCCTACGTCTTTGGTGGTGGTAACTGCCTTGGTGACGATATCCACCGCCTCCATGACATCAGTAACAAACCTAAACAACAATAAGAACCGGGGATTGCTCATCTGAATAACCAACGATGGTCCTATATTAGAGGTAGAAATATATGCACTATAGGCAATATCTAGAGAACAGAATTCCTCTCCTCCATTTGGAATGAGGACCTGAGTGTGCTCAGCAGGGGCTCTGAGATCTTGAATCACAATGTCGGCAATCTTGGCAGATATGGTGAGGCAAGGAGATCGAGCACCAGCAGGACCAGGTTTTGGTGACATTTGTTCCAGCTTCACCCTACATTGCTCTAGTTTCATGACCATCAAGTCTCTGGATTGTACTCTGAAGAGAACATCAATGCCGACCAACGCGACGCTAAGCCTGAAGGGCCGCTGTTGTTGTCGTTGGTAGTTGTTGCCATACTGCCGCTGTTGCCTCTCCCTTGCATCATGCGTAGATAGTCTTGCTGCTGCTGCTACATTTGAAGAAGATGATGGTTTTTCGGTACTAGTCCCATCAGCAGCAGCACCACTACTCATGTTGGTATTTCCTACAAAATACGATGTAATCTGAGCTAATTGAGTAGCAAAGACAGTCATACTTGCATGTTGCTTAACTCTAGCATACACCAACATCTGGCCAATTTCAGCAGAAAGATCATCTCCACCACGAGTAGAACTAGTGTAATTCAACCGGATTTGAGGACCAAACAATACGTATACCGCCATCTTCTTATTACTCCCATCCTGCTGTTGACCAGATGAGCTCTGAGTGAGCTTTGATCGTTGAAGAGCAGATGTTGCTTTTCTGAGGTCAACAGCCAACATAGCTCTCTTCCACAGCCTTTTTGCTGGTTTCTCAGTCTGCATTCCCAGCATAATACGGCGAGCATGACGGATACTGCTATTCATTCTGGAAGCACGAGCTGGTAGGGGTCTCAATACGTATGCATGTTTGGCTCCATCAGGTAGCTGCAAGTCTCTCATCAATACACCATCTACAGTTAGTGATGCTACCTTCTTCCCTTGACCATGCAGTTGTAAAGTACCCCGAACATTCCCCACAGATAGGGAATATACTGCAGCAAGCCATTTGGCCCAAATAAAGGCAGGATCGTCCCTTTGAACAGTGATGCCCCAGTTTCTTCTGTATAGACTACCAGCAGATTGTTCCTTTTTTGTCCAGGTACCTACCATCCAGAGGACTGAAGCTTCTGTGATGTTGATTGAAATGACCAGCTTGCGTTGATTGTGGTTTGCGGCTCTTGAGGACAGTTGCATAGCAACACCAGCAGCAGCAGTAGCATCTTCATCATCAATCACACTTTCTTCACCATCTGATGAACTATCTAAAATTGAAGATCTTGACATGTAATCAACAACTTGCTGGACAGCTTTACCTACAGCAACTAAATGCCAGACATGAATGGGTGATATCCATGCTTGAATACCTCCTGCAGAGGCAGCAGCTGCAATGACAGATCCACCAGGCTCGTCAGGGAGCACAGTCAGTGTTTCTGCCACTTGAAGTCGCATGCTTCCACATTTAAGGAATGGGACAAGGGGCATAGGATAGCTGGTTGGATTGCGGAAGAGGTTTGGTGGGAAAAGTGGGTGAGCCGTGTATGCAGAATGAGCATTATTATTATTTGCATTGCCACCAGTCTGTACTCCTCCACCTCCTCCTCCACCTCCAGAAGAAGAAGACCCTCGACGATTTCTTGATGAGCTCCACATATATCTAGCAGCATCGTCCAGACTAGCAGCAAACAATTGCTGCTCTTTCATTTTATGCTCCTGTTTCCTTATCCCATCCATCACTGTCGGCATATCTTCTGGATAGGCCCATACTTTAGCCATACAACCAATCTCTGCTTCTCTGAGTTCTGCTTCTATCCTGGTGATGGCTTCCATCTCCTCACTGGCAGTGTTGGGTCTTGTTAATGGGTCTAACATGCCTCTAGAGTGCAGAATGCTGGCAGCTATTGCGCGTCTGCCATCGGTTGAAAGGTAGGAGAAGACGTCTAGAAAAGTCTCGGCATCCATTCGTCTGGCTGCTCCTCCACGGAGAGAACTGGCCGCGCTTTCAGGAGCTACTCGGAGTCTGATGTTTTGGATGGCTACAGTGAATAAGTAGTGGAGCTGAGGGTGGTCAGGGGCTACAGGTTTAGTGAAGTAGTGTGCAGTCGACGACGACGATGTATCACCGCTGCCACTACCAGGTCTGGGGGAGACTGCTGGCTGCTCTTCCATTCTAGCACCAGGTTGTTTGCTTGGACTGCCTTCTCCTGTACCATATCCAGTTTGAATAGACACTTTCCTGGGAGTTGGTTTAGCATGCTTTGCCATTCCAGTACCATCAGCAGCAGCGGCACTGCTACCGTCCTTGTTTGCCATTGCAGATTTAGGAACTGCAGATGAAAAAGAAGTTCTAACAGAAGGATTTGGTAGTTTCTTCTCACCCAATAACTCCGCATACGGTCTATGTCTATACGGTAGCTGCAGCGCTACACCAGGACAGTACAGTTCTACTACAGTGACTGCTGTGTTCATTTCACCTTTAACCACAGCGCCTCTTGCTTCAAAACTATGAAGGACCATGTTGGTGACTGATTCTGGTTTTGCTGGTAGAGGTGGGGGCCATTGTTCTCTATTTTTATTATTATTATTACCCACTCCATTAGATGCTATTTGTTGGCTGTCTAAGTAGGACATGCCCCATTCCCAAGGAGCAAGTCTATATTTTTCCCACGACTCTGCAAAGCCAAGCAAAGCTGAGAAGGTACTGCCATCATATACTAATCCAATGACTCCAAGAGACACTTTGATGTCGTAGCCTCCAGGTACCCATTCATCTATATCACCAGAAGTAGTAGTAGCGGTATTTCCTCCTGTTGATGTTGGTAGTGGTGGTACTGTCGATGTCAACGCATCTACTTTGGCATGTGTGAGGCCCCCAATGCCAGGTCTAGGGAGAATGGTTGCATGGCAAAACACTCCAGGAGCAGCATTACTTCCAATGGCAGCTGAATCTGACAGCAATGCACCGGATACTGCATACCTAAAGAATTCAGCAGCTTTGCACACTCGGCGGCAAACTCCAGAAGGACTGGCTAGAATCTTGGGCCCTGTCATTGGTGAAGAGGGAGCTTCACAAGTGGCGCACTGTAAACACTCCACTTGAGCGCTTAATTTGCCCCCAGCATCCATTCCGAGTGTGATGCTCTTAAGGCTGAGCTCTAAAACTGGCGCATCTGGTGCAGATTGGGTTGAATGTGGCTTCAAGTCGAAGATGAGACCTAGTTTGGGGCATGTGACTGCTATTTGAAGAGAAAATAGAGGTCCATTTGATCCAGGTAGGAGTGTTGCTACTTCATCATAATGCAGTAGCATCTGTCGTAAGCCCAACCGAATTGCCTGATCTCTAGTGTACACTAGTGCGTCTACTTTATCTGCTGCAAATTGTGTAAAACTAGGAGAGTTTGCTAAGGATTTATTATGCGTAGCAGCTACTCCAAATCTAAAGTGGGCTATTTCTTCTACTGTCATTCGTGCTTCTATTGCTTTCAGTCGTTCTAAATCGTCTTCATCTGCTACTTTGACTTTTCTACTGCTCCACCAGCTGGTTCTACCTGGCTCTTGGAACCTGGGGTCATTGGCATGCGCTACAGCGTATAGCTCTTGGTACTCTTGTCTTCGCCTTCCTCTACGTGCTATGGAAGACAGGGGAACATTCCTCCTAGCTAAATCTGCGGTCTTTTCTTGGATGGCACGACCTGCATGCTTCCACCAGACTGACGCATGGCCATGCACTGGAACCTGAGGCCGTAGTTGCCAGTGTTGGCCAAAGTGGCTTAGGTGACTTTGGCGTTCTATTAATCTGACAAGGATGCCCAGTGATGCTGGATTGACTTCAGGAACGAAAGCTTTCAACGACACGACTATATCCAGCGTGACGGAGGTCATACTACTGCTAGTACCATTAGTCGCAGCTGCGTTTCCATTTCTAATATCTTGAAGATCATCTAATCTGCTAGGAGTTCCAGGCTGGGCAGTGCTGGGGGAAGAAGTGGAAGCTGCTTTACTACTGTTACGGGCTGGAGCCTCTTGGTGCCCAGTTGCATTCTTGTTGTTGGTAGCAGCATAAACACCAGCCGCTGCTACTGCTGCAGCTGTAGTAGACGATGAGTCAGCTCCATCGTCAGTCAAAGGAGAGGATGCTGAAGCTTCACTAACACTGTAGAAATCTGATTCAAGACTAGATGATGGTGAATCTTCATCTTGCATGGCTGCATCTTCCTGAACAGATCTATAACCTGCCGTTGCAACACCAGATGGAGTGGTGTACGTTGCTGTATATGCACCAAAAGATGTTTGGTGGAAGGAGCTTCTTTCCAAACAGCGTTGCGGGTGCATCATTGTAGTGACATTTGACTTGCCAGGCAATTTTGGCGTTGAATCTTCAGCAGCAAGAGTAGCAGCAGTCGTGGTAGTGGTAGTGGTAGGAGGAGCTCTGGCCGGCGAAGGTGTTGTTGCTCTTGATGATGCTGGCACGCCATCTCCCTGCTCAACACCTTTGGGAACAAGTCCAATCAGCACTGACAATTCCCATTGACGGATAATAACATGCTCTTCTGGTGTCATTAGATCCAGCATTTTACTAAAGTCCAGCACTCCCTTCCTTGTACTATTGCTGCTAGCTTTGTCTTTAGACGGAGATGGATTTGACGATCTTGCACTAGCAGTGGTGGTGTTTTCATCTTCTGTGCCATCACCGTCTTCATCTATTTCCATCAAACTAGAAGCAGTCAGGGACCTTCCTGCTGTTCCAGCAGTTCTCCTTCTCTTCTGTGGAGACTTTCCTATTGGAGATGGTGATCTGATGGCAGCCCTATATAGAGACCCTCCTACAAAGCTAAACACGCCAGGCCGAGGCGCTCTGGCAGATAATGCAGCAGCATGGCCGGCCCACAATGAAGGGTAGGTTTGTAGTTTCAAACTAACACCAGCCAGGGTTAATCTACTAGAAGATGGTTTGTGTATCATTACCCGGGACCAGAATAACTGAGGGATGAATGAGAGGACTTTCCACCATGTGAGATCGTCAGCAGAAGGCTGACCATCGGCAAAAACACCAGTGCCAGAGCCACTCAATGCACCCAAGGCACTAGCGGCTCGACCGACACCACCGCCTCTTGCCGTTGCTGGCTCTCTGATATCGCCGTCATCATAAACAGAAAAAGGTTGGCTTCCTTGGTGTTGTTGATTGATAAATGCTTCTCCTTGAGGCACCAGAGTCAAGGTTCTCACAGCCAAGACTGCTGCATCAGCCCCTTGGAGGTGGTTGGTTGCAGGTTTTGGACCTGGCTCCCCTATTTGAGTGTACTTTGCAATGACGTCCAGCACTTCTACATGTAAATATTGCACTACAAATGCTACCACTTTCTGAACAGCCTTTGCTTGCAGTCTGTCAGTGAAGGCACCTGCACCAGGAGACCAGCCAGCAGGTTTGGGTGCTCCATCTGCATCGTGACCCCACAGGAGTTCATCAATGAGGTCTAAACACTGCTTTTTAGCCTTTTCTGCTTGTTCTTGCTGCATTTGATTCAGCTTCTCTTTTGAAATAGGCTCAGGAATTTGAATTTGCTGCATAGTGACCCTCACACCTTGGACTCTGAGTGCCAGAGGTCTGGAGTTGCCCGGGAGATCTAGCTCAAGCTGCTGAATGCTCACCGCAGTCGGCTGAGTGTGTGCGAAAGTGGCATGTCTTAAAGCATCACCAGTAAAGGTTATATTGGTAACTACTATGCCAGTAGGTGTACGATTAATGGTGTAGCCGTCCTTGCCAGTGACTGCAAATTTCTTGAGAGCGCGTTCCAGGACGGCGACGATGATGCGTTTGATGACTGACAGCTGAGTGACTGCGGTGTAAGAGACTGCTGCAAAACCTGCAGATGCAGCCGCAGCATATGCAAAGTATGGTAGTAACCACAACATAATAATGGTTGTGGTATGAAATTAAGCTAGCAAGTTCTCTCTAATGTAGAGGTTTTATCGCCCTCCTGTGCAGACGAGGTTCATGTCGGCAGTGAGTGGTGTTGGATGGGAGTATAGGAAGTGATCTTTGATGCTCTTGTTTCTATCTGGAATTGAAGATCTGTGATGATTATTTATAGTCCAATGGTTGATCTTATCGCAGACTTACGTTTCAAATCAACCTATCAACGAAACTACTTCGAATTACATATAAACAATGTTTGTTTGTTTGTTTGTTGACAGCTATCTTCATGATTGCAGCTACTTGGTGCTGTCTTTAACACTGCGTGTGTTGATCATATATATACTCAGATACTGAAGAGCGGGTTCGGCAAGAAGTTGGTTATAAGTGCAGCTGGACAACGCCTTCTGTCTCCATGATGGCAGGACTGACATCCGGTCTATTTTGAGCCATGTTCACTCAATCTGATGCATTTATTGATTTTGTTTAGAGCATAGATATACACACATATACATGGGCTTGAAACGATCAAATATGGGGCTCAAGTGATTTTAAAAGTGGAAAAGTTCAAAGATTGGAGTAATATGTCTTCTTCAGACCCTTTATTCCTCAAAGCAGATAATTCTGCACGTAAAGTGTGGCTTGTCAAGGTAAGTACCATGCATTAAGTTAGTTGTGCATCTTCCCAACCGAGACTCACTGCGATCATCACTTCCTAATTAACAATAATTATTCCCCACCCCAGGTTCCCAATTTTGTAGCAAATAAATGGAAAGCTGCCTGTGAAAAGGCTATGAATGAGGACACAGATCCCATAGGACCCCAAATAGGCACAATATGCATGGTATCGAGAGACAAAATTGGGGGCAAGTCCCCTGAGTACACGCTCCGCCTTGAAGACAAAGCTGAATTCGCAGACGTCCCTAAGGAATACAACATGAACATCACCACCAAGGACACTGTCCCAATGGTAGGGTTCAGCCAGGAAGGTGTACGCCTCTCTTCTGAGGGCACAGTATACCAGAAATTCGACGTAGAAATGATCAGAAAAGCAGCAACAGATGGTAGTGGCGTCCCTCAGGCCCTAGACCCAGCCTACCGTGCTTTGAATAGAGAGAGAACAAAAGCAGCTGCTATCAAAACACGCACTGTACAGCTTGTTACTGACCATAAAATTACAAATACTAGACAACCAGTAGAAATAGGGTTTGGAAATCATAAGAAAAGGCAGACCGGGGGAGAGAAGAGAGTGGCCCGACCTGCAGAGGAGGTCCAGTCTGAGCTGTTTACAATGTTTGAAAGGCAACCTAGGTGGGCATTTGCTCAGTTGCAGAAGGAAACAGATCAGCCAGCCATGCATTTGAAATCAGTGCTCAGTGAGATAGCTGTTCAGAACAGAAGGGGACCGTATGCTCAGTTATGGGAATTGAAGCCACAATATAAGAATGGTGGTGGTGGTGGGGCTGTGTAGCAGTGTTCCTCTGAATGTAAAGTTGATTGGTAGTACTGATTTAATAGTTAGAATAGTACATGGGAGGGTGTAGCTAGCAGTTGGAATGGATGCATGGCAAGGAGTTGCAAGGGAGCTCAGCTCAACTGCCCGAGTCGGGGAAGTCGACATTGTGGTGTCCTTAAAAGACAAGAAAAGGAGTACTTGTGTCAAATTTTGCATTGTAAATTGAGCTGCAATTCATACTAACATGCTATCATATTAAAGACCGCACCATGGTTTCCCTGAATGGTTTTTCTAGGTCTAAATTTCAGATCAGTAATGAAATGCTCGAAACCAACCATACGAACCAATAAAAATGGATGAAGATAACACCTTCACTCCCGTTACGCATACTATAGTAGGACGGAATGGCCGCTTAGCCTCCATTCATTACACTTCACAAGAAATCACCCGCGATCAACCTGGCCTGCCCTCTCATCGCCCGGTGGAGTTTGAGAGCCTGGACTTTGATGAGGATGCGGTCAATGCAATAAAGACCCAGCACAGAGCCTCATCTATCTCAGATCAAAGGCATTTATGGGGATACACAGGCAGCACAGTCATTAAAATATCTACCACAATAAGCAGTGGGATTTTGATTGGCATCCTTGCTGTTGTCCTTCAGGCTCTCACCGAAGTTTGCATTGGTCTTAGGAATGATATGCTTCAAAACCTCATTGAAAAAAGTGCAATCTATCAAGTATTTGCAGCCCAAACAGGCTTTAGTATACTATGTGTCGTATTAGCGGGTGCATTAGTGCAATTCATCGCCCCTGCTGCTTCTGGAGCTGGCGTTTCATTGGTCATGGTATTTTTGAATGGCGTGGCAATCCAGCGGCTCTTCACTTTGAAGACGCTGCTCGTGAAATTCATCGGAAGCTTCCTAGCGCGCATAGCAGGACTGGCATTAGGTTTAGAGGGGCCAATGGTGCAAATGGGGGCATGTATTGGGTCATTGTTGTGTAGTGCGGAGGATAGTATTCACTCCACATGGCTCGGTGTCAATATCAATAATAAAGACAACAGAAGGAGTGCTGCTTTTGATGATACTGGTAATGAAAGGAAAACCACGGCTCTATTCAGCAATGCTGATCACAGGGAAATTGTATCTGCTGGAGCAGCAGCAGGACTGGCAGCTGCATTTGGTGCGCCTATAGGGGGGGTGCTGTTTGCCTTGGAAGAGGCGTCTACTGTCTGGTCCAAGAAGACAGCTTGGAGATGTTTCTTATGTGCTGCAACTGCATCATTTATCCAAGCCCAGCTGCGACCTGGTGGGGAGACAGGTATGCTGAATGTAGGGTGGACATATCCATTGTCAAGCATGCAATGGATTGCTCTACTCCCCTTGTTGACCATCGTCAGTGTCCTGGGTGGCCTTGCTGGTGCTGCTTTCAATGTTTTTAGGCAAACGCTATGGAGGTTTAGAGCTTCAAGAACACGGCATGCATTGAGACTGGTAGAAGTGGCTGGATTGGCTGTTGTGACCTCTATTGTCTTGCTCAGCCTGTCATTTACTGCTGGAACCTGCCTGCCTATTCCAGATACATGGACTGGCAGTGACACAGTACAATTTTACTGCGATGAAGGGCAATACAACGATTATGCAACTGCTGTCTTTGGAGATGCAAACTTTGTCGTCAAAAGTCTACTAGGACTCGGCAGCGACTCTGAACCAATCAACAACCGTCTTTGCAGCCTGTCTACTCCATGTTACTTTTCCCCAGTCACCCTCATTGCATTGACAATATCTTACCTGATCCTCATGGCTCTCAGTACCAATTTGGCAGTACCAGGAGGCATCTTCATGCCACCAATCATGATTGGAGGAGCTCTAGGAGCTCTGTTTGGCATGGCATTGAGAGACTTCCTCCCGGCATCATGGGATGTCCACCCAGGTCTCTTTGCAGTGGCAGCAGCTTCTGCCTGCTTGGGAGGTGTCTTTCGAAGCTCCATCTCTCTAGTAGTCATCATGGTCGAGGGTACCAGAGGCATTGAGTTTCTATTTGCCGTTATTCTGGCAGTTATGGTATCCAACCTCATTGCTCATTGGGTGAATGCAGAGGGTGTTTATGACAGCGAGCTGGAAAGAGACGGTAATGTGAATTATCTAAGACATGAGCCGCCGCATTCATTGAGATCCCAGACTGCTGGGGATATTATGGCTGCACCTGTAGTGACATTTAATGTGGTAGAACCAGTAGAGAGTGTGAAAAAGGTACTGGCATTGACCAAACATAATGGCTTTCCAGTTATTTCCACTCCTTCTCATAATAGTAATAGTAGTAGCAGAGGCTTCAGGTTGGAAGGTCTGATTACAAGAACCCAGTTGTCGGTATTACTAAGGGAGAAGGCATTTTGCAATGCCCAAGGGCAGTATGTATCTGTTCCTCCAGATGAAATTGATAGGTATGAACATGCATTGGATGCATTGATGGACAATTCTATTGTCAGAGGAGATGGTGGCAGTAATAATAATGATGCTAATAATAATAGTAATGGAGAGGTACGTAATAGAAGAAGTGGAGGTAGACCAGAGGAAGATGGTGCATCGATGTATATCAACCTCGCTCCATTTATGTTGACCAGTATGATGACAGTCAGACCAGAGATGCCAGCCGTTAGAGTACACAAACTCTTTGTAGCTCTCAGTTTACGCCATTTGTTGGTGGTTGATTCTGCTAATAATTGCCTGGGGATGATCACCAGGAAGGATATTGATCGAGCTAGTGGCGCTGGACCTTGGAGAGTAACAAGACGAGTGGCAACACCAGCATCGTCACTGGCAATGGTGATGGATGGAAGTTCAACCAGTGAAAGGAGTTCAACTGCAACGAATTGGTTGAAAACGATAGCAATACCACCATCAAGGCTGGCAACAGTTATTAGGGAGAGGATTACGGGGTCGCTTGGTGGACGATCAAAGGGGGAGGCAGGCGTACATGAGAGATTGGTGAATTCTAGAAGAGGGGAGGAGAGTGATGATGAAGTTGGCAGAGGAGGAGGGGATAGGGAGGAAGGGATGTAGAATATGTACCTGTATAGTTTTAGATTGAATGAGGGATACTTGGTGTAACTGTGTGTGTGTTTGTGTGTGAGAGAGAGAGAGAGAGATCGGACCTCACATCTTGGAAGCGCAAGGGAAGCTGGCATTGGAAAACCTCATAAGGCAGCCTTCAATGGTGCTTCATTGTTATAATCATTGATTTTAGACACAGTGCTAACCATGTTGCTTGAGATAGCTAAAGGAGCATTCAAACTCATAAGAGTTGCGCTCTACATTATATTGACGGCCACGGCCTGGTTGAACATCATTGAAGAAAACAAGAGTCAGCAATGGAGCAGGCAGAAGAAGAGAAGGGTCAAGAAATGCTCAGGAGGTGGCAATAAAAAAGGTTGGCAACAGACTGATGAAGGAGGGCAGCCCCTCACTGAAAGTGCCCTTGCTCAACATGATAAAAGTATGAGTAGTGAGGATAACAACAAGGAGGAGGAGAAACATACTCCATTGAGAGCAACAGCATACACCGACCTCGATATGGACCCTGAAGAAAGTATTGAAGATTGGAGTCTTTGGAATGAACAAGGAGCTGGCGGAGACGGGGAGAATTCGGATGAAGGAGAAGATGAAGCACAGCAACAGGTTCCAGGGTCATCTTCTAACAAGAAAAGCGGCAGCAAGAAGCGGCAGCAAACAAACACAGACGCCAATTCTGGATTTGCATTTGTTGATGCTGCTGAGACTGGTCAGGTCACAGTAGGTTCCTTAACTGGCAATGCATTAACTCCCACCTCTCACAACCAACAAGTAGCTGCAGTAGCTGCAGAAGCTGAAGATAAAGATGAAGCCGACGTCCTTGCAGTGACAACCGCACCAGTTCTAACCAATCCCCCAAAGTACTCGGGGTGGAAAAAGGATAAACAAGGCAGAGTGAAGAAGAGGAAACAACCGCTCATCACCAGAATGATGGACAAGTACTTTTACAAACCCTTTCTGGGTAAATACGAACGACTTGGGTATATGATGTACAAGGGTTTTAATAAGACGGGGATGAGAATAGAACGCGGGATGCACTGTATTGCTGAGAACATGAATGGAGCTATACGGGATGCAGGAGTCGAGGCAGTGCATAGTGCAGAGGAGTTTGTTTTGAGAAAATATCTCAAGTTTTTTGTCGTTTGGGTGGTGTTGACTGCTGTGTTGTTGCCATTGCCATCTATTTCTCTCAGTGTTCAAGTAGGGCAGTGATGGGTGATGGCCAGATTTTTAGATAGATAGAGAACCTAACCCCTCCCTTTCTGTCTCCCACTTTCTGTTTTTTTCCTCTCTATTTCTTACCATCATCATGTAATATCTGACGTATATGTGTACTACTTAGCTTTCCATCTGCCGTTTGCGCTTTCAACAACCCAACAACCAAAATCTCCAGTGGCTCAAACCCAAGCCCCCTTCTCACTTGGTTTATTTGCTCAGCTCCAGCTACAGTCTCCTCCGACACCACAATTGCTTGAAAATCAGGATCTGTTGCTGCCAATGGAGGCTCATCCGGATCAGTTAATGGCCCAGTTCTGATGCTCAACCCTGGTTGTGGATTCACTGCTCGCATATAGTCTGTAGCTGCTGCTTCTCGAATTTCATATGATTCTAACAGCTCTGCATATTGTTTTTTAGCCAGCAGCTTGTCAGCAGTAACTCCACAGAATATACGCCTACGTGCTACGATTGCTGTCGTGGCAGATAGTAATCTATGGCCAGCGTGGAAGTGGTCAAATGTTCCTCCTACTGCCACGGTATCCCATTGTAGTGCTCGGTCTGTGGCAGTACAGGGAGTCTTTCCATCTGGCAATAGTAATCTTAATGTTGCATAATGTGTATCTATCAAGGAAGATGCCTTATTATCATCATTATGGGTTTTAATATCTGTCATATCATTTTCTCCTTGTTGGTGTTGTTGTTCTATTTGCTCCAAGGATTGAAAAGGGCTCAAGCCTTGGTCAGTTCTGGCTGCCGACAGCTGCTGTTGAATGTCTGTCGAGGTGCAAGGGTGTGCGACAATGAGATGATGTAAATCTAGTATGGAAGCTGTTTTATGTAAACTCCAGCCAAGGTATGGTATTAAGGGAGTTATTTGTAGCATGGGATGGTCTATTAGGGAGGAAGGGAAGATGTGACGTAGGTATGATTGGACAGCCTGGAGGGTTGGTGGGTCGGTGGCGTCGGCAAGGTAGATGTAAAGACGGTCTTCATCGCTTGAATGCTGCACGATGTGTTCTACTACTGTTGGATCCGTATGTTGAGTCAGTACCACAAGCTTGGATGCCATGATTTGAGTATGGTGTCTGCAGCTATGGTTTGTTCGGCGAGAAGAAATGATCGGGATTTGACGGGTCCTGGTGGGAACAGTGAGGCTTTGATTGAATATCATGCACGTTCAAATTCTATGTTTCGGGTCCAAGTAATATGATCAATGAAGTTAAGTATGCATCATCGGTCTCCTGCCTGTGTTCTCATCGGTCAAAATATAGGGAAATTTTTTGCAAGCTGATGGCATCTCTCCTTTCTTCTTAATTTAAATATCAACCCCCATACAGCTATATTTGCCCATGATTTAAATCTATATATATATATATATATATAATATATATATCAGAACAACTTGAACTCCCCAGTACCACCCTTCCGCACGTTGATCACACTTACTACAGTAAGTTTAAAACAAAAACGATGACAACCGCCGAACCAAGTGCAAAAAGAACCAAATTGGACGATGCATCTGCCATCAAATCTATCCCAGCTGAAGAATGCATCACATTCCACCTCTTAAAACGTGGCCCTGGGGGTGCAGTGGTAATGGACGATGACGCTCACTTCCCGCCCGAGATGACCCACCAACTCTTTGGGCAAGATGAAACTATCCGCGGCTACCTAGGCCTTGACATAGACATCTGGCTCACCCCTCGCTTTCAACCATTTCTAGACGTAAAGTTTGACAAGCACAGCAAAGGAACTCCAGCATTTAAAGACATTGAAGACAATTTCGTATTTGACATTGCTGTCCCTTTCAAAAAGACCTTCTCCTCCTGTCTTTTCACTGAGAAGCCCAGCTTTGACAAAGCTCTTGCTGCAGAGCCAGATCTTGTTCTAGAAGAGTTGGGAGAGCAAGTAGCAAGCCTGAAACTCCCATTAGAAGGAGATGGCAGTGAACTCCTAATCTTCCGGTCCCAATTATCAACCGCATCTGCAGCGCTCCGTTCTCTCCACACCTGCCTCCAGCCACTTCTGGTCTTCTTCATCGACGCAGCTTCTGAAATCTCACAAGATGACCCTAACTGGGAGCTATTTTTATGTGTTGAGAAGTCAGGGGATGGTGAGTTAGAAGTTGTTGGATTCACCACTTGTTACAAGTTTTACGTCTTCCCAGATAAGAATAGAGTGCGATTGAGCCAGATCCTTGTGCTCCCTCCACACCAAGGCAAGGGTGCTGGCTCCTTATTGCTGGATTCTGTATACAGCTTTGCTGATGGACTGAATGCAGTGGATTTAACCTTTGAAGATCCAACAGAGACGCTACAGAAAATGAGGGACAGAAAAGATTTGCATCGTCTTTTGGGTTGCCCATGGGCAATTGAGGCAGCCACCAGTGCCTTGAAAGCTACTGCCAGTGACAAGGGTAAAGGCAAGGCTGATGACAAAGAATCATCTGCAACATCTCCTTTTAATTTAAACCCAGAGTTGAGGGCTAAAATGCAAATTGAATTGAGACTCAGCAAATCTCAAGCTCAAAGAGTCTGGGAGACCATGTTGTACAGCATTGCTGATAGTACAAATCAAACCGAGGCAGTGTCTTCATGGATAGAAGATTCCCTGAAAGAATCAATAGCATCAGCTCAAAAGGGAGCTGCAAACAAGGCAGTTACAGATACTGAAGATGGCTGGGTGATGTATAGAGGTGCAGTACCTGGTACTGGTAAACCTGTAGTACCACTGGCACCAGTAGAGGAAGCTAGTGCTGAGCAAAAGGCAGAATCTATCAAGCAGTTTAGCAAGCAGAGAATGACAGATATCAAGGCAGTCTTGGGATTTGAAAGTGATGAGGATGAAGAGGAAGAGGAAGGTGATGAATGAAAAAACGGAGCGAGTCAGTCAGTGAGGACCAAGCAATTTTAACAGTATACATGTTGTGTTACACAAGGATATTGTCAGTCAAAGTAGACAACATTGAAAACCCCACCTCTTTCCGTTCAACCATCAAGTTTGCTAAAATCGTCATATTCACACCATACACTTTGACCAGCATGAGGCCCCCTTTTAATCCTTAATTTGGCTTGATATGCACGAGTATCAATCTTCTCCAACTCTGCCTCCTCTCCCACCAAGCCCTTGACCTTTCCCCCTCTTCCAACAATCACTACCATACCACCAGGTCTAGGAACCACCGTCTCTAGCTCAGCTTCATCGACTCTAACGACATCTCCTGAACCTAGCATTTCAATCTCGGCAATGTGGCCGTCTATGATGTCGAGAATGGTTCCTTTTTGTTTGTAGTAGCCGTGTGGTTTTAGTGCTGGGCTCATTACCTTGACAACAATGTTCTTTCTTATCCAGTGTTTATATATGTTTGACTCTAATGCTGCTGTTGCTGCTGCTGTCTCTTGTTGCTCCTGTTGAAGTTGTTGTTTAGAAGCTTTGGCTTTAAGGTCTCTCTCTATCAACTCCTCCAACTTGCTCTTCTTCTTCTGACGATGATGACCATCTTGAGCATATTCACTACTTTTACCATTTTCCATATCATCTGCTACTCCTACTGCATCAAAGGCAGATCTCTTATTACGTCCATCATTATTAGTAGTAGTACCTCTATCTAGCCCCTTGACATTTTGTAATGAAAATCCAAGTGAGCACTGGTCAAGCTTTTCTCTATCCAGCTCATGTTGAATGTCATCATCCAACTCATCAGGCCCACCACCGCCCCGACCTGCAGCTGCATGAGCTCTCTCAACCTGAGCAGCAAGTATCCTCCCCTGTCTCTCTTCGGCATCTCTATCAGTCTGCTCCTTCTTCAGTTTCCTCTTCTCCAAATCTTGTGCTTCCTTGTGAATCAGTGTGATAAACCACCCCTTGTCTGTATCTTCTACTTTGCACTTTCCCTCCCTTCCTAGATATTTAACGAAATCAGATAAAGTGATCCATTTAGTGGAATTCATGTGCACATGGTTGCGGTCGTGAATAAATTCATTGTATACTAAATTGGCTGCCACTCTGGAGAATGGGTGGGTTCTGCGGAGATGCTCTAAAAAGCTGGTTTCAAAGTCTCTAGAATAGGCATCTACAATCTTGGTGGGATTTTGGCCGAATATTTCCATTTGACGTTTGTGACCATCAGTAGAGATATGGCATTTGAAGCCATTTTCATCTCTGCATTGTTTTTCACACATTTGGCAGTACCATCTGAGGCGTTGGAGGCCCTTGGCCTTGATTGCATTGGCGACGGCCTTGGTTGAGGAACCGTCTGTGAACGGTGACAATGTCGGGTGAGAGGGAATTTAGTGAGAGGATGAATGGTATGAACAGAAGTTCTTTGAAGGGTTGGCTACTTCTAAGATGTGATAACTCTAGTGGCTATGTAATACGTACCCATGTTTATGAAATTATAAATTAATCTTCCAATTATGCATCCAGCCTGTGTCGTTTTACTGCTATCAATACATGGAACCACTTGTATTAGTAACATGAAATGAAATTTCAGTTATTGAGCAACCAAAACGGGCATATTCATAACAAAACCTGTCGCTTGTTTCCACTGCTTCCCAGGCCTTCCACCTCTTCTTCAGTCTTGTTACATTCAATCACAAGGTCACTATCAAAACAACTAATATATGTCTTCTAATCTCGTATATTTTATTCTACAATTCAATCTTCGCAATCTGAGGAAGAATATACCCTGAAGTTATCCAGAGCTACCTGCAATGCATCTCCAACTACCACCGCTGTTGCAGGCTGCTTTGCTGGGGAGGCTGCCCTCTCCATTCCTTCAAACAGAGGTGTTTGGGGTCTCTGAGCATCTTGTATGCTTCTCTTCCTCTCTACAGGCTTAACTAGTACCTGCCGCTGTTGCTGTTGTTGTTGAGCTGGAGGCAAAGATGGAGCAGCAGTAGCTCTCGGCCATGATAACAAAGCCGATAGAGATGCCGACTGGCCCGAAGGTGATGATGACAATCCTTTTATAACTTCAGTCAGCTGAATATGTAAAGACTGAGCTTCTGAACGTATACCATTCATTTCAGTCTGTGCTTGATTGTATCCAGTTTCAGCTCGTTCCACTCTGCTGTGCAGCAAGGCATTGGCAGCCTTGAGCTGGGCCACCTCCCCTCTCAAGGTTGCTGCTTCTTGAGTGGCAGCCGCTGATGCTCTATTCACTCGGCGTAGCTCTGAGTTTTCAGCAGACAGGCATTCTAATGACTTTTGCAAGTTTTCTCTCTCTTGTTTCAAGCTTATTACTGATGCATTGCTGGACTCTAGTTTCCTTTGCAAGCTGGAAGCAGCAGCCGACAGGTCGGCATTGTGTTCGCAGGCAGCGGCCAACTCTCCCGCCATTGTTGATGCCTCTTCCTTTCTTGTTGCCAACTCAATTTGCAGCTCTCTCTTAAACTTGATTAAAGCATCAATTTCATCATTGGCTTGTTCTAACTTAACAGACAGAACTTTCAATGCATCGCTATCGTACTGCAGCTGGCTACACCGCTGACTCAGTAATGCATTCTCCTTTTGAGCGGCTACTGCTGCTGCTGCTGCTTGGGCCAGTTGAGACTTCAGTTTTGATGTTGTCTCTGTTAATTGGCGGGCATCTAAGAGTGCTGTCGCTGCAGTTAATTGGGAGGCCTGTATCTCAGATGCCTTGTGGTCCAGCTGGCGAATGATGGCCATCAAGGTGCTGTCGGTATTCCGTCTGTCAAATTCACGTTCCTGAATTTCAGCTTTTAGAGAATACAACTCTGACCTTGCTCCTTGTATTTGTGATAGTTTTTCATCTGATTCTGATTTCTCTCTAAGCAAAGAGTCCACTGTTGATCTGAGGGCAGTGATGGCAGCTCCACGAGCCGTTGCAGCTATTTTGTAGGCTTCTGCTTCAGAAAGGGCCATTCTAGCAATGCAATCACTTTCTGCTAATTGAACAGCTGCAACAACATGCTTTTGTTTGGATTCATGTTGGATGTCTTTGAGCTGTTTGGAAAGATGGTTTAGTTTGTTCCTGGCAATGGAGAGTGCCGGGAGGATGTCGGGAGTGGCAGTTCTGAGAGCGGCCAACTTTGAAGCTGCCTGAGCGAGGGTTGCTGCGTGTTGGAGATGTTCATCTTGTCTAACAGCTGATATTCGCGGTGATAAATGGCTATTGGGAGTAGAGCATAAGCTAGAAGGCGTGGAAGCCATAGGAGTAGACTCAAAGCTCTCATTATTATTGACTTTGATCGAGTACTTGCCAGTTGGTAAATTGCTAGCGTTTCCAATGTTTCTATAGGACGTGTATGTTGATTGTGAGTTTTGATGCGTCATGGTTTTAATTCTTCTTCCTCAACCGACGATTTCAAAACAACCAGTATTGAATATAACTCAAACGTGGGGCTTCATGCTAAGGTGTCTTTTATATCAATTCTAGACGCCAATGTGAGCCAGTGTAATAAACCTTAAAGTCCAACGAACTGCTCAAGTTTACCTGAAAACGTGGGTTTTGAAAAACTTTCGTCGAGCTCGAGCTGACCGGAATGGGCTCGGGGAGGCCAGATCTATAAGTCAGGCAGCGGGGAGTCTCTTTGGAAAGTCTCAGTCAATTGATACGAAAACATTCATAAACATCAGGCTGCAAACATGCCAATAACCCGACAGCTAAACTCGAGATCAGCAATCTCTGGCCCTTGCATTCACATAAAGTCAGGGTCCGTCCTTCCGAGACCTCATAAACATGCCAGTAAGTCTAAAACCAATCTATTCTTGCTTTAGGAAGCCAATAAATGTGTACATATCGCTTAGGTGTCACTGCTACTTATCACTCATCACTCCCCGCCTCTCCCGCTCCACTTCCTCTATGTAGCCATCACGACAACACATGCTCGTATGGGTGGATTTATGGATGGAGAACCCTCTATTGACCTCCTCAATGGTGCAGTCACATCTGGCCCAGATCTCTCAGTAGAAGTTAATGGCCTCCGTCTCCCCAACCCCTTCATCATTGGCTCTGGACCCCCAGGCACCAACTATGCCGTCATGAAGAAGGCCTTTCAAGAAGGCTGGGGAGGTGTCATAGCCAAGACAGTCTCTTTAGACTCAGCCAAAGTCATCAATGTCACCCCCAGGTACGCCAAACTAAGAGCTGGAGACGGTAAAGAGGTGATCGGATGGGAAAACATTGAGCTCATTTCTGACAGACCACTGGAAGTCATGTTGCAGGAATTTAAGAGGTTAAAAGAAGAATTCCCTGACCGTATCCTCATTGCATCAATTATGGAAGAATATGACAGGAATGCTTGGGAAGAGTTGGTAGGTAGGTGTGAGGAGGTGGGAGTAGACGGGTTTGAACTGAACTTCTCCTGCCCTCATGGAATGCCAGAACGTCGTATGGGCGCAGCCATGGGTCAGGATTGCGATTTGTTGACTGAAGTTTCAGGGTGGGTCAACAATGTAGCTACTATTCCTGTTTGGGCCAAGATGACACCCAACGTGACAGATATTGCAGCACCAGCAAGAGCTGCAATTGCATCTGGATGCGAAGGGGTATCTGCCATCAACACGATCATGTCAGTGATGGGCATCAACCTGGATACCCTACGACCTGAACCTTCAGTTGAAGGGTACACCACCCCTGGAGGCTACTCTTACAAAGCAGTAAAGCCCATTGCTCTGGCCAAGGTGATGGCTATTGCTCAAATGATGGCACATGACTTCCCAGAGTCGGGAGCTACCTTGTCTGGACTTGGAGGTGTAAATACGGGGAGAGATGCAGCAGAGTTTATACTGTTGGGATCTCATACCGTGCAAGTATGTACTGGAGTGATGATTCATGGCTACCCAGTGGTGAAAAAGCTGTGTGGAAGTCTACAGGAGTTTATGAGGCAGCATAATTTCAATAGTATAGAGGAATTTAGAGGGGCTAGTTTGCCTTATTTTACGACTCACCATGAGCTGGTGAGGATGCAAAAGGAGTCGATTGAGAAGAAAAAGGGTGTTAAAGTTGGGTTGGCTAAGGATGATGAATGGTCTGGGGATGGGTTTGTCAAGGAGGCTGAGAGCATGGTTGCCAATTAGAGAGAGAGAGAGAGAGAGAGAGAGAGAGAGAGAGAGAGAGAGAGAGAGAGAGAGAGAGAGAGAGAGAGAGAGACTTCATACCATGTTTCATTTACATTGATCAGATACGTAGATCTAGTAAATACACAACTCAATACCAGATAAATGTGTACAAAATGCCATTAATCCAAAGATTGTTTGGTAGCTGCATCAGCTAGAATCAATGCAGATTGGTCATTCATTCTCAATACATACCAACCCTTGTCATCATCCATAGCCACCTCAGTGATACTGCAATTATCAAATTGTATATGTGTTGTCATTGCTGGGGTGCTATCTAAGATGTGTCGCATGAAGCATTTGAAAGCCATGCCATGTCCCACCACAATAGTCACTGGTTGAATGGTGGTGGTACTACTGTTACTTGTATTGTTCATCTGGCTTCTTTCCCTGGCAGATCCAAGGACTTTTTTGGTGATGTAAGATGCAATTCTTTTTTCTACATCTTTCTGAGACTCTCCTCCAGGTGCTTTGAATTCGTAACTATTAGCTTTTATAGCTGCAGCTACCTCTGGCTCTTGGTACACTGTTCTCAGCTCACCTTGCCACTCCCCTTGGTCCAGCTCCAACAGCTCTGGTGTGATTGTCATGTCGGTGATACTGAGAGCGGATGCTATTTTCTTAGCAGTTTGCTCTGCTCTCACAGCAGTCGAACTGAATATTTTCAGGGATTGTATTTCTTGAGGGGTGAGGGTGGCAGCGAGATGAGCGCCTATGGCGTCAGCCTGTGCTTCTCCTCGAGCGGTGAGAGGAGATTCGTTGGTTTGGCCACCGATGTATTTGTCTACTGTAAGATTCATTGTACATTCACCGTGTCTGATGAGAAAGATTTTGTATGCTTGCTGGGAGATGTGGGGTTGTAAGCTGCCGACTAGGGGCGGAGAGGATGCCATGGTTGTTTTCGATCGACGGTGACGAGGATACGAGGTGGGGAACATGAACTGAAGTTGATTGCAGTGCTTTGAATGTCTTCTCGATATATCGACGAACTTTTCAGTAATAATGAAGCTTAAAATCAGGTGTGGACGTCGTTTATTGTCTATAGCAAGCCTCCTTTCTGTCACAGCAAGTAATTGTAGTCCAGATTCAAGTGTCAATATTAGTGGTGACTCGTTGGACGCTGATGTGTGCTATTTTAAAGAGTCTTTGTAAACTTAACGATACCAAAAATATGATAGAATGGAGCAATGCGCCGATGTCCTGTCTTTTATGCCCTCCTTTCCCCACGGCGGTTTCAGAGAGTCGTGCACGAGCACCAGAGTCCAGGAGAGTCGGTCAAGACTTTTCAAAAACACTTGAAGAATTTGATTAGGGGTGCTAATTTCCTTTAAAAATGCAACGTATCAAACTTGAATGACGTAATTATGGAGGTAGAGAGGGCAGGAACTGCTAGGGATGAAGAGCAGCTCAGTCTTTTGCCGTCTTCATCCTTCTTCTCTGATGCAACAAAAAAGCATCCATTCCCTAAAAATGAAGTGCTCATTCAGTTAAAAGCAGCCTTTCCACTGGCTCTAAACTTGATTTCAAGCTACTCGCTACAAATTATCGGCCTTGCCTTCGTTGCAAAGCTCGGCTCCACCGACCTCGCTGCTGCAGCGCTTGCCACCGCTTTAGCTTCTGTGAGTGGGAAGATAATCGTAATGGGGCTGGCTGGTGCTCTGGATACTCTTGCCTCACAAGCATATGGAGCTCAAGATTATGTAGCATTGGGTCTTATTTTCCAACAAACTGTCTTCTTCCTCCTCATACACGCTACACTATTATCAGGCATTTTCGCCATCACCCCAACCATTCTCCACAAACTAGGACAGCCAGCAGAACTATGTTCAATGGCCCAAAGATACATCATTGCTCTTATCCCCTGGTTATTAACAGACGCCATCAACCGTCCTCTAAATCGAATCCTAGTAGCACAGCAGATCACAAACCCCCAAGCTGTCGTTCAGCTGTTTGTAGCAGCCCAGCACATTCCAACAACATACCTATGCATCCATATATTCAAAATGGGCTATATAGGAGCAGCTATTTCTTCTGGTTGGGCTAATCTCTTGAGTATGGTACTACTCATGGCATGGGTATATAGAGAAGGTATTGGAGAGAGAGTATGGGGAAGGCAATTTTATGATATTTTTACTATATTTATTTTGGACAATCCGCCAGTATCTTGGAGCAAATTTACTAAACTGGCCTATGCATCTGCAGCAATGAAGTGCATAGAAAGCTGGAGTTTTTCTATATGTACGATAGCAGCTGGATTCTTACCAGATGCAACAGAATCAGTTGCTGCCATAGGACTGGCGTTTAATTTGTACGGCATTCTCTACATGTTGTTCAGCAGCCTTGCAATGGTATTAAACTCTCGAGTTGGAGCTGCGATAGGGAGTAGAAACTCACAGAGAGTAATAGATGCATTAAAGGCAGCATGTATACTAGTCCCTTCAGCTTGGCTGGCTGTTTCCTTCATGCTGATCTTTCCTCCATCACAAGCCTTGTTGCTGTCGATATTCACAGATGGAAAAGACGCATTATTAATCAAGCAAGTCAAGTCATTGTTATGGTTGGTAGTGGTATTAGAGGCATTTGATGGTGCACAGACTGTGATGGCTGGGGTGCTGACTGGTGCTGGGAAGCAAGCAGCAGGGGCAGTGATTAATGCCGCTTCCTATTGGGTGGTGGCTCTCCCGATAGCGATGATGCTGGCTTTTGTTGCACAGCAAGGTGTTGTCGGGATGTATACTGGGATGATACTGGGCCCTATGATGCAGAGTGTGTTTAGTGGTAGATTGATATTTAATATAGATTGGAGTCGTGAAAGTGGGGTGCTGTAATTATTGAAATGAAAGAGAAAGGATTGGGGTGGGCCGTGTGGTCCTCCTCAACGACCTTGGACAGTAGCTGACAAGTAACTGTTACTTGTCAAACGACTTGGCAAGCTTTCATAAGCAAGCGAAAAAGCTTATAGTGTTCGCTATTTTCTGTGGTTTCAAACTTTAAAACGGCTCATAATGGTATGTCCCTGTGCCATGGCCAGCAGGTTGCAAACTTTGTTCTCTCTGCTTTCCCTCCTCCTCATTTCCTACTATCTACCCCACTCTACCACTGCCTTAAGTAGGCCTATTGATATTCCCGCGTTGCTATCAGATCCAAGTCGCACTAATATAGAAATATCAACGGGCTATGAGCTCTTTCAGGCCCTGGCTTCTCAAGGAGATTCAATTTCAAATGTCACTGTCACGCTCGTCTCCGACATTTTGCTTGACGACCCTGTGTGGGAAATCGATCTGACACTCAGCGAAGATGTTGTTGATGCAATCTTCAAAGTTGGTTCTAACAGTACACTCTTATTTAGATCCCCCTACCCACTCAGCATCTCTGAATCAGATCTGGAAACCAACCCACAAGCTATTCTTGAAGCAGGTGCGAAGATCCTGGATTTTGCTCAAAGACTTGCAGCGTTGGTTGTAGAACCAGGTGGCACCATTGCTTTTCAAGGCATTGCAATCCGCGGTATTGGCTCAGCCCAAGCATTTCAACAACAGAGGGAATCCTCCTTTTACTATCCCCACAATTTTGCAATATGGCCAACTGTGTTGTGTGGTGTCGATTTATCACTGGCCCCAGAGGATCCAAGAGCAGCCTGCAACATCATCCACCTAAACACCTATGCCACCTACCGACCAGCTTTTAAAGAAGGCTGCGGCCCTGAAATCATGGAACAGAGTGTATTTAGATCTGCAACTGCTATACAAAACTACACTGCTATAGGCTTATCAGATCCGACAACCATTTACGTGTTGGGTGTGCACCAGTTGCTCTTCCCTGTCATCCAGTTGGAATCGCGTGCTGATGTTTATTCAGAGACATTGATCGGCACAGAACCAGTCAGCTTCGTGCGTGTAGTGACTAATAATACCGTCAGAGCTTGTTGTTCTGGTGCATGTTATGAAAATGAGTTGAATGAATCCTCGGGCAGGACAAGTAGTAATCATGGTGGTGGTGGTAGTGGTAGTGGGGTGCCTTACTGGTTGTGGATCATTGTAGGAGCGACTAGTGCGGTGGGAGTCTTGGCTGCTGCTCTTCTTATTTTTTCAACGACATGTTGTAGACACAGGTTGAAGGTCAAAGGTGATGGTAAAGATCAATTTGGAGACGATGATGATTATCCTGATCCTGAGGCAGGGACGATCACAGCTCAAATGGCAGCAGCAGCTGTCAAAGATGACGAAGTCATGCGATTGATGACGCATGCATGGTTAAATAGGATTGCTGCTGCACATGAACTTGAATTTAAAGGGATATTGGGAAGAGGGGCTTCGGGGACTGTTTGGAAAGCAAACTGGAAGGGGGTGGTTGTGGCGTGCAAGATACTAAATACAACCGCGCCACAGTTTTCAAGGCAAAGCTTTTGGCCGCCTCCCCCCGTGACCACAGATGTTGCTAGTGAAGGGCAAGGAGGAGAGGTAGATGGAGGAGTGTCTAAGCTTTCTCCCAAAGCAAACACAGATGAAGTAGACAGTGTTGTTCAAGGCATCACAGCAGCAGCAGCAGCAGCAGGAGCAGCAACAACAAGCCTCACCAGCAAAGCAGCAGCATCAGCACTCAAAAACACCTCTACTACCAGCAGTACTACAGCACTCGACAAACATACCATTGCTGCCCTGATGACAGTTCCTAAAGAGGTCTGCATCTCCACCCTCCTCTCCCACCCCAGAATCATCACTTTCTACAAAGTCACCCCATCCACTATCCCCACCTCCCCTTCATTCAGTGTGAATGGCAGCGACATTGTCAGCATCATCCTCATGGAATATTGCGACCTTGGCAACTTACATCAATGCATTCAACGCAAGAAGAAGTTGTGGTACGGGGACGGGAAACCGGTAATGGATGCTGTCATTGAAACGTTGATGGATGTAGCGCATGGTGTAGATTATCTGCACAACTCTGCTGGAGTGGTGCATAATGATATCAGGGCTTCTAATGTATTGTTGAAAACAGTAGGGTGTAATAAGAGAAGGTTGAAAGCTCTGGTGGCTGACTTTTCACATGCTGATTTCATCAATCAGCTTGATGGGCACAATTTAAGCGGGAGAATGAGTAGCGGGGAGGTGATCTCAACAGACGGAGGTGGAAGAAGAGTAAGCAGTGATAGATCATCAGCATCTTCTTTATCTACTATTTATTCTGTCAATAAAAGGTCGGTGGTGCATCAAGAGCTGAGGCAACCCAGGCAACAAACATGGGCAGCTACTGGACAAGCCATCCTCCATTTGGCTCCTGAATTGCTTGCTCAGACAAGCCCTCCTACTCCAGCTAGTGATGTCTATTCCTTTGCAATGCTGATGTGGAATCTACTTCAAAGTGATGGTAAGAAGAAGGAATATTTGAAGAGTGGGCAATCAGTGGCTGATATGGTGTACCAAGTGGTTGAGCATCAGCAACGCCCCCCTACCTTGGTATCTACCAATAATAATGATGATAATGACGATGACAATGATGTTGACAGGGCTAATAAAAACGACGGTATAATATGTGGTAAGGATATCAATGTAGTTGCAATTGAGATGTATGACAAGTTGATGAGAGATTGTTGGCATCAAGTTCCTGCTCTGCGTCCAAGTTCCGGAGATATTATTGTGGCGCTCAGGAAGATTCTCCGGTTTATAAAAGAAAATTCTGTTCAAAATGGGGAAAATGAGGAGGATGTCTGATTTTTTTCAGTTTGAATGAATCTAGATATAAATGTACACTTAGGCACCCAAGTTTGTATGTCCTGCTTATTATTTTATTAGGTATTAGTTGATTGGGGTTGTGGTAAAGATTCAATATGTATCTACCGGTAGCTATCTATGTATCTACATAGCTTGTCGATTCTACTTCTCTTGTAATATATATGCAAATGGAAACACACATGTGTATACCATTGACTCTTATTACAGACTACATGCGTGCATCCAAAGAGACACCGCCATAACAAAAAACACTTCGACAGACAGGCATACCTCTGTATCCTACGTAGGATTGATTAAGGGACAGCATGGCAGTAGAAATTATAAACTTGAAAATTGGTTTTCAAAACAGACGGAACAGTAAAACATTACCAGCAAAGCAGCATCTTCTCATAATGGATGGTACAGATAGTAATAAGTCAGTCATATATACCTGGTACCTAGTCATATATCAATCTTGTTAACTCTCACAATCGTAGGTAGACACTAGATCCTCATATCATCTTCTTTCTTTCTAATAATCTGGAGGCAACGATTAATTATCGCATGCAAAAAATGGTAAAAGAACACATTAGAGTTAAGTCTCAGTAGTTAAATGTCCCCCACCCACCCACCTACACCATCAATTCTTCATCATTCTTCCTTCTTTCCAGCAGCAGCAGCTCTATTAGCCATCATCATCTGTATCTTAACAACAGCATTCTCCAGCTTCTTCATCTCTACAGTCAAAGTCCTACATATCATCTCACTACTAGGTCTATTTTGAGGGTAAAACTCTAAACAATTCCTCATCAATCTCAAAAACCAACCAGGCGCGTCCCTACACTGAAACATCACATCAGCATTGTTGTCAACACCAGGCCTTTCAATCATCTTTTGAACCAATTCCCTGCTGCTCACATCTCTCCAAGGCTCCTTTTTCATCCACAAATGTGCCATTAGCATGCCAAAGCCATAAACATCACCTTCCATGCTGGGCTTGCCCGTCATCAAAATTTCAGGAGAGGAGATACCCAGGGCACTCTTCCTGAGGCGACTTCCGACACTGAAATTCACAATGTTAGAAATGCCGGCATTTGCCAACTTGGCCACCCAGCCTTCAGTAGTAGCGCCTTCAAAATTAGTGCTTTCATTATTGTCATAATAGGAATAGTCAGTGGTAGGAGTGCTCTGGAGAAGAACATTATTAGCAAAGAGGGCACCATGAGCAACACCAGCAGTATGCAGAGCCTGGAGACCACAGCACACATCTTGCAAAATCTTCATCAAGGTCATCATCCTTGGATTACCAGTAAGAGAATTATACAACACAGTAGATTCTTGGTTGATGATGACATTCAGGGAACCAATGTCACAGTATTCATTGAGCAGCCAGAGCTCAAAAGCACCTGGCTCAACGTGGAGGCCGCCTCTGCCTTGGTTTGAATCAAACTCTGCTGCTTCTTTGTACTCTTTGTCAGCAGCTTGGTCAGCTTGGTTCTTGTTATTCTTGTTTCTACTAGAAGAGGTTTTATGCTGATATGGAGCAGCAGCACTTGCTCTCTGAAGGAGATCCAGGATGGGCCGTTGCTGATGGTAAACCATCAGAGGAACACACTTCTCAGCAAAAGTAGGACACAAAGAGGAGCCCGCTCTTTTGCTGCTCATACTATTATCATTGCTACTGGTGGTCGTATAACTCTTGACAGATGAGTCGGCAAGCATTGGCGAGGAAGAGAGTGAAGAAGAGTGCGAAGGAGCAGCAGCAGCTGGCTGTCTTGAATGTTGAAGGTACTGCTGCTGCATCACCAGGTTGTTGCTTTCTTCATCTTTAATAATAACGTCCACTTGTAAGATCAATTTGGCAGGAGAGAAGCCTAAGTATTGTCTTCCTTCATCAAAAAAGAATTGGCCCTTACTGCCACTATTATTACCATTATTGGCATCAGAAGGTGTAGTCTCATTTTTCATCTGCTGCATAAGAAGATGGGCATGGCCGTTTCTGTTGTTGTGGTGATTGCAGACAGCATCTTCATCTTCCTCTTCATCACTACTACTTTGAATCATATCATCTTTGCTTGCATCAGGGGTAACTTGATTCTGGTCTACATTAACTACCATCTCTAGTGGAGTGAGAGGGACATAAGGTGGACCCCCCTTGTCTTCTTCCCCTTCCCCCCATATCCCATCCATCTCAAGAGGGATTTCCGGCAACTTGACTGCAGCAGCATGCCAGGTCTGGACGATGTTTGGATGGTTGATAAAACATGATAATACTGGATAGTGCTCTGCGAGACTGGCTGAGGGAGTGGTACTACTATTACTATTGCTCCGATGCCTATCCCTGTGTGTGATGCTGTACTCAATGACTTCAACTGCAACATGGTACTTTTCCTTCCAGATTGCCTTGTAAACAGTATTGAAAGATGATTTACTGATGATTCCTTGTATGGTGAGGTCTTCAATGCATTGGTAGCGGAGTCTCATGGATTGAGAGAGGGAGCGGATGGGTTCGTATTGAGCTAGACGGAAGTGGTGGTGGTGGTGGTGGTGGTGGTGGTGGTGGTAGAAGTTGTCGGTGTCCTTGGGGAAGTCAGCTGCAACCGCGGAGGAGGACAAGGAGCTGGCTTTCTCTTCTTGGCATGATTTTAACGACTTAAAATGCTTAATGTATCGCTTTGGTCTGAATATATCTATTAAACCACAAAGGAATGGCATTGTTAAATGGTTTTATCTCCAAGGGGTCCTAGTGAAAAAATTAAAAGCTATGATAAACCTCTTGGGGAAGGTCTTAGTGTTATTTAGGCATATTTATTGTTGAATGTCGCACAGAAAATAGATTTATCACGTCCATTTCTATCTTCTTTGGCATACCTTCTCTATGAAGACGCTATGAAGAACCTCATTTCTCTGACTAGGCAGGTACTTGCCAGCTGGTTCTGATCCTAGGATACCTCCTGGGATGGGTCCTTGAGTTTGTGGGTTTGTTTTTCATATCTTACAAATCCCGCAACTATCACTATGCCACTAACCTTCGTCTCAAATCATCAAGATCCCTATATACATCTTCAAAACAAGGTCTTTTACTCGCATCTCCATCCCAACACCTGTATACTATAGTTTTGAACATCCCAGCCACCCCTCCATTATCTGAAATCTCCGGTCTCTCCCCCATTGTCACAACACTATAAAACACCTGCCCAATTGCCATCCCTTGAAATGCAAAATCGGCCATATACATTTCCCAAGCTGTAATAGCAAACGCATACACATCCGACGCCTTGGACACTTTTCCAGATTTCAAAAGCTCCGGAGACATATACTGTACGGTGCCTTTTGAATGTGATCTCTGCAGATACGCCACATCTTGTGCCAGCATACTGGACAATCCAAAATCAGTCACTTTTGCAATAGGGAACCTTCGCCCACCACTACTCTGCAGCATAATATTAGCAGGCTTCAGGTCTCCATGAATTATATCTGCTTTATGAAGGTAGGCAATAGCGCGAGCAGTGTCGGTGAGAATGCCAACAATGAGAGGCAACTTGGGCTTGCCATTTTCATCATGGAACTTTCGCTTTATAATTGCAGTTTCTACATTACCTGCATCACAGTAATCCATCACCAGCCATGATTCAAAATAACCGGCTTTTCTTGGGTATATGTGGTCTACAACTGACATATTTGACCCAGTCTCTGTGTCGTCTATTGCTTGGTCAATTGCAGTAGTAGTAGTAGAATCAGCACGCCTTAATTCCTCTGAAAATTCCATTGTACTCTTCCTGGACACATTGTTGTTGTTGTTGTTGTTGTTGTTGTTGTTGTTGTTGTTGTTGTTGTTGTTGTTGTTGTTGTTGTTGTTGTTGTTGTTGTTGTTGTTGTTGTTGTTGTTGTTGTTGTTGTTGTTGTTGTTGTTGTCGTCGTCATCACCAATATTATTACCACCACCACCACTACAAGACTCACCACTAGCCATAGGGGAGGGAGGCTCGGCAAGAGCCACAGTGGCTGCTCTAAATACAGTGACAATGTGCGGATGAGAGAGAGAAGTGAGCAACAATGCTTCAGATCCAGGAGCGTATTTGGCTTTAGGTGTTACTACTGTCACTGGTGGTTTTGTTGCTGTATTTGCTCTACTACCAAGCATTGGTACACCACTACCACTACCTCTACTCCTAGTAGTAGTAGTACCACCACTACTACTACCACCACCATCACCATCACCACTCGTATCATTATTTGCAACACTAGGAAGGTCAGCGGTATTAGACCATTCAATACATTTGACAGCAACCAAACATCCCTTCCAGCTGCCCTTGTACACACGAGCAAACGCACCTCTCCCCACTAAAGAGCCCAATTCCAGCCCATCCAGAGATCCAAATCTGATATTCAAATGGAGAAAATCCTTCTGTTGATCAATGCTGGCTCTGTTGAATGCAATCTCACTCTTCATTTTCAGAGTGTCAGCTAATCCAGCATCACCACCAATGAGGTATACACTACCATTGGAGCCATCTTGAGTGTCACTGTTGTTATCAAGGCCATGCTGTGTAATATGATGCTGACGGGGAAGCCTTGTTGCAATAACTCTCTGGTGTTCAGTCTTCTGAAATTTAATCTTGTAGATAATAGCGACTAAAACCAATGCTAAGGCCAAAGAAAACGACACAGCCACTGCCACCCAAGCACCAGCAGACAAGGAATCGTCATCGGCATGAATACTGCCCTGCTGTTCTGCTGCTATTGGTGCTGGTGGCAATGGCTCTCCAGCTGGACGTGCACCACCACTACTGATATTATTAATGTCAACAGCTTCTGGATCATAATACGGATCATTCACACACCTCCAGCTAATCCCATCAGCAACAAACAACATCTCACCCATCACACTACCATGACTCAATGTTATTGCCGTCTGTCTTGGTTGCGTCCCTTCCACCCAAGCCCCCAATGGAGGGGTGGAAGTGATTGCCTTGACATCACCACCATACACTATCTGTAGATTCCTTACCAGTGATTCCACGGAGCTAGAAGAGCAGTTACGGAAGGGGTACTCGTAACGGACATTTTCAAAAACAACAGCAGTCCCCGGCGTGGCGGTGACTACCGGCCATAATGCAAATCCACGGGGATAACCATACTCTGCCTGAGTAGTAAGAACTGCAGGATTGAATAGAGATGGAATGCCAGTGGTGATAATACCACGGAGAGTGAATGTGGTGTTGGGTCCAATGATGATGGCAGGGGAGGTGCGCTCTCCAAAATCAATGGTGGCAGAGCCGGCGAGGTCAAATGGCGGAATGGCAAGTTGAGGTAGACCTAATGAAGATATGGTGATATTTCTGGTGAGGGTGATTGGGAGGGTGGTGGTGTTGTAGGTCTGTGGAGAGAGAATGATGTTGGAGGAAAGGATGATGTCTGAGATGGTGGGGTTGGAGAGAGCAGCCAAGAAGAGTGTGCCGTCATTGACTGTGAGGGTTGTCGTCGTTGTTGTTGGGGGGGAGGAATCAGGAGGGAGACGAGCTGTAGCGGCGCTCAAGGCCCATATAGTGATGCATAGGATGTATAATGGCTCTATCATGGCGTAGAGAGAGGTGGATAGGGCTATTGAAGGCGGTGGAAAATGTTCCAAGGGAGGGTTTATTCGTTTTTTCCACTTAGTAACTGACTTTTTCCACATATGGCTCAGAAGAATATTATGCATGTAAATGGCTTCAATTGCGAATGAATTGATGATGGAAAAGCATTGGAGAAGTTACCTGGGGCGATATTATCATTATTATTATTCGATTTAGAAAAAATTACTTGATGGGAAGTGATCCTTCTATCGATTCTAGGACTGTCCTAGGAAATGGGAGGGGCAAACATCCCTTTCATTGCAGAGTTTTTGGCACCCATAATCAGACACCTAGCCCCGTGTAAGTCTATATGCAAAATCTGATGATGGCTTCATCCATGCTATGTATTTTTTGTCAATGGATCAAATGTTCATAGCTAAACAACATTCTTACAGGCCTACCACCTACAGATGTAATACATCCACCTTGACAGGCTCCATTGTTTTCACCAGAGGACCCTCCTTCTCACCATCCACATCTATACCTATGCCTCTGTCACCTGCAGCAGCAAAGAAGGCTTCATTCTCTGGATCCTTCCTCACTCTCTCAGGATAGTACCCGACTATTGACTCCACTAACCCCCCATACTCCCTCCCCCCTCTAGCCGCCGTACAATTAGCATACTTGTCAGCGACAACCTTCATCTTGCTAGGAGAATCAATTTTATGCAAAATCACCCAAGGGTCTTCACTGCATAAATCTTCCTCAAATTTCTCATCTAATTCAAATAATCCTGCTTTTATTAAGTATCTACCGTTCTCTCTTCTTTGAGGAGGTCTAAAGCAACAAGGAGCAGCCCAGGTGTAGAACTTGGGGTGGTCTATGTGTCGCACGTCGAATGGCGCCAGGAAGAAACCTATACTTGCATCTTCAATGGGAGTGAATTTTAATCCTACTCTTCTATGCATGTCTGTTAGTGCTGTACATACTGGACCAGATACCACGTAGCCTCCACCCATCATGTAATTAGGGTACATAGTGAGACCAGTGTGTTGATAAAAAGCGTCATTATTCCACTTGTGACCTGGCTGCAGCAACACTTCACTATGTCGGGCCATCCTTCCCATGTATATCCTCTCATTAACACAATCAGGGGTCTCACAGAGGGATTTGAGCTGAGATATAAGAGCAGGAATGTTGACAAAGGCATCGTCATCTGTTTTTAAGACAAAGCTGACGTCGTACGTGTCGCCTGGGTATTGAAGAGCGAAAAATGTCTTGAATAAAATGGACTTATAGTTGGTCTTTTCACTTGTGAAGATGATATCGTTGTATTCTGCTAGTTCCTGGTCTACTTGAGGGGTCCGTTCGTCTTCTGAGAGGATGAATTTGCATACGACCAGACCTGGTTGTTGGGCGGCCTTGGTCCAGGCTGTTCGAGCTGCTGTCCGTCGGTGTCGGTAGCCTCTGCCTGAGAGAATGCCTACAAACAAGAAGAGCTTCTCTTTGTTCGTCTGAGCGTCTAGTGATCTAGATGGTGATTGTGACGAGGTCTTGCAATTTGGACCAGTGCAACCTAAAGCGCGTCTATTGTTTTGAAGCATTTGTTCTGATCGACCTTCGGCAAAACCAGACGATACCTGGCTGTTATTTGAATTGAAGAGAACCATACCTAGTAACATAGCAAAGGAGAATACTAAGACTGTGGCAGATGCCAATTTCAGCCAACTCTGGGATCGATAATTCAATTTTCGACTATTCAGCCCCATCAAATGTTTCTTTGCATAGACATCCAACATTTTTCACTAATCACGGATGTAAAACTATTCAAATAACAAAAAAATGGGCACAAATATACCACCCAGTTTCAAAAAAAAAAACAGAGACGACAGTGCACGTGCACGACCTGAGAGGCTCTCAGTGAGAACTGGAGACAGAACACAAGAGCAGATTTTACCTTCAACAATATATACCAACCCTCCCTCCCTCTCTCTGTCTCCCCCTTTCCCTCTTCTTCCCTATACCAACAAAGGACTATCCAAGACAGCAAACCCAGCAGCCACGCCTCCTTCATCAGACGTCGCTGTCTTTGTCCTCACCAAATGCCCCGCCTCTCTATTCATCAACACCTTCCCCCCCCTCCTCACCATCACCCCATACACCCCCACTTCAGACAGTGTCTCAGTCTCCATTGTAGCTCCATTCCTCACTAGGACTGCTTTCCTAGCTGGAGGAAGGATCCTTTCCATCAGTACATATGCACCGAGACTGCTATTATATGTCTTTGGATTGGAGAGTTTTTCTTTGAGAGCTTGACTGTACAGGTTGTTACCACCACCTTCTCTTTGTGGTTTTAATACATAGCCTTCTGGTCGGACTATTGCATCTTGGACAGCTGCTTTTGTACTTTCTATTGATAATCTTCGCAATTCCATTTCTTCTTGACTATAACTGCTATTATCAGCATCAGTATCGTCATCGTCAAAGCCCCATTGTCCAGCAAAGAAACTTCTCAAAAATGCTGCATCTTCTGGATTCTTTATCCATTTTTCCACCACTCCAGGCCTTGTCAGATCTTGCTGCACCTTCTTAGCCCCTGCCAATTGCCAGGGTACAGACGGACATTTGAAAGCATCACTCTTTTCTACCAACCGCCTTCCATCCCACTCAGTAGTGCTGGGATAATCAGTAGGTGTGTAGCCTGCTCTAAAATATACCAGACCCACTATATTACCACCGATGGTTAATTGGTTGCTATTTGTGTCTAATACTCCTCTTTGTGCTATGTCGTGTAGGCTTAATCGCAGTGTCTTGATGCCATGGCGTTGCCAGAGAGTTAGAGAAAGCCACCGTTGGTCGTAGGCGTTTTGTTCTCCTGGTTGGACCACCATAACCATCACTGCTGCTGAATGTTTTTTGCTATGGGTCATATATGTCTTAATAGCAACACCCATACCATCAGCGATAGTTTCCATTGCATCATTGTGAGGCAAACATTCCAACACAGCAGGATCAGCGCCCGCCCATTCCAACAAATGCTTGTGAAGTCTACTGGTCAATGTACTAAGACAGCCAAAAGAAGATGCTATTGTATTGATTTCAACTTGTAATAGTGAGTTGGTAGGGGTATGTAGCATGTAGTCTGACCGTGTTATAGCCAAATCTGCATTTCTGCCTGCTGTTTTGAAGGAATCACGTTCTGGTGTGGTTTCTTCGAGGATTTGTAATAAAGAGGCAGTGAAGTCGTCATATAATGCTGCTGTTGCTAATACTTCTTGTAAATAAGTAGTGTCTGATGCAATGGCATCCATGAGGGTGTTGAAGAGGGGCGCTGCAGCAACGCCTTTTTCAAAGGCGTCTCGAGGGTAGGCGGTGGGGAGGAGGGAGAAGGGAGCGTGGACGACGGCAGATGACATTGGGTCGGATAGACCTGCTCCGTAAATGAGACCGTGTTGGCATGCCCATGATATGGCTTCTTCAACGAGATCGGGTCTTTGCAAGAGTTGATCCATCGTTGAGTGAGGATTCAGGGATGAATTTACACCTCTGGAGATTATTTTAGTTGATCTTCCACAAACGACGGATATTTTGTTGATTCTACATGCATTGGGGTGAATCTTCAGTGTCGTAGTATGCCGAGCCATTGGAATCCTTTTATAAAAATAAAAGCAAACAATTGAGACGAGGCGGAAAAGCTTTTCCAACTTTTTTGAAAGGAGGAAGAGCAGAGATAATGTAATGCTCCATTTTCTTGATTTCAAACGTTTTACTATAGTGCAATATCATCTTAAGTAGTTGCTTATCTGCTTGAAACGATATTGCTACTAACCACGCCGGTCAAAGACATTTCTACCATGTTGACCAACACAGATAATGCCGAGTTTATTCCTGTTCCTTGCACCGATCTAGGTAAGTATCCCTCGAAACGCACTCTTCTTCAGTTCAACGACACCTCAATCATCCACAAATACTCCAATATTGCAGGGGAAGCCGGTTCTGTATGGCGCACCGACCGTCTCTCTGAATATCGCTTTCAGCTCCGTCAATTAGGCCTGGAAGACGACCCAGCCTTTGCCTCCCTCTTCAATCAAATACAACAGCACACTGATGAACTAGAAAAGCTCTGGGAGCAACAGAAGCAGCCAGATTACCAACGACATTGGTGGCAGGATGGTGAATATAACGAGGAAAGAGCAGACCATGCCAATGAAGCAGGGTCTCACCTCTTTTCACAAGGCAAGTACAGTCAAGCATTTGAAGCATTCACTGAAGCAATTAGATTAAACCCAAAGAGTCCAGTGTACTTTAGCAACAGAGCATCTGTTGCTTTGAAATTGAGAAACCCTGTTATTGCTGCAGAAGATGCACAGCATGCTCTGAAGAGAGATGCCGCGTACATCAAGGCAGCATTGCGAGGTGGCAAGGCATATTTACAACTTAAACAGCCAAATTGTGCTATTGAAATGTATGAAAAGGTGTTTAGTGTTGATGTTAATAATACAGCTGCTTTGAAAGGATGGGAGCAGGCCAAGATGATGGAAAAACAACAAAAAGAACAGGCAGAGAGAGATCAACAGGCAGCAACTGCAGGTAATCGACCAGCCATGCCCAGGACTCCAGTACCTAGAGACAATGCAGTTCAGCAGCTACTTACAGCTACTGGTATGTTGGAAGCTAATCCTAGGCTAGAAGCAGCAAAAGCAGCGCATGTTGAGGCGTTGTTGTTGTGTGGTCGGTATGACGATGCACTGGTAGGGTGTGAGGCGTTGCAGCTAGGTGCTGCTGATTCATGCTATTTATTGGCAGAAATTCTCTGGAGAAGGGGCAATATTGATGCTGCTATTATAGAGCTGGAGAAGGTAGATGATACAACAGATAAACCAGTAGAGAAATGTGTAGATTTGCTTGCCTTACTATATACTTTGAAGCAACTGGAGGCAGAAATAGAAGAAAAGTGGGAGGTTGGCCAGTACCAGCAATGTATTGAAGCATGTGATGCCATGCTAAAAACCGTCAATCATATGGACCAAGTAGCCACAGGATTGTACTGCAGAGTATTACAAAGAAGAGGAGAAGCATACGCTGAGAGACAACTGTGGGAGGAGGCAATGGCTGACCTGAATGCTGCTCTTCAAGCTGATCCACTCCAAGCCAATTGCTTGAAAACACGAGCCAAGGTACTGCAATTAATGGGCCGACCTACTGAAGCTTTTCTTGATTTACAGAAACTCAAAAAGGTAAATCCTGCAATGCCAGGATTGGGTAAATTAATTGAACAAACAGCTCGACTTTGCCTTCATGAAGCAAGCAATGGTAACAATAATGATGGCACTTCGTCATCATCATCCAAGCCTGCCCCCACGCTCATTGGAGGTGGTACTGATGTCGACCATGCATGTTGCATCCTAGGACTTCGACACCAAACATCACAATCACAATCATCATCATCATCACCATCACCGTCAGTAATTACAGTATCAGCAGTAAGAAAGGCCTACCTTTCCCTGGCATCTAAATGGCACCCAGATAAATGGAGCAATGCTGATAAAGAAGAGAAACTTCATGCAGAAGCCACATTCAAAGAAATACAAAAGGCATATGAATTGCTTACAAGAATTTGATTATTATAGTCAGACCTATAAGTTTAGAAACGCTTGTGTAAACTTTACAAGGAATATTCAAATGGTGCAATATGACCATGCTCGTGCCCTGTTACCAACCAAACTTCACCCTTTCCATCATTATGACTACTGCTATCATCATCGTCGCCAGATACAACAGCAGCCAATGCATTAATTGGTGAGTTGAAACCAGTAGAAAGAGGTGCATACAGCCCATCCAAGTCGGGAGTATCACACCCACTAGGGACCATTCCTCCTTCTCCTCTTTGTCGTCCTCGCTGCTGAGCCACACTCCAAAACACTAAGGACCCATCCTCCCTCCCTGCTACTGCCATATTTCCATCTGTATCACAACACCTCAATGGGCCCCCACATTGCACTTGAGACAATACAATCCCCGTTTTTCTTGGATCAATCAATGTAAGGTGACCATCTCCAGTGGCTGCCACCACACATTCTCCGTCAGGAGTCCACCTCACACCTCCAACATAATCCCCTGCTGGTGATACTTCCACCTCCCAAGCTAATCCAGTAGCAGTCCTTGTTGTTGTTTTTGATGATGATGATGATGATGATGCAATAGGTAATCGTGGATCCCAACATGCCAGCTGTCCATTCTCCAATCCTAGCAATACATGGTTCCTATGAGAAGAAGAAGACGATGATAATGAGGAAGGATGTACTGCCAAGGACCATACACCCCCAGACAAACCTGAAAAAGCAGCTACAGGAGCAACAAATCCTTCCCCAGCATACGACCAAGGATGCCTCCCTTCTTCCAAGGACCACAGTGCTACACAGCCATCCCAGGAAGCAGAACAGAGATAAGATGGTGAGGGGAAGAGTTCTAAACATGACACTGTGTCCCTATGAGCAGTGAACTCTCCTAATGCTCTTGCTGTTTCTACACAGTAGGCATATACTCTGGAATCATAAGAACCTGCCAATACTAGAGGATACCCTTCCTTGTTATTATTATTATTATTATTACTAGTATTATTAGTAGTAATATCATGATAAGATGGAGATGTAGGGGTGTGGAGAAGGGCCAGACTTGCAAGAGGCTGTCTATTACCAAACTGAGCCGCTCTTATTTGTTCAGATGTCTGGAGATTATGGATTCGTAGGTGACCATCGTGAGAGGCGGAATATGCAGTGAGGGTGGAGTCAAGTTTCAAGGCATTGATGGCTTGTGTGCCTGCTTTGCATGGTTGCTGTGGTTGTAAGCTGGATCGCATGTTGCTTCCCCACCATGTGCTTGGCTTTATTTTTGACGGTTGTTGTCGTTCTACTAGTTTCAGAGACTCTGTCTTTTCTACAAGTACTGTCTCATCCTCCTCCTCCTTCTCCTCCTCCTTCTGCTCCTCCTCCTCCTCCGCCTCCTCCTTCTGCTCTTTATTTTGTTGCTGTGGAAAGTGTGGCTTGCTGGCGGCAGATGACATGGAAGAAGCAGAAGCTTGAGAGGTAAATGAGGTAGCTCTTGCACCTATTTGTGTGGCCAAGCTGCTTGCAAACCCCATCATTCTACTACCAGCTCTACTTGCTGTGCTATTACTATTACTACTACTACTACTATTGCTCCCTTCATTATTGGCATTATTGCCTATCTGAGGAAAAAACCCTAGAGTGGAATTGGTGCTATCTCTTGGTGCCATATTATTACCTCCCCCTCTGTAAAATAAATCCCGTAATGAAGCTGATCCAGCAGCTTGGGAAGTTGCCACTGTAGACGTAATAGTACTACCCAGCTTTTCAAACAAGCCACCTTGCTTTGTAGGACCATCTACTACTGCACCTCCACTACCAACAGCACTATTACCAACATCTGCAGAGGTATTCTTTGAAACCAATAGAACCAACTGATCATCATTATTACTGCCATCAATTTCTTCTTCATCGCCATTACCATCTTTGACAACATCCAGTTCTCGTAACAATGACAATTCATGTTCCGGCAAAGCTCCGCCTTTTATTTCTTCAGTTGCAGCCATCATAGCTGATACCAGCCCTACTGTCAGAGCATGGATTCCTATCTCTCCTCCACTAATACTGCCACTTCCTCCTGAAAACATAGATGATCTCTTCATAGGAGAAGATGCAGAAGGAATGCTAGTATTAAGTCTTCCAAGATTAGCATCACCATCATTACCACTACCTCCTTCCCCTCCTCCTGGAAACAGTGCTGCAGCCAGGACATCTTGAGCACCAGGAGCAGGAGGACACACCAACCTCCCCGGGTGAGGATGACTAAACAGCTGACGAGGACACTGCCCAAATTCATTAATCTGCGTCTCCAGCCCCAGCCTCTCATCCGGATCCTCCACCGCCTCTAAATCAACCGCCCCTTCATATGTAATTGACCTGAACACGTTATTCGCCTTGATTGCTGCTCTTCCCTTTTGCTTGTACCCAAAGATGAGGTCAATCCAGTGGTGGAGGTTGGCAGAGACAAAGGGGGACTCTAGTGCTGCTCTGTTGAGAGCTAGGAAGGTGGTGGGTTCCCCGTGTGCCCAGGGGGGCAGCTCAACGTCGCCCACTGGTCTTCCATTTTGTCTGGTACCGAGAGGCAGGCCATACTTGTTGATCAAGAAACTACTGCTAGAGTCGTCTTGTTGTTGATTTTTAGTAGTGATGGTGGGAATTATGAAAAATTCCGGGATCAATTCCTTGACATCAGCTGGATTAGACAACACACTCTCCCAACTGTCTTTGATAGAACAAAACAGCCGATCAGGAGCATCAAACCTACCAGTCTGCAGCCTCAACATATGACCAGGGGCCGCCCTCACCAACCAGAATAAGCAATATCCAGGGCAAGAATAATGGGTGCCATACATGAAGGGTGGCTCGGGGGAACCTTCCTCTTCAGTAGGCATGCTGTGGTACCGCTGTATAAAAGATTTCAGTCGCTTGGGGTCTAGGGCACCTATTGGTTTTGATAAATCTCTGAACACAGCAGGATTGTTTAAATCCAATGTGGTGCTAGAGTAATCTTTTAGTACCCAAGGAAAGACAGGGTACTGGGTCAAGTCCTTGAATGACCTTCCAGCGGCTAGGTTGCAGTATAGGAGGTAGTCAAAGTTGGAAATCTTGCCTCGTTGCCATGCAGCAGTGACTCTTTTCAGCCAGTGGCCTTCAGCTTCCAAAAAGGAGGCAGCTGCACCGGCGGCATCTTTTCCTCCAGACAATGCAGCACCGAGTTTGGTTTGCGACATGATCACTTTGACAGCTGTGTCTCTGTCTTTTTGGCTTTGGAATGCAAAGAAAGCACTGTCATTACCCCAGTATGGCTCTTGTAATGATGAAGACAATGATGATGATGCTTTCTCCAGCATATCTCCTTGAGCAAAATAAACCTCCAAACCCACATCTCTTAGTGCACTCCTCTTTCTAGCCACAGCAGCAACAGCCACCAATGGATGCGACAACACAGGTGCATCGCCCCCAATATTATGTAATGGTTGGAAATACACTCTATCGGCAGTCACCGCCAGCCTCCCCGATTCTTTCACCAATGGAGCCAGTCCAAGAACTGGCAAATCTAGCAGAATAGCCTCTGTAGCTGGATTCCTTAAATGACCCGGGTCAAACATATGCCCCTCTTCTAATTCCTTCAAAAAATTGGACAAAAGTACCTCCTTATCAGGATGAGGGAGACGGGAAGCTACCATCATCTGCTGAGCTAGCGGTACTACGTCCTCCAAACATGCATACGGTAATTTAAAAGACCATGTGCTGGATGGGCCTCCTCTTTCAAACATATAAGGAGTATCAGTAGCATTCGCCTTCATTTTGATCAATTTTTGAGCTGTTACTACTATAGTAGCCTCAGGAGATTTGTGTCCTTCCAGCCCAGCAATGTCAACAAAGGGAAGACGGACAATAGGCACACGGATGTCATCTGCCTCGAAGAAGAGAGATTTAGTACAAAGACGGAGTTGACCAGAGAGAGTAGGGAGGCGTTGCCAGTTGCCGGATACAGAGGAGGAGGGCCAGGAGCAGTCTGCTACATAGTCTTGGACGTAAAACTCTCCTTCTTCCAAGAGGAGAAGGGTGAACCTTCTGGTATTTTTCCTAGGTGCATACATGTATATTGAATTTTTGATGGTGAGATATATAAGTTTATCTGTTTGGTTTATATTCTTAAGAAGAAGGTGCGTCCTTGGTCTTGTTCTTGTTGGTGGCCTTCTTATTGGTGGGAGGAGGGATGTCTGCTTGAAACCGTTCACCGAGACGGGGATGTCTGGGAGGGCAGGGTTTGTTTACCCACTCAGGGTCGCCACTAGGAAGGCGTGGACCTATATTAGCTAGCTTTAGATCGTCTTTAAGCAAGTCTTCTTCAGAAGGTCGTTTGTTTGGTGCTGGTTGATTTTGTTCAGCAGGATCAGTAATCGCTGCAAGAAGATGGTCCATATGCCTTTGGGTTTACACTAGCAACCGTATGCTGAATGTAAAATTACACGTACGTGTCTCAGAATTCGTTTTCAAATCATTTGAAGTAATACACAAGCAGATGTCA
>Ga0209986_10000260_pt1 | contig 50006 bp, 33 predicted proteins | sample BlataG_FD_183168 | JGI IMG/M metagenome (GOLD analysis project Ga0209986, IMG submission 183168) | Deep subsurface microbial communities from Black Sea to uncover new lineages of life (NeLLi) - Black_00105 metaG (SPAdes) (version 2) | ecosystem: Environmental > Aquatic > Marine > Oceanic >... | reverse complement strand
TCCCGCTTCGTAGCCTCCGCAAGCAGGGATGTTGCAGCCTGTACTCTCGCGGCGGAGTCCGCCACCGTCTTCTCGGCCTCCGCCAGCCGCTGCTCTGCCTTCACAAATAGCTGCTCGGCGGTTGTCATCTGATTCACGGCTTCGACTTTGAGTTTTTGCTTTTCGGCCACTGTTTGTTCCGCAAGTTTCCGAGCCTCTGCCAGCCCTCGTTCGGCGGTTTCCGCGCGAACTTCAAGCGGAGGTGGGTTTGAATCGATGGGGCCCAACCGCTTGCCATCAGCCACGGTAAAGACCTCGATGCTCCCGGCCCAATCACCGGCGATCACCAGATCCTGCTTGTCGTTGACGACAACTCTCGTGCCAATATCGGTCAGATCCCCAAAATCCCGTTCAATGTTGCCATCAGCCTTCCAGAGCTTCACATTCCGATCCCGTCCGATGGAAACCAGCCGGCCATCGTTGAGCCAGCGGACATCCGATGTTCCGCCCCCGTGAGCGTTCCAGGAACGCACCTTTTTCCCTTGGTCCGCATCCCAGAGATGAATGGTGCCGTCTTCGGCGGTACTGGCCAGCAGCAGGCCGTCGCCCCGCCAGGCAATGGCGGTGATCCCCCCGGCATGCCCCTTGAGGATCGCCCACTCACGGGCTCCGAATGATTCCCAAAGAAAAAGGTTCCCCGCCCGATCACCTGTTGCCAACAGCACGCTGTCCGGTGAAAAGGCAACACTGGTAATCCAGTCAGTGTGCTTGGTGATCTCGCTCTCCACCTCGCCGTCAGCAGTCGTCAATAACCGCACGGTTTTGGCTGACCCACCCAGTGCCACCAATCGCTGGTCAGCCGAAAGATCAGCGGCCAGGACCTCATCATATTCATCACCCAGGGTGATCAATCGCTTTCCACTGGCAATATCCCAGAGGGCCACCTGACCGCTCTTGGCGGCCACGCCACCACCGCCGAGCAGCAGCCGGGCGTTCCGCGAGAAGGAGAGGGTCTGGCAGTCACCTTCAGGAAAGGGCAAAACGCCGCGAAGCTCGCGTGTCTGCGGACTCACAAGAAGCACCTGCCGGCGGCCGCCAATTGCAACGAGATCACCGTGAGGCGACGCGGCAAGTCCGGTGATCGTCGTGGGCCGGATCCCATGGGTGACGGGCTGCAGGGGCAGCCGTGGCGGGAGGACCGGATCTCCTTCAGGCTTGACGATAGCGCCGGGGTCGAGGGCAAGGTTCGTTGCCGGCTTGGTAACGATCGGCTTCGCCCCGTCCCGCTCAAGCAGTCCCCCCACGATCCATTTTTTGATGACATCCAGCATGCTGTCCGGAATCCGGTCAGCGTTGGGCGGCATAACCGGCTCCGACTCATGGCTTGCCACCTGCCAGAGATACGATGCGTCTGGGTCTCCTGCTGCGAGCACCTCGCCGGAGTTCCCGCCCGCCTGCATCTGCTGGTAGCTCGTCAGATCGAGTCCGCCTGCCCGCTTGCCGGCGTTGTGACAGCCGCAACACTTTTCCTTGAAAATTGGCAGCACATGCTGCTCGTAGGTGGGCGGCTTTTCGACAGCCTGTAAGTGCCCGGCAGCCAGCCAAATAGCCAGCGTTGCTGAGGCACAGGTAGCAACACGACACCCACGTGACAAAGACATCGGTTTTGGTTTCATCAGCGTTGCAGGACTGGCTGCGGCGTCCGAGTGGACGCAAACTCCAGGATCTCAGTGGTTGAAAATGAATTCGGGGGAATTCAACAGGGCCCAGAAGACGTCTTCGAGCGCCAGTTTCCGATCAGCCTTCCCTTGAAGATCGGCCACGAGTTCAATCCGCTCGCGTTCAATGGGCCTCCGCCCGTAGCAGCGAATGATCAGGCGATCAATGATTTGACTATCTGTCAGCCCCTCGTCAATCCAGCGGCCAATCAGATTGCCCTGGCGAATCCGATCGTTGGCGACATCTCCGTTGAGCAAATGCAGAGCCTGCGAAAGGCTCGGATCCATGCTGACCGCACATGAGCAGACATCCTCACGGGTTGCGCGGCCGAAGGTCGTCAAAAAATATGTTGTGGTCCGACCGTCAGCCACCTGAACAGCCCGTGCTCCCTCCGGCAGCCCCGGAAACTTGTTGGTCGTCTCAGTTGCTTGAGCAAGTACATCAAGCAGCACCTCTGCCCGAATTCTGCGGACAGCGGCATGGGAAAAGTTGGTGGTGTCGAGTCGATTTGATGCATTGGGGTCACAGCTTCGCTGATATGTCTTGGACGAGGTGATATCGCGAACAAGACCGCGAAAATCCCAGCCGGAACTGACGAATCGGCTGGCCAATTCGTCCAGCAGCGGGCCGTTGACGGGCGGGTTGCTTATTCGGAAGTCATCAGGTTCGTGAACGATCCCCCGACCAAGGAAATGGGCCCACACAAGATTGACGATGCGCTTCGCAAAGAACGGGTTCTCCGGATCAACCACCCAATCGGCGAGCGCGAGCCGCCGATCTTCCGTTTTCACGCGGGGGACTTTGCCACCGAGGAATTTGGGCTCGACGTTCTTGCCCGAAACTGGGTGCTTTACTGCGCCTCCACCTGAATCAAACACAATCGTCTCACGCGGATCCTCGGCTCGTTTCCGCTGCAACTGGGGGAAGAACGCGGCAAAACCGTAATAGTCATCCATGGTCCAGCGATCGAACGGATGATTGTGGCACTGGGCACATTGGATCCTCATGCCAAGAAAGGCCTGGGCAATGTTCTCGGTGAGCTTCAGGGTATTCCGCTCAAGCTGGAAGTAGTTCGTTGGTGGATTGTCGAACGTGCCGCCTGAGGCAACGAGCAGGTCACGAACCATCTGGTCGATCGGCTGGTTCGCAGAAATCCGATGGTCAAGCCACTGGTGATACAGCAGGGCCCCCTTCGGACTCACGTCGTTCCCCTGCGAACGGATCTGAAGGATTTCCGCCCACTTCATTACCCAGAGGTCAACGAATTCCTTGCGGTCAAGAAGCTTGTGAATGATCTTCAGCCGTTTGTCGGGGGCTGAGTCGGCAAGAAATACGTCCCGCTCTGCGGCCGTTGGCAGGAGGCCGGTCAGGTCGAGCGTCACCCGGCGAAGAAAGACCTCGTCATCGCACACTGCTGAGGGACTGATCCGCAGGCTCCTGAGCTTTGTGTCGACGAGATCGTCGATCCAGGTGTTTCCGGTCGATTCAGGGAAATCAAAATCGAGCCCTTTCGGAATGACCACTGTCGGGACCCCAATCGTGATGGTGTCGTACCGAGCCATCAGAAATGCCTCGCCACGACGTCCGCTGGTCACGCGTCCGTCTTCAGCGACCCCAGCCGATCCGGCGTTGCTTGAGGAATACCACACCAGATCAGTCACATCACGATCTGTACCATCGGCAAACGTGGCGACAGCCACCAACTGCTGAGTCGCTTTTGAGCCTTCAAGCAGTGATTCCGGTGGATAGAGCTGGAGGCCCGTGAGCGTTGGCACCTTCGTCCCTCCCTCAGGATCATCCTGGCCGCCAGCTTCGATCCAACGAACGAGCGTTTGGGCGAGATCGCTTTCAAGAGAAAAACGCTTGCCACCCGTGTGGGCGACTGCACCGATGGCTTTTTGGACCAGCAGGCTACCGGCTGGGTCCCCGAGGTCGACCCGCCTGCCGGGCAGCTCCCGCGTGATCCGCTGGTAGTCACCGGCGGGATCAAACCCGAACAGCGAAAGCCGAAAACCATCCTTTCCCCGGGCAGCACCATGGCAGCTGCCCATGTTGCAGCCACCGCGGGCGAAGACCGGCATGACATCGAGCCGAAATGAAAGCGGCGGACTGGTCGTGGCATTGATCACCTTGACGGGCAGTTCACGTTTCAGCCCGCGGCATTCGAAGGTGATCTTGGTGTCACCATCAGCCAGCGGCCGAACCACGGGAGCAGGCCGATTGTCGCCGCCGCTGGCAAGATCGACCGCGATCAATTTGGCGTCACCAATCGACACCTTCGCCTCAGCTGAGAGATCAAAGGTTACGCCGTCGGCTCGCTCTCCCTGGACAATGACCCGCTGCAGATCACGAGCAGAGTCGAGCTGAATGACAGGCGGGTAGACCCGCAGGTCGACAATTGAATCTGTCTGGGCAGGCTCAGAGTGGGCAGGGATTGCCACCGTTCCCCACGCTAGTGCTGCCGCGAGCAGGGTGAGATTGAATCGGGAACAACGCAGGCGAGGACTTCTGCTTTTGGCCTGCATTGAATCCATCAGCGGAACATATTTTTGGCTCACCATTCGTTTATTCACCTGCATTTGACGACTTCGTTCCATCCGCACTGCCGGCAGCTGCGATCACCCGAGCCTGCTGCCGAAGTCGTTCGCGACGGGAGATCACCTTGGGCTTGGCCGGCTCAGCCTTCTTTTCCTCGGCGGGCTTCTTCTCAGCAACCTTGGCCGGCACGGGCAATGGTTTGTCAATCCGCAACTCACCAGCCTTCACCCGGTGAATCACCCAGTCGTCGTTTTGAGGGACGTGAAGCTCACACACAACCGACCCATGCTTGCCGACCGGGGCATCGCTGGGGACGACAATTGGGAATGTCACCTCCGTATCTCCCGCCGCAACCGCCACTTCATTCACCGTGCATTTCGCCGGCAGGCCGAGCAACACGGCCTTGGCTGAGGTCTCGGCAGCGGCAGCAAGCTTGCCGACCATCAGCACCTCACTTCCGAGTTCACCCGCCGCACGATCAACGGCAAGCTGAAGGATCGGTTCCCGCACGTTCAGCGTCACGGGTCGGCTGGCGATCTCAAAGCTTGGCCGTGTCTTGGCAAGCTCACCCTTTGGCGTCACGGTGGCGGTCACAACCACCCCCCAGGGCCCGATTGCGGCCTTGTCGTTTGCGTTAATCGGGTAGACCACCTCGTTGGCATCGGCTGGGACATTCACGCCCGAAGCTGCCCCAACTCCGGGCGGTCGGAATGGAAATGTCAGCCGGATTGCACCATCGAATCCGTCGGCCCGGTTGATTGTTACACGGAGATCGAGTCGCCCCGACTGCACCAAGGGCACAACCGGTTCGATGAGGTCAATTTCAACCGGCACGGCTGCGACAACACTCACCGGCATCCGGTCACTGAAGCTCTGTCGCCAGCAGGTGCGGTTTGGATTCCCATGAACGAGTTCCGTCGGTTGCTGAAGCCCGCCTACAACCCGGGGTTGCGCCGCATCCTTGCCAACCTCGGATTCTGCGTCAGCAGTTGACTCGGTGGCTTTGTTCGCGACGACGAGATCAACCGATGCCATGGTCGTGGTGAGGTCAGCATCTTCGGCCGCCTCAAAGACCAGCAGTGAGGACGGTGAATTGCCCGGGAGCGGTGTCGCCGTGGCCTGAACCCCCGTGGGCAGATTGGTCAAAACCGGCTGCACATCTTCACCGATGTCCGTGCGCGAGGCGTTGACAAGGAGTGCCATCCGGTTCCCCCTGGGGACCTGCGGAATCAGTCGCTGCTGCGATTTGGTGGTTGCTGGAGGCACCGACACCCGCATCTCGGGCTCAACGCGGGTGGCCTCAATCCACCAGACAAAAGTCTCGCCGCCCCGATCCTGGTGATCACTCACCCGAACAAGAAATGAGCCTCCCTTCGGCACGGTAACCGTCATCGCACTGTCGGGGCCGGCTGAATCGTCATTGCCGGTGATTCGCTGGCGTTTGTCGTCATCGTGGTAGGCGTTCAGGGTAAGGTCGATTGGCGACCCCAATCGACGGCCCCACGCCCGCACATACCATTTCGAGCCGGCGACCGCCTCAAATCGCATCCAGTCGATGTCTCCAGCCTGCTGGAGTTGGCCCCAGACTGCAGCCGGGGTTGGAAACGTCTGACAACTGGTGGGCTCATTGTTGGGCTCTGTTTCACGCGCTACCGGCAATGAGGTCAGGCGAAACGGAACGCCCTCAGTTGTCGGCACGCCGTCACGGATGGCAACCGCACTGAAAATACCGTCGTGCAGCACGTCTCGCCGCACCAACTCGTTCGGCAGGGTCAGGTCACTTCTCCAGGTGCCGTCTGAGTCGCCGAGCCACTCGACTGATAGCCGCTCTCCCAGTGTGCCGCCGGGTGGCAAGCCCACCACTGGCGTGGGGAACCGACCAATGTGGAGGAGATAAAAGCAGTTGTCATCCCCGAGGTAGGCGCTTTCCCGAACCCGTAGAAAGTAATCACCGTCTTTTTCAACACGGGCAGAGATCATTGCATCCTGCTGCAGCAGCGGATGGTCATCACAGGCGGCGAGAACAAATCCATCGGCATCGACAAGTTCGACCGCGGGATCGAACGGAGTGTGGTTGAGCCGGACACCCCGCAGGCTCGCTGAGATTTTCTCACCCGCCTTCAAGGCGATCCGATAGGTGTCAACGTCTTCTCGACGGGCGACACCAACCACGGTCTGGGTACTGCCGTCGGGCAACTCGATAGCCTCCGCAGCCTCCGGGCTGTCGTTCCGCTGCTTGTTTCCAGTGGAGGTTTCCTGCTCGACACGGACGGGACTGTCGACCACCGCGAACGTCCGTAGTTCCGAAAGGCCTGACGCCGTTCGCACCCGGACACGATGGTCACCCAGGGGGCAGTCAGCAGGAATACGCAGTTTTACTTTCACCGTTTTGCCGTCGGACTGCTCCAGGCCAACCTGCTCGATCAGCCGGTCCTCGAAAAAAAGCTCAATCGCCTCATCGAGCCGACTGCCGCTGATCGTCACTTCGCACTCAGCCCCACGCTGACCGGCCGGCGGCATCATTCGGCTGATCGCCGGAGCGGCCTGGCAGGGCTGCGTCGTGATGGTTATCACAAGAAGGCCGGAGCAGAAGGCTGCTCGCCTGAGGAGAGAGACAGCGAACCGCTTCATGAAAGTTCTCCGACTCAAGAAGAAAGCGTGAACCGACTCGATTGACCGGGCCGAGCAATTAGGCCAGCAGGTCACGACGGATCTTGCCACCGTCGACGATCTCGACCGGCCGTGCGCCTGGAGCCATCAGTTCCTTCTCTGCCACGATGCCGAGGCAGTGATAGACGGTGGTCGCGAGATCCTCGATTGTGATCGGGTCCTCAAATGGCTCTGCTGCGATCGCATCAGAAGCACCATAGACAAGTCCCCGCTTCATGCCACCGCCTGCCATCACGACACTGAACACCTTCGGCCAGTGGTCCCGGCCGGAGTCGTTGTTGATTTTGGGTGTTCGCCCAAATTCACTGGAAACCATTACTAATGTCGAGTCGAGCAGCCCGCGGCGGTCGAGGTCATTGATCAGGGCAGCATAGGCCTGATCAAACGGCGGCAGTGTTTTGTCAATCCCCTGCCGGATCCGTTGGTGCATGTCCCAGCCGCCGTATGACAGGGTGACGAAGCGAACACCGGCCTCGACAAGCCGTCGCGCCATCAGCATTCGCTGGCCAGCCTGATTGCGACCGTATTCGTCCCGGATCTCCTTTGACTCGGCGGCAATATCAAAGGCAGCCTGAGCCTCAGCGGAACTGACGAGGTCGTATGCCCGCTGATAGAACGTATCAATCGCCGCAATGTCGTTGGAGTGTTCCATCCGTTCAAAGTGACGGCCGACGACCTCTCGGAGCCGCCGCCTTGATTCAAACCGGCCACCGTCTACTCCCTTCGGAAGCGAAAGGTCCCGAACGGTGAAATTGTCGCTTGCGGGATCTGAACCGAGCGTGAAAGGACCAAACGCACTGCCAAGGTAACCCGCCCCGGCGTCAGGAGCGGGCAGATTGGGCAGGCAGACATAGGGTGGCAGGTTGGCCCGGGGGCCGAGTTCGTGGGAGACGACACTGCCGAGGCTCGGGAACGTGAGCGCCGGGCTGGGCTTGTACCCGGTGAACATGTTGTGGGTGCCCCGCTCGTGGGCTGCCTCACCGTGGGTCATTGAACGGATGACGGTGATTTTGTCGGCGATCTTTGCGGTGCGCTGCAGGTGTTGGTTGAACCGTACGCCGGGGATCACGGTTTCAACGGTGCCCATCTCACCGCGGTATTCGAGCGGCGAGAGCGGCTTGGGGTCGAATGTCTCCTGTTGGGCCCAGCCGCCGGGCAGCCAGATGTGAATCACGCTTTTCGCTGATCCCTCGAAGTGATCAAACTGCTTGGCATCCGCCAGCACCGACTTGGCCTTCAGGAATGATCCCAGCGACAGGCCCAGTCCGGCCAGCGACCCGACCTGCAGAAACTCACGCCGGCCTGGCAACGCCAAGTGTCCGCCCCGACAACTCGATCCCGACAGGTTCTGTTTGTTCATCTGTTTGCCCCAAGAAAAAGCGCCGTGAATCAAAACACTCCCATTCCACCCATCCATATTCGCCCGAGTGGTCGATGCTTGCAACAATGTCGACCAAAGGGTGTCCTTACGTCCCGGAGGTTTATCCAGGCGGTTTGAGGAGCCCGCGGAAAGTTAGGCTGACACGGCGGCAAGAAGGGTTTCCCCCTGAAAACCAGGTATTTCCCACAAACGCGATCCCCAAGGTGGTGCCAAATTGGCAGTTTCAGTCCATGAATCCGAAGACGGTGAAGTTATCGAGGTGACGGTCCGCGGCAAGCTGACCAGGGAGGACTACGGCTCGTTCGTTCCCGTGCTCGAGGAACGGATGAAGCAGCGTAAGGTGAAAATCCTCTTTTCGATGGAGGGATTTACTGGCTGGGATGCTGGAGCCCTCTGGGAAGACATCAAGTTCGACATCAGGCATTTCGGTGATATTGAGCGGCTTGCCATGGTTGGGGACAAAAAGTGGGAGGAAGGAATGGCTTGGTTTTGTAAGCCGTTCACCACGGCCAAAGTGGCTTATTTTGATCAAGCACAGATCGACACTGCCCGGTCATGGCTGCGCGGGGACTGACTGGTCAGTCACCGTCGGCGAGCGTTCGCTTGCCCCGGAGCAGATGGTGATAGTGCTGGGCGAACCGGTGGGCCTCGTCGCGGACATACTCCAGCAGCCGCAATGAGTAGGCATGCCGCGACAGCCGCAGCGGCTCCGAACGCCCCGGCAGAAAAATCTCCTCCTCTCGCTTGGCCAGCGAGAGAATGCAGGGGGGCTCGATCCCCAGTGAATCGACCGCATCGAGGGCGGCCGAAAGCTGCCCCTTGCCCCCGTCGATCAGGAAAATGTCGGGCAGCGCCGCCCCTTCCCGGGCCAACCGAGAGAACCGTCGGGCGACCACTTCGTGGATGCTCTTGAAGTCGTCGATGCCGTCAACGGTCTTGATCCGGTACCGCTTGTAGCCCGGCTTGAACGGCAGGCCGTCAATGAACTGCACGAGGCTGGCGACAGTCTCGTTGCCGGCGAGATGGGCAATGTCCACGCCTTCGATGACACGGGGTGGCTTGGCCAGGCCCAACACCTTTTCCAGACCAGCCAGCCCCTTCTTGGGGTCAACCAGAAACACTTCGGGCTGGACATGCTCTTCCAGGTCGCCCCGTTCGTGCAGCCGCTCAAGCAGTTTGATCTCGTCCCGCAGTTTGGCCGCCTTCTCGAACTCGAGGGCCTTCGAGGCGTCGAGCATCTCCTGCCGCATCTGCTCGAGTAGTTTCTGCTTGCCCCCTTCCAGGAAGGTTTTCAGCCGGTTGATGTCCTTGCGGTACTCTGCCTTCGAGATTCGCAGGTTGCACGGCGCGGTGCACTGGTCGATCGAGGCGAGCAGGCAGGGGCGGAACCACCGCCACTGCGGGTCGTCAGCGTCGATGTCGAGCGAGCAGGTGCGAAATTTGAAGATCCGCTGCAGCACCACGATCGCCCCGCGGAGGCTGCCGGCGCTGGGGAAGGGTCCGTAGAGCTTGACGCCCTTTGCCGCCGGTGTCCGCGTGAACTCGACCCGGGGAAAGTCTTCGTGGGTGGTGATCTGCAGATAGGGAAAGGTCTTGTCATCTTTCTGCAGCGAATTGAACCGCGGCTGCACGTCCTTGATCAGCCGGCTTTCCAGCAGCAGGGCATCGACCTCGCTGTCGGCCTCCAGGTAGTCGATGTCGCGGATTTCCTGCACCAGGTCGGCCGTTCGGCGATCAAGCTCAGCCGCCTTGAGGAAGTAGCTGCCCGCCCGGCTCCGCAGGTTCTTGGCCTTGCCGACATAGATCACCCGGCCAGCAGCATCTTTCATCAGGTAGACGCCGGGCGTCTGAGGGAACGCTCGCACCTTGCGGGCGGCCACTGAGCGGTCACGGGCCACCGCCGCGGTATCAGTGTCGGCAGGAAGCGTCTCGGCGGCTGGATCGGGCGGCTCAATCACCTTTTCATTGTAGCCCAGCCGGCCCCGCGTGAGGCTGGCTGGCGGCACTGGAGGATGCTCCAATTGGAGAAGCAGGGTTTCGGGCGGAACATGAAAGCCTCCGGAAAGGTTTGCGATGACAAGTGAGACCGCCACAGCCCGGATGTGGAACACGAAGAACCCGTTGGGCATTCGCGTGATGCTCGTTGACGACCATCCCGTCATGCGGGTGGGCCTGGCCAACGTCCTGTCCCTCAATCACGGCTTTGCCGTTGTGGCCCAGGCCGATGACGGCCCGTCAGCGATCGAACTCTGGCGGCAGCACCGGCCCGACGTCTGCCTGCTCGACGTCAGCCTCGATCGGATGGACGGCATTGAGACGCTGCGTCGCCTCCGGGCAGAATTTCCGGATGCTCGGGTGCTCATGCTGACGTCATCAAAGGCGACCGAAGACCGAGAGTTGGCCCTGCAGTCGGGCGCCTGCGGCTACCTGCTCAAAACCGTTCGGCACGATGAGCTGGCGACTGCGATCCGCCGCGTCCATGGTGGAGAGGCCTTGGCCGAGCTGCCGCCGAAGCCCGCCGCAGCGCCGCGGCGAGGACCACTCACCCCGCGCGAGACCGAGGTGCTCGGCTTTATCAAGCAGGGTTTCAGCAATGATGAAATCGCCCAGCTGATGGGGATCTCGGAGCGGACTGTCAGGGCCCACATCACCTCGATTCTGGCGTCGCTTCAGGCGGCAGACCGCGCGCAGGCTGTCGCGATTGGATTTGAACTGGGCATCCTTAAATTGCCGGTTCGATCGTGAACCTGCCGGTGAATAGATGCTGTCACGGATGCTGAAATTGAGGGGCTTGATGTCTTCTCGCAACCACCGTCATCTCGTGCTGTGGTTATTCCTGCTCGCGCTCATGCCAAAGCCGCTCCCGGCAGCCCCTCCTGAAGTTCACCAATTTCCGACCGATCAGGCACTGAAGCCGCTCCCCGAGCCGATCATCCTCGGGGGCGGGGGGCGGCCGTTGGGCCAGGCTCTGAAGCTCACTGGCGACGAGATTGTTTGCGATTCCGAGGGCCGCGAGTGGACCACGCTCAGCAATCAGGCTGTTCCCTTTCAGCATGGAGCTCCCCTGGCTGGTCACAGTGTGTTCCTGGTGCTCCAGACCAACGCTCAGCAGCAGCACGGACTGTGGGGGCGAACCGGTCGCAACTGGGACGACTTCACTGCGTTGCGGTGGCTGGGGGATGGCCGCTTTCAGATTTTTGGGGAACGAAGCGACGGCGGGGCGTTTCGGCTGCCTGTCACGCAGGACCCGATGGTCGGCCCGGAAAAACCGTTTCTTTTGCAGCTTCGGGCAGAATCAGCTGCGGTGGCCAGCATCCAGCTTCAATCGGCGGAGCTGGCAATCCCGTCAGCCCTCACGCTCAACACCTTCGGCGCGGGCTATGCCACCGCGCCAAAGTTTTCTGGCTTGATCGGAGAGCTTCGCCTTTATCCGGTGCTTGCCCCAGCGCAGCACGAGCATATTGCTGCAGAACTCAACGCTTTTTGGGGACTCGCAGCATCCACGCTGACGCCCGAGCCCGGCTTCCGCAACGACTTCACCACCATTGGTCCGGCCGTGACGGTCACTCGCTGCAGCAGTTTGCGGGTCGCCTTCCCCGCTGCGGCGGCCGAGCGACCGCCGGTCTGGTTCGGGCATTCCGGCGAACCGCTCCGGTTCGTGGTGGAGGAGGGCCTGCCATCGGAAGTGACCATGCGGTTCGCCCGGAGGTGGTACAGCTCGGGAGTGAAAACTCCGCTGGCGTTGCAATTCGATCTTTCGAGCGCAAGCGACTTACGGCTGGCCGACGGGCATTTTGGCTTACTTCACCGGTCTGCCCCCACGGCTTCCTTTACGGTCATCGCGGAGAGCCGGAACGAAGCCGAGTTGGTCAACGTTGATCTGCTCGAGCTCCCCCGGGGCGAGTTCACACTCGCGGTCATCAACGGCCCGCTGGTGAAGTCGAGTCAGGCTCGGATTGCCCTCGACGGCATGGCAGTCGGACAGCGGTTTGCGGCAACGGCTGGTCGGCTCCTGCAGATCACCGCGGTGGGGCTCCAGGCCAATCCCGATCTCACCCTGCGGGAGCAGGCCACCGGAATCGTCTGGTATCACGGGCCAGCGCGGGATTTCCGACTTGATCATCGCCTGATTCGCAGCGGTGACATCGAGCTGACGGCGGGTTTTGCCGGAACAGCGACGGTGCTACCCGGCGAGCATACCTTCGTGCTCACCGTCGCTGGTGAACGCGAGCTTTCTCCCGGGCTTTGGTTCCGACTGATCCGTCCGCAAGCAGACGAGCCGTTCCTGCCGGCCGCAGATCGCTTTGCGCCGCGTCAGGCGTTGGCAACTGATCTGGCGACGGAGATGGTGTATGAGTCTTATCCGGCCTACCGGACCTGCCCGTCGGTCTTTCCGCCCGCCACTGGCCTCGGCAATGGAACCTTCACGCCGGCTGACTACTATCACGGCACGCTCGCCCACCCCTGCCTGAGTGCTGACGCAGTGGCCAACCCGCTGTGGGGGTGCGACCCTGCATTTCCTCTCGGCGACCTGCTGCGAAAAGAACGAACAGCCGCAATGATTCAAGGTGAATGCCTGATTGATCATGCCGGCGACCATGCGTTTCGGGTCAGCTCGAGCATGCCGGTACGCCTTCGCGTTGGTGACCAGGTCGTGGAAGCCACTTCTCCGACTGATCCCCAGGCAGCCACACCGTTTCGGCTTGAGATCCGCTCCTCGCTGGCGGCCGGAATGGTACCGGTTGAACTGACCCTCGACCGTCCCGCTGAATCCGACCCACCCTCCATCCAGCTGGCCATTAGACGACCTGGTGACGAAGCGTATCAGCCTGCCGGCGGCGATCTGTTCATGCACTGGGGTGACCCCCAGCGAGATGCCGCCTATCGTCGCTTTACCAGCCAGATGCCGTGGCGGAAGAGTGCCATCCCGCAACGCCCTCGCGGATCCGCTGCCGCTGCTGCTGCCCCGCTCCTTGCCCAGCCGCCTGCGGCTCACTGTGGCAGCTGGAAGGACTACCACCACGCCGCAGGCACACTCCTGCTGCGGTGGCAGCAGGCTCAGGCTGAGACCGATGCCACCGAAGTGGCCGACTATCTGCTGCGGCTGATTGCGAACTATCTCCAATCTTTATCCGCTGACCCAAGCGTCGCACCGGGCAGTCATGGCAAGTTCTCCGGCACTATCATGCGGCATTTCTTGGAGCTCCGCGGCTTCCTCGAAGCGGCGATACGGCACCCGCGTCTGCAGCACCTGGCGCTGAACACCCGATCCGCCATGCTGTGTCACGCCTCGACGACCACACGCCGATCGTTCTTCAGCGAGACTCATGACGGCACAAATGACGGCTATCACGATGACAATAACTTCCTCACCAACATCTGGCGGTACGCAGCCATCTGGGACGATCCCCTGGCCTACGATCAGGCCCGCAGCCTGTACGACAATCACTTCACTTACCGAAGCGGAACTGGCGACGGCCTCCACAGCGACAACCTGTTCACCTTTCACAATGCCAACGGGCGGCAACTGCACATCGGCGGCTACGGCAGCGACTGGCTCACCCGCGTGCTCAACGCGAACCGCGACGGCACCCCCTGGGGACATACACAAGAGCAATACCGCCGACTTGCCGAATACACGCTTTCTGCCGAATGGTTTTATTACAAACAGGAGGCTGCGGCGTTCACGACCAACGGTCGCCACAACACCCACCGTGGCACGTTGAGCCCGGCCTTCGCCCAGCGGCTGCTGGGGCTTCGTGAAGGCGTGCTCAGCCCATCCTTGCGGAAACGGCTGCAGACGATGGTGAACCGCAGCGCTGCCGGGACGTTCGTCAGCGGGAGTCGCTTTTTCGCGCGGCATCTGCAGCTGATCCACCGCCGAGACGATTACTATCTCGATGTCAAGCTGAGTGCTCCGCTGGTTGGCGGGATGGAGACATTCGCTGGTGCCACGCCCGGAAATCTCTCCTTTGGCGATGGGGTGACGACCATCCTGCGGCATGGGGATGAGTGCCGGGCGATCCACGCCTACAACATTCCCGAAAGCCTCTGGCGGTTCCGCAGCCTGCCGGGCACCACGCAGAACGACTATGAGTGGGGCACGCTTCAAAAGTGGAAGACCCTCGACCGCTATCGCGTTGGACAAGGCGGAACTGCGGGCGGAGTGAGCGACGGCCGCTACGGCCATGCCGGCTTCGAGTTCGTGAATGGCACCCGAGCCAAGAAAATGTTCGCCTTTCTTGAGGACGGCATGGTGGTGCTTGGGGCCGGCATCGACGCTGCGACAGAGTCTCGCCCCGGCTACAGCTATCGCAGCACGATCAATCAGTGCAGCGTCAGGGGTGACATCACCCTGACGAAGCACGCAAAAACGGTGACGATTGCGGAAGGCCGGGTGGGCGAGTTCCGCATTCCCCTCGATGCCCCGATCTACATCACGCACCACGACGTTGGTTATCTCGTCTTACCGACCAACGCCGAGCAAGGCCCCGGCAGCCCCGGCAGCCTGCATGTTCGGACCGTGATGCGAACACCGGTGAATCGCCTCGGTGATGACGTCTGGAAAAACCAGCAGGATGAATACGCAACGTACCGGGCCGAGTGCGAAAAACTCCTGGCCGGCGATCCACCCCGCCAGACACTCGTCTTGGAACTCTGGATTGATCACGGCCCCCTGCCAGCCGATGCGAAGGCGGCTTACTACGTCTGCATGCGGCCAGAGCAGGTCGATGCTGCAACGCTTGCTGCAAACCTGCCGTTTGTGATCCGCGCCAATACTTCCGGCCTTCAGGCGGTTGAGGACAGCCGAGACGGCCGCCTCCATGCGTTCTTTCATCAGCCGGGTCAGGTTGGCACTGCGACGACCACGCTCAGCGTTGATCGGCCGGCTGCTGTCATGCTGCACACCACGGCAGCCGGACAGCAGGTGCTTTCGCTGCAAGATCCCCTGGCCGCCTGCAGCCGCAATCTCAGTGAAATGAGCGACACCATTATCGTCACGATCGACGGTCAGGCCTACCCAATCGAGATGCCCGGCAAGGGAGACTGTGATGACCGCTATCGTGGGCTGATCGCAAGCAGGACCATTCAGTAACGCCAGAAGAACCGCGGCCTGACGGCTGTCTGCCGCGATCGAGCTGCATTACCACGCCTCTGCTCCAGGCAGAGAAAAACGCAGTCCATGGCTGGTTGAGATCATTTCGGCGACAGATCAAAATTGATCGTATTGGTGCCTGCCGAAACCTCGGCAGTCAACGTTGACCGGCGGTTGAATTGTGGTGGCAGAATTTCTGCTGCAATGTCCGGCGCACCGCCCTCGTTATCAGCTTCCTCATTAAGCAGTTGTTGCGTCGTGATCCGGACGACGTGCGACCCGATGACAGCTCCCCAGGGCTGCCCCCGATAGCTCAGGGAATAGTTGCCGTTGGCATCGGTCCGGCCGTACGAGCCACGGCCCTTTTCGGGTTCAAAGGCGACCAGCGCGTTTGGCAGCAGGTTCCCCTTCCACGTTACCCGCCCGGTCACCTGCCCCAAAGGAATGTCGGGCTTTGCCGGTCCACAGCCTGTGGTGGCACCGACACCCACAACAACTGTGAAGAACATGGTGACCAGCGACGCCTTCGAGCATGGCGCTTGGAAAAACGTTCTTACCATTCGCCGATCACCTCCCCGTTCGCCACCGTCGTCAGGGCCCGGTAGGTTGTCAACGCGATATCTTCTGAGACAAACCTGGTACTCCCATCCACCATGCTGAACTGCCCGCCGCCCTGGTGCATGCTGCGAAACCAGTGGCCCCAGTACCAGGTCACACTGGGAGACTCATTAAGCGAGTACCAGGTCGCGCCTCCCACCTCGGGCGGCCCGCGGTAGCTCGATCCACTCTGCTCCGGTTCTGTCGAGCCGACCCAGTTGGTCATATTGTTTGTACTGGTTGAATAAGGATGGCCGACACTCCGTTCTCCAATAAGAAATGTTGAGGTAAGCCCATCGGTGAAGTCACGAAATGGCCGCCCCTTGCGGACAGCGTTTTGGGAGGCATCGGCATGCGGCCACGCCCCTTGGAAGGCTCCTCTAGTGTTCGTCCCGCCGCCGCTGCCCACGTTTACAGCCACGCGGTTCACGGCTGGATAGTTGGAACGTCCCAGTTGCCGCCCAACACTGCGGCCGGAGAGGTGGCTGGTCGTCGGATCAGTTGGGCAGAGAACAGCCGAGAGGCGGGTTGAGAGTGAGTCGCGAATCGCGGCATCGGCCCCGGTCTGGGATAGCGTGTTGGTTCCGACTTTCAGGGTGTCGTAAAGCGTGGCCTCTTCCATCATCGGCAGGATCAGGGCGTTCCAGCCCCAGCCCGGGCTGTTCCAGTCAGAGTCGGCAGGCAGTGAAGCCGACGGCTTGAGGATCAACGGCGGCAATGCCTTATTGACATCGTGATAGCTGTGGAGCGCCAGGGCAATCTGCTTCTGGTTATTGCCGCAGGAAGTCCGCCGGGCCGCTTCCCGGGCGGTCTGGACGGCTGGCAGCAGCAGCCCCACCAGGACGCCGATGATGGCGATTACCACAAGCAGTTCGATCAGCGTAAAACCAGCATGTGCCTGCTGTTGCGGCATTTTGGATGAAGGCATCTGAAAACTCCTGCGAGAGAAATTTCTTCAAAAACGCGATTGTACTATAGGGAAAAAAATTCCCCTGCTTATTGGAGAATCCTCCAATGCCCCCCAGGCGTGCGGGCCTCTGAAGGTCTCCCGTCAGCCGCCGGGCCGGCCAGTCCTAACGGGACAGTCGCAGGCGTCGGTCACAGCGAGGCTTCCGGCGATCAGAAAACATCAGGCTTCATCGGCCAAATCAGCGGAATTGATGCTAGTGGCAGCCGCTGCCCCGCCGATCTGCCGATCATAGTCTCTGGTTTGCACGACCGCCGTTACGGTCGTACCCTGCCCTGGCAGACTCACAACCGTCAGACTGCCCCCCAGACGCTCCGCCCGCTCCCGCATGCCGTGCAGGCCGAAGTGCCCCTGAGCCAGCGTCGCGGCGGCGGTTGGCTCAAAGCCGGTGCCGTTGTCGGCAACCCGCAGCGTGACTGCCTGGTCCAACAGATGTTCCTCCGCGTTCACCGTAATCGTGGTTGGCTGGCCGTGCCGCAGGGCGTTGGTGACCGCCTCCTGCATGATCAGCAGGAGGTGGCCTGCCACGAAATCGGGGATCTCGGTGAACGCTCCGCTGGTGTGGACACTGACCGTAGCGGCGTGGCCCTCGGCCAGCCGGTCGGCCAGGGTCTGCAGGGCCTCCGGGAGCGACTCGTCGCCCAGCGGCAGCGTCCGCATCGCCCAGACCGACTGATGGAGTTCATTGCTGGCATGGCTCACCATCCGGCGGGCAACATCGAAGTGCAGCCGGGCTTCGTCCTCGTCCTGCCGCCGGCTGCCTTCGCAGGCATCAAGCTGAAAGCCGATGCCGCCAAGAGTCTGCAGCAACGTGTCGTGCAGATTGGCGGCCAGGCGATTGCGTTCGGTCAATGTCGCCTCGAACTCAAGCGCCGCGTCTCGACGTGAATGCATTTCCGTGGCCAACAGATTTTTCTGCGTCGCCAACTCGTGTCGCAACAGCCAGACCCAGCCCAGCGTGGCCGCGAGTCCGAGGCCGATCGTGCCAACCAGCGCCATCAGCCGCCACGGTGTCCACCACGAGGGGGTCCGCAGCACCTGCACGTCGGCCGCTGACCGCAGGAGCAGTTGGAGCTGCGTGGGGAGTCGTGGCGGCCAGGCTGAAGGGTCGAATGTCCAGCCCAACTCGGCAATCCCCGTCACCAGCAGATCGCTGCCGGGCTGGAGGCCACTGAGAGCGGCCAGGACTCGATCGGGCGCTGTTGCGAATACGTTTGCCTGATCGGCGGCCAACACCAGGCCCCCACCAGCAGCCGTTTTGCCAGCCTCGATGAACCGGGCAGGGAACTGTACCAGGCAGCCCTGGTAGTCACCCGGGTGAGCCATCAGCGACGCCTCGGCGGCCTTCTGGTTGATCACAATAATCTCAGCCGGCCTGATCCGAATCGGCTGCGGCGGCGGGCCGGTTCCCAGCCTCCGGACAAGGCCATAGGCGAGGCCGGCGACCGGCCCGGTCCGCTCGACAAATCCCGCCACCTCCACCTCGTCGCCCGGCTGCAGTGGCAGCGTGGATCGGGTCTTCACCCGTACGCCTCCGGCCCCGCTTTGCAGATAGATCACGCGGCCCGGTTCGGCATGGATCACGACACCCTCGGTGCGAATCTGCCTTGAGTCGGAAGGATTCAGCTGAAACCCAGCCAGGTCACTGATCGCGTAGTGGGGGCTGGCGAACGGCTCATGAGGTGAGGGTGTCACCAGCTCAAGCCACTCGCGACGCCCGATGTAAATGCGGGGCATGATGAACTCTCCCCGGGTATTGAAGACCGAGGCGGCTGGGCCAGCGACCCGGACCGTCGCGTTAATGAGGCTCGTCGCGTCGGCCGGAAAGCGATCTTGCGGTCCCTCGGCCAACAGCGGTCGTCCGGCCACCAGCAGCGACAGCCGAATCACGTGATCAGAGGAAACGACATCCTGCACGAGCCCCTCGACCTCGACGAGGCTGCTGTCGTCGGCGCCGGTGAAGAATCGCTCGGGGTCGATTGGCCGTGGTACCGGGAGCGGCTTTGGGCCGAGCACGCGGATCGAGGCTGGCAGGATCGGCGGTGAAAATCCACCGGGATCGATCACCCCGTCAATCTCAACCTCAACACCGGCGGTGACGTCGGCGGGAATCCCGCCGTTCAGCCAGAGCCCCCGGCTGGCCGCCAGTGAAAAACTGATATACGAGCCGGCCGTGTTATCCTGGACAAATAATGCCCGTGCCGGCTGATGCACATAGGTCACGACCCCGCGGATCAGTACCCGGGGCGTCTGGATGATTTGGTTGCGTGGAAGCCCCCGCACAGTGGCAATTGTCGAGCGTGGCCGCTCAGCTGGTTCAATTTCAGCAGCCTGACCACCCACCGCCCAGAGCGACGCGCCCAGCACCATTGCGGTGATCCAGCCAGTCAACTTCTTTCCAGGCATCCTGGGACACCTCCCGCGGTCATTCAAGCACGGACCGTCTCAGCACTCCAGAATGTCGGTCTGGAGCATTTTCCCGTCGGGCCTGGGACATGCTTTGAAAGCTCGTCGGCCATCAGGGTTGATGGTACCGAAGCGGTACCGCAGGCGGAGCAGAAAAGTTGCAATCACCGCAGCATCGGGCTGATCCGGATGGGTCTCGCTTGCAGCGACCGCCCTTCGCCTGCTCGCCGGCGATCAGCCCCGAGACGCGGCCGGCGGATCGTCGGTTGCCAGCGCCTGCCGGAGGGCCAGCCGGGCAACGAGATGGATCAGGAAGCCGATGGGACCGGCCAGGAATGTCAGCACCAGTCCGCCGGTCCGCAGCGGCCAGGGAATACCCAGCCGCACGGCGTCACGTGCGATCCAGGCTCCGACAACCATGTCAAAGCAGAGATAGTGGGTCCATGCGGCGGCAAACACCCAGTCGTCGGCAAACACCGCCCGCAGGCCGGCGATGGTCATGACGTCCCCGGGAGGTGGACCGTTTTGGGTGAGCTTCCAGCCGATCACCGCTGCGTAGCTGGCGGCAAGAGCCGTCGGCACCACGATTCCGCAGAGCAGGTGCGAAATAACCCGCCGCCCCGGAGCGAGAACGAGCGCGATCCAGGCGAGCAACGCCACGGTGTTGGTAATTTCAAAAAAGCGGGTAGCCATCAACGTCTCAGTGGAACGGGGTGCAGCGCTGGGGCCAGACCCTGACTTTTGGTCCATCGGGGAGTTTTGTGGGTCGCAGGTCTTTTCCGCTGCGTCGGGGCGGTTCCCATGCTATTTCGCCGGACGTTCGCTCCGGTCATCCTGACCTTCACTCACTCGACGGAAACCTCACTTCGCCATCCCGGCTCCGTTCAGTTTCCGACGCCGCTCAATTGGCATGGGCAACGCCCGTTACCCATTAAGTTCGCCAAAGAACCTGACTTTTAACCTATTCCGGTGTTTTTCGACGTGTCGGGGACTGGCCCGTCCGCTCTCGCCCGTCACGTTTCGCAAAAACCGTGGAAAACGTCTGGCCAACTCACGGATTTTTCCAAAGGTTCATTGTCAAGGCCTGACCCGGTTCACCCGTCGTTGGACAGCTACGCCAGCCGGGGCTGAATCTCGGGCATGCGAATGATGCCGATCAGGCAGGCGGGGGCCATCACCGCGACGACCGCGAGGACAAGCGGGCTCGCCCCGGCCAGCACGACGGTCACGGCAATGATCGCCAGGGTGAAGACGGCCAGCCGCCGCTTTGAGGTGCGGCTGAGGGCCTGGTGGGCATCCCACTCGCGCACCATGTCGCCAAACAGTGGCGTCGCCTCGAGGAACGCATGGGCCCGTGGCGACGACCGGGCCAGAAAATAACTGCTCGACAACAGGAACGGCACCGTCGGAATGCCCGGCACGATCACGCCGACAATCGTCAGCACCACGCTGCCGCCGCCAGCAGCCAGATAGAGCCACCGCTTGGGGCCTGTCACCAGCGCCGGCTCAGCGGCGGGCAATGACACCGGTCGCGCAGCCTGAGCCGGTCCCGGCCGGCGGCGGCGACGAAACCAGCCGGTCGGCGACGGCTGTTTCTCACCGCGTTCCTGCCGTACCGCCGTGCCCAACGCAGCAACAAAGGCGTCGGCCGCCTGCTGCGCCGACAGGTCAGGCTGCCAGCCGATGCGGCAGGCACCCCGTGAAAGGTCGAGGCTGGCAAACGCAACCTGCGGCAGCTGCTGCAAATGCTGCAGCAATGCCTCAGCCAGCTTGGGCCGGGCGTTGCAGAACACCCGGGGGTCGGCCACCGCCAGACAGCCGTCTGAAAATTGCACCGTCACCGCCATGGACAGACCTCCGAGAGCCAACGAGACGAGCAGGGAACCGAACCCGCACTGTCGAGTGTACTCCGGCCCTGAGCCCCGGTTGGCTCACACCCCGGCCAGTTGGCGAAGATCCCGCTCGAGGTCGTCGAGGCGGGCGGTCAGGCTGGCCTTCACGGCGGGCAAATCGTCGCCGGAGCACGGCGGCCCGGCGGTGAACAGATAGAACTTGATCTTCGGCTCGGTGCCTGAAGGCCGGGCGGCAACGGCATTGCCCAGCGGTGGAAACCGGCCGTCGGGCAGCCGTTCCCCGGCCCCCTCCAGGCCGGCAAGATCAAAGATGACCAGATCACCCGCCACGCCTTCATACGGTTCCGGCTCGCCTCCGGGCGTCCAGGTCGTCAGGCGGGCCTGATCGCGGGTCCGCACCACGTCGAGCCCGCCGAAGGCCGCCGGCGGCTCCGCCCGCAGCGTTGCCATGATCTCCTTCATCCGGTCCATGCCGCTGGCCCCGGGCAGCATCACCGAAACCTGCCGCTCTTGGTGACAGCCGAAGCGGCAGAAGAGGGCGTCGAGTTCCTCGTGCGGCGACCGGCCCTCTGCCTTCAGGGTCGCGGTCAGTTCGGCCATTAACAAGGCGGCCACCGAGGCATCCTTGTCGCGGACGTGCGTGCCGGCCAGATAGCCGTGCGATTCTTCAGTGCCAAACACAAACCCCTCCGGCCCGAGCCGGTCGATCGTGCTGCAGATCCACTTGAAGCCGACCAGCTGGCTGTCGTCGCACCGCAGGCCGTGGGCCTCGGCAATCCGCCGGACCAGCCCCGTTGTCACCAGCGTGGTGACCACATAGTCTTCAGGCCGGCTGGCTCCGCGGGCCCGGCGTCCGGCAATCGCCTGCTGGCAGAGCAGGCCGCAGAGCTGATTGCCGGTGAAGGTCTGCCAGTCAGCGCCGGGCTGTCGCGTGAGCGGCGCCGCCGCCCCCAGCCGGTCGGCGTCAGGGTCGCTGGCCAGCACCAGATCGTCGCCCCGCTCCTGCGCCTCGGCGATCGCGCCGGAAAGCACGGCCGGATTCTCAGGGTTGGCGACATGGCCCGGCACATTGGGAAAGTCCCCGCTCGGCTCAGACTGCGGGCCGAACAGCCGCAGCTGCTCAAAGCCCGCCCCGGCAAGCACCGGCACCACTGCGGTCGCCCCGACCCCGTGCAGCGGGGTGTAGAGAATCGAAATGTCGCGTGGCCCCGGTGACGCCTGCTCGAGCACCGCCGCCACGAAGGCCGGATCGATCTCCTGCTCGACAAACACCACCCGGCCGGCCGCCACACCTTCTGCAAACGACTCGCGGCGAATCTCGTCGACCTGCATCACCCGTTCGATGATGCCCTTGTCGTGTGGTGGCAGCACCTGCACGCCGCCGGCCCAATAGACCTTCACTGCGTTGTCGCTCGGTGGATTGTGGCTGGCAGTCACCATGATGCCGCAGCTGCTCTGCGTCTGCCGCACGGCAAAGGAAAGCTCGGGCGTACTGCGAACCCCCCGCAAAAAGAAAACCTTGAAGCCGGCTGCCAGCAGCACCTCGGTGCAGAGCCGGGCAAAGTGCTCCGAGCGATGGCGGGTGTCGTAGGCGATCGTGCAGCTGGGGGTCTCGCCGGCAGGCAGCACATTACGGACATAGTCGGCCAGCCCCTGAGCGCTTTCCCCAATCGTGCGGTCGTTGATGGCGTTGGAGCCGACGGGATACATCTTGCCGCGGCGGCCACCGGTGCCGAAGGGAATGACCGTCCAGTAGGCGTCGTCGAGTTCCTTCCAGACAGCCGCGTCAGTCGCCGCCCGGTCGATCAGGCCGGCCAACTCAGCGGCAAACTCGGCATAGCGGGGTTCGGTCAGCCAGGCCCGCATCGTTGTGGCGGAATGGTCGGTGATTGTCCCGGCGGTCAGGGCGGAATCGAGCAGTTCCAGCTGGTGGCTGACAATCGCGTCGGGCATGGTGAACCTCGCTGAGGAAAGTCTTCGTCTGGTTGGTTTCGTGGTGTCGGTTTTATACTCGCGGCGTCCAGAACGTGCAGCGAGGCTCCCCATGACGACGACCACCACCGCACCTGTGAACACGCCGGGGGAACCGCTGATAGTCAGTGTCTCCGGCCTCCGTGGTGTTGTCGGGGAAAGCCTGTCGCCCGGGGTCGCTGCCGCCTACGCCCTCGCCTTTGCCGAAACGCTGCCCCCCGGGCCGATCGTGCTCGGCCGCGACGGCCGGGCGTCGGGGCCGCAGCTCAAACTGGCGATCACGGCAGCCCTCACAGCTGCCGGCCGTGACGTGCTCGACTGCGATGTGGCGGCCACGCCGACCATTGGCATTGTGGTGGCTGAGCAGCAGGCCGCCGGTGGCATCCAGATTTCCGCCAGCCACAACCCCGCCCGCTACAACGGCCTGAAGCTCTTCGGGGGTGACGGCCGCGTGTTACCGGCAGCGGCTGGTGAGGCCGTCAAACGGCGGTTCGAGGCCCTGCGACGAACGCCGCCAGCTACAGCGGCGGGCATCACGGCCGGTGTGGTGAAGCCGGTCGATGGCGTCCCGCTTCACCTGGCCCGGGTGCTGGCCATTGTCGATGCCGATGCGATCAGGCAGGTTCGGCCCCGGGTCTGGCTTGATGCCGGTCACGGTGCCGGCAGCCGGCTGGCCCGGCCACTGCTGGAGGCCCTTGGCTGCGACTACACGCTTGTTGGTGAACCGGCCGACGGGGCGTTTGAGCACGAGCCCGAACCGACCGCGGAAAACCTGGTTGACTGGCTGCCGCAGATTGCCGCTGCCGGTGCCGACGTGGGGTTTTTTCAAGACCCCGATGCCGACCGGCTGGCGATTGCCACCGGGGCCGGCCGCTATCTGGGAGAGGAACTCACCCTCGGCCTGGCCGTTGATGCGGTGCTGGCCAAGACGCCCGGACCGGTTGTCACCAACTGCTCGACCAGTGCGCTCACCAGTCGGCTGGCCGAGCGGCACGGCGTGGCCTGCAGCTTCTCGGCGGTGGGCGAGGCGAATGTTGTTGATGAGATGCTCACCCGCGGCGCCGTGCTCGGGGGTGAGGGCAATGGCGGGGTCATCGACCCGCGGGTTGGCCTGGTCCGTGACTCGTTTGTGGCGATGGCCCTGGTGCTTGAGCGGATGGCCACCGGGGGAACGCTGACACCGCTGGAAGACCTGGTGGCCGACTTTCCGCCGCTGACAATCGTCAAGTCCAAGGTGAACCTGCCGGCCGGCTGGCGGCAGGAGGATGCCGGCGTGGCATTCGACCGGGTGACCGCGGCCTTTCCCGGGGCTGCGGTCAGCAGGCTTGATGGCGTCCGGGTCGACTGGCCCGACGGCTGGCTGCTGGTGCGGGCCAGTAATACGGAACCGATCGTAAGGATTGTCGCCGAGGCGGCCACCACCACTGATGCGGAAGCGGCCATTGCCCGTGCTCGGACAGCCCTCTTGGGTGAGTGACCGGCTGCCTTGCCGGCCTACCGCGTCGGCATGTCGATACCCATCGCTGCCATCAGTCGCTTCATGTCCTCCCAGACATCCCGCTTGGCTGCGGGGTTCCGCAGCAGGTAGGACGGGTGATAGGTACAGATGACGCGGCTGCCCCGATAGTCGAACCACTGCTGCCGCAGTGATGTCATCGAGGCCTTGGTCCCAAGCAACGCCTGGGCGGCCGTCGTCCCGAGGCAGCAGATGAACTCGGGCTGTAAAACCTCAAACTGCCGCTCGAAGAACGGCCGGCAGTTGGCCACTTCCTCGGGTTCAGGCCGGCGGTTGCCGGGGGGGCGGCACTTGAGCACGTTGAGGATGTAAACCTCATCCCGCGACAGCGTGCAGGCCTCGATGATCTTTGTCAGCAGCTGGCCGGCCCGGCCCACAAAGGGGACGCCGGAGGCATCCTCGTCGGCGCCCGGTGCCTCGCCGAAGAAGCAGAGCCGGGGGTTGAGCGGCCCAACGCCGAAGACCGTCTGCGTGCGACCGGTCGCCAGTTCCGGGCAACGCTGGCAGGCAGCAACCTCCGCCTGCAGAAGCGTTAATGCTGCGTCGCGGTCGTCACCAGCCGGGCTGGATGGTGCAGCTGCCGGCGGCGGGAGCGTTGCCTGCTGCCGAGGCCGTCTGGCCTTCGGCAGGCTGGTCACACCCGCCATTGCGAGGCTCTCCAGTCGTTGCCGTAACGCCCGCGTCGACATCACTGCGGCCTCTGGGAAACTGGCAGGGGGCAGCTGCTCACAACGCCCGGCGGAACCGCTTGGGGCCACGCTTCTTGCCCAGTGGCGGCCCGGCCGGCTTGGGTGGCGGAGCCGGAGCGACGGCTGTCTCACCCCTGTCAGCCGCCGCGAGTTCGGCCGGTGTTGCCGTCGGCTTGGGATCGGTCGCCACAAACCCCTCAATTTCGGCCCGCTGCAGCAGCTTGTCGATCCGCATCTCGATGCGGGTCAGCTGCGGGCCTTCCTCAGGTGAGACAAAAGTGTAGGCCACTCCCTCACGTCCCATCCGGCCGGTCCGGCCGACCCGGTGCACATAGTCGTCGCAGAACTCGGGAATGTCGTAGTTGATGATGTGTGAGACGCCGGAGACATCGATGCCCCGGCCGACCACATCGGTGGCCACCAGCACCTGCACATCACCGTCACGAAACTCCCGCATCACCCGGTCGCGGACGTTCTGGGCCAGGTCACCGTGAATGCAGGCGATGCTGCCATCGTCCCGCTTCCGTCGCCGTTGGAGCCGCTCGTGGATCTTGTCGGTCCCGCGCTTGGTCCGGCAGAAGACGATCGCCTGCCGGGGGTCTTCCCGCTCGAGCAACTTCTCCAGCAGATTGAACTTCCGGGTCGGCTCGACCGTGAAATAAAACTGTTCGATCGTCTCGACCGAAATTTCATTCGTTGAAAAGTCCAGGATTTCGGGGTCCCGCATGTAGCGGGTGGCCAGCTTGGCCACCGGCGGCGGCACCGTGGCCGACAGCAGCAGCGTCTGGCGACTCTGCGGACAGCGGCGCAGGATTTTTTCGATGTCGGGCCGGAAGCCGATGTCGAGCATCCGGTCTGCTTCGTCGAGGGTGACGATCTCCAGCGTGCTCAGGTTGAGCGTGCCACGGCTCATGTGGTCGAGCACGCGGCCGGGAGTGCCCACAATGACTTCGGGATTCTTGGCCAGCTTGTCGATCTGGCCCTTGATCGGCTTGCCGCCGTAGATTGCCACACACCGCAGCGGCGAACCTGAGGCCAGCTTTTCAAACTCATCCCTGACCTGCACGGCCAGTTCGCGGGTGGGAACAAGCACCAACGCCCGTGCGCCCTGGTCGCGGCCCGGGCTGCTGGTGAGCAGCTCCAGAATTGGCAGCACGAACGACGCGGTCTTGCCGGTGCCGGTGCGGGCCTGGCCGAGCACATCGACACCGGCAATCGCCCGTGGGATCAGTCCCGCCTGCACCGGTGTCGGCTGGCTGTAGCCGGCCTGCGTGACTGCCGCGAGTGTGGTGGCCGAGAGTCCGAGTCCGTCAAAGCCTGGGCCGTCGCCGGCGGGTGTCACGGGCGGAGGGGGTGGCGGCAGGCGGCGACCGGTGGATTCACGGCGGTCGTTCCCGCGGTCTTCCGTGCCGGGGGAGGGGCTTCCGCCAGACCGGGCGGGACGGCGCCGGCGGCGTTGCCGCCGCGGCTGTTCTTCTGAAGTCACTCAAAACCTTCCATAAGTTGATGGGCTACTCTCGGCACGCGGAGCGTGGCACAGTGAGGTGCGATCACGCATTCCCGCAGCGGCTAAATTCGCCTGGCTCCGCCAGGAAGTCCTGCCGGAGAGGTCACCGTGAGAGCGGCTGGGCGTGCAAACGTCGTTCCATTTGAGTGAACGATACCACGCCACCGAGAAACCGGCAAATCACCCTCAGCCTCCAGAGAAAAGGGGGATCTCTCGCCCGGGGCCGTCACCCCGGGGGCAAGTGGCCGCATTCGGGGGCTGCAGCAAGGATCGGTGGCAGGCAGGCCGCCCGGGCCTACCGCAAGACTACCGATCAAAAAACTTCTTGATCGCCCACACCGTGGCCGCCCGGCCGGCCCGGGCAATCGACCGGGTCAGGGGGATCCGCTTGGGGCAGACGGCCACGCAGTTCTGGGCGTTGCCGCACATCTGAATGCCGCCCTGGCCCGTGAGTGATTCCATCCGCTCGTCGGCATTCATCTTGCCCGTTGGGTGCCCGTTGAACAGCATCGCCTGGCTGATCGCGTGCGGGCCGAGGAACTGCTTGTCATAGGCCTCCTGCTTCCGTGCCTCAAAGGCCTCGTCGGCTTCTCCCTCGCGACGGGACAATTCAATCTTGTTGAACTGCGGGCAGGCCTCCATGCAGCAGCCACAGCTGATGCAGGTGGCCAGTGGATAGGCGTCTTCCTGCTCCTCGGGCGAGATCCGGGGGCCCGGCCCATGGTCGTACGAGTCGTCGACCGGTACCCAGGCCTTCACTCGCTCGAGTGATCGGAACAGCCGGCCCCGGTCGACGCAGAGATCGCGGACCACCGGAAACTTCGTCATCGGCCGCAGTTCGATCTCGCCCGGTGATTCCGCGAACAGGTTGTCCACCAGCGATGAGCAGGCCATCCGCACCCGGCCGTTGATCAGCATGGTGCACGACCCGCAGACCTCCTCGAGACAGCTGCAGTCCCAGGCGACAGGGGCCACCCGCCGGCCGTCATGGGACTTCGCCAGGGCGGCAATCCGCTGCAGCACGCTGATCACATTCATGTTCGGTTCATAGGGAATCGTGAACCGCGCCCAGTAGCTTTCCTCGCCGGGCGCGTCCTGCCGCAGCACCCGTACCCGAATTTCCCGGGGCGGGGAGGCCTCAGCCTGCTGGTCGGCAACCAGTTCACTCGTGTCAACTGCCCGAATCATTTTCGTTCTCCTTCACCGAAATGTGCATCAACCGTTTTGGGACCCGTTGGCTCAGACTGTGACTACGAGGCGGCCCCGACCGCAGCCGGTTCGGCCGCCATCGCTTGCCGTTCCCTCCAGACATCCTCAATCACATCGCCACCCACCAGCCCGTACAGCCGGGGCCGTGGCGGAAGCAGCGAGGTGTCGACATCTTCATAGGTAATCACCGGATGGCCGTCGGCCCCGTGGCTGCCAATGGTCGACTTCAGCCACTTGCGGGTATTGGCCTCGAACCGGTCGCACCACCGCTCGGCCTCGGCCCGCTGCTCGGCCGGGTCGGTCGCCTCAATGCCGGGCATCGCAAAGTCGGGCTTGTAGTGGGCACCACGGCACTCGTCCCGCAGCAGGGCCCCCTTCAGGATCAGCTTGGCAATCGGGAACATGTCGCCGAGCGACTTGGTGAAGACGACATTCTGGTTGGTCCAGTTGCCGGTGTCCGACAGGCTGCAGTGCCGCCAGAGGTCTTCCAGCCGGCAGACCTCGTCGTAGGCCTGTGACAGCTGATCGTTCCGCCGCACCACGGTGGCCACCCGGGTCATGATGTCACCGAGCCGGCCATGGATGTCGTAGGGGTTTGAGTCACCACCGGCCGGCCGCGACAAAATCGCCTGATGCCGGTCCTCCTGCCGCTTGACGGCCGCGGTGAACAGCCGGCCCTGCTCCTTGCCGCCACGGGCGGCCCCGGCGATGACGCCGGAAGCACAGAACAGACCGCTGAAGATGCAGGACAACAGCGAGTTGGCCCCCAGCCGATTGGCACCGTGGTACTGGTAGTCGCACTCACCGATTGCGTAGAGGCCGGGGACGTTGGTCTGCTGGTTGCGGGGCGAGCCCTCCACCAGACCGCCACTGGCGCTCTTTTCATAGTCCACCCAGAGCCCACCCATTGAATAGTGGACCGCCGGAAAGATCTTCATCGGGGTGTCACGAGGGTCGACCCCTTGGAACTTCTCGTAAATCTCAAGAATGCCCCCGAGTTTGCGGTCGAGCGTCTCGCGGGGGATGTGCGTCAGGTCGAGGTAGACGCACAGCCGATCCTTCTCGACCGACAGCCCATCGGTGGTGCAGATGTCGAAGATTTCCCGGGTCGCAATGTCGCGGGGCACGAGGTTGCCGTACTGCGGATACCGCTCTTCCAGAAAGTAGTACCGGTCCGCGGCTGGGATGTCCTTCGGGTCCCGCGGGTCCTGCGGTGTCCGCGGCACCCAGACCCGGCCCCCCTCGCCCCGGGCGCTCTCACTCATCAGCCGCAGCTTGTCGGCCCCGGGCACCGCGGTGGGATGCACCTGGATGAACTCGGCGTTGGCATACTTCACGCCCGCCTGATAGGCCCGGCTGACGGCGCTGCCGGTGCAGATCATCGACATCGTTGAGCGGCCGTAGAGCAGCCCGCAGCCCCCCGACGCCAAAATGACAGCGTCGGCCGGGAAGGCCCGGAACTTCATCGTCACCATGTCCTGGCAGACGGCCCCGATACAACGGCCGTCGTCATCGAGCACCGGTTCGAGGAAGTCCCAGAACTCCCACTTCTTGACCCGGCCCTCCACCTCCCAGCGGCGGACCTGCTCGTCGAGCGAATAAAGCAGCTGCTGACCGGTGGTCGCGCCGGCGAAGGCGGTTCGCTTGTAGAGGGTGCCGCCGAAGCGTCGCTGATCGCGAAACCCCTCCGGCGTCCGATTGAAGGGCACGCCCAGCCGGTCCATCAGGTCGATGATCCGCGGGGCCCAGTCGGCCATCTCCTTGACCGGCGGCTGGTGCTGCAGGAAGTCGCCACCATAAACGGTGTCGTCGAAGTGCTTCCACTCGTTGTCGCCCTGCTGCCGGGTCGAGGCGTTGACGCTGTTGATGCCGCCCTGGGCGCAGACGCTGTGCGACCGCTTCACTGGCACCAGGCTGACCAGATCGACCCCCACGCCCAGTTCTGCCAGCCGCATGGTGGCGGACAGACCGGCAAGCCCTCCACCGATCACGAGCACTCGTGGTTGTGCCATCGTTCAGTCCCTCTCTTGGGTTTGCGTCACTGGTTTTCGTGAATCAATCGTTGGCCGGAAGCTTTGCCGCCTTCGTCTCGGGGGTGCCGCCAGCGGGCAGCGTCACCGAATGCATTGGCGTGGTTCCGCCGATGGCCGCCGTTTCGCCTTCCAGCAGTTGCCAGGCCCGGTCCATCCGGCTCTCAATCTCGCGGGCCTCGTCGACATCGATCGCCCGCATGCCGCCAAGGGCCCCAAGCCCGGCCGCCGCCAGCCCGACCCCCACCGCCGCACTCAGCCAGTTGGCCCGCCGCATGGCGGACGGACTGGTCCAGAGGCCCCAGGTGATCCCCAGGCTCCAGAGGCCGTTGGCGAAGTGGAAGACGGTCGAGAGGATGCCAATGGAGTAGAGCAGGGCGACCAGCAGCGGTTTCAGCACCACCGCCGCCGAGCTGGACGCATGGTGTGGGTCAAACTGTCCCCCTCCAAGCGGCGCCCCCATCCAGTGCAGCTGGGTCACATGCCAGAGGATGAAGGCGAAGGCGATCATGCCGGTGGCCCGCTGCAGCGTATAGCGGATGTTGCCCATGTAGGCGTAGGAACCGACATTGGGCATGCCGTTGGCGATGATCACGAAGCCCATCACCGCATGGAAAATCATTGGGATGAAGATGAAGGCCCACTCGACCACCGGCAGCAGCGGCCCGAGCGAGTGGATCAGGTTGACCCGGGACTGGAACGAGGCGGCCCCGCCGAGGACCGAGGCATTGGTCAGGAGGTGCACCACCAGAAACGCACCGACCGGAATCAGTCCGGCCAGCGAGAACAGCCGGTACAGCAGAAACTGGTTGCGGCTCAGAAACGAATCATCCGACGGGGTGGAAGCGACCACGACTCTCCTCAGCAGATGTTCGGCACGGTTCCTGAGGCCCGTCGGCAACCCTGCGCAAGCCAGCCGCGGCCTCGGACATTCTGGCGTTGCTGCCCGGAACCACGGACCACAACGCTCACAGTTGGCATTCCCGGGCCGAACGACACCCGGTGGCCAGGGCACACGAAAACACTCCGCACGCTCCTCTGGGAGTATAGGTTGTGGGACTCGCAGGGCAACGGGCCACCGGCGTTTGGCGAGATGCTCATTCGCGATTTATACTTCGGTATTCCAGGCCGACCCGACGCAAGCGGAGGGCAACGAGGGTGGCAAAGCCCAGAATTATCGTGGCAGGAATGCCCACCGGCGACGCGTCAGCGGCGGCCCCCGCCGGCATGGAGGGTCTGTTCGATCCGCTCACCTGCGATACGGTGCGGGCCGATACGCCGGCTGAAATGGTCGCGTTGCTGGCCGGCAGCCCCGTGGCGGCTCTGGTGCTGGCCGGCCCGCTGGCCACCGCCCCCGAGGCGGTACTGGCGTTGATCTCGGGGCCGACGGTACTTGAGCATTTTCCCGACGGGGTCGCCCTGCTCGATTCCACCGGGGGTGTGCTCTGGGCCAATGACATTCTCAGCGGCTGGTTCGCCGGCCGGGGCGGCCCGGCGGCCAGCTTTCTGACTGCGTTGGGTTCACCCGCCTGGGTCGATCATGCCACCGACCATCCGCTGCCGGCCACCTGGTTGCGGGACGAGGCCTCGTCGGAGGCCGGCGGGGTCACCCTGCGAATGGCCGATGACCGCTTCCTGCACGTCCAGTCCTCACCCGTCTTCACCCTGCCGCCGCCCGCCCTCCGGTCGGTGGCGAAGGACAGCCAACTGGGAACGCAGGGCGCAGTTGTCGTGGTGCGGGACGTCACCCGGACAATTCTCGAGCAGCAGAAGCGGGCGGCCATTCATCAGGCTGGCCAGACGCTCGCCGATCTGTCTCCCACCGAGCTGGCCGACATGACGGTTGCGGAGCGGATTGAGCTCCTCAAGAGCAACATTATTCATTACGCCAAGGATCTCCTGCAGTTTGACGTGCTGGAGATTCGGTTGCTTGACCGCCAAACGAGCCGCCTTGAACCACTGCTGGCCGAGGGCATGCAGCCTGAGGCCGAGTCGCGGGTGTTGTATGCCCGCGAGGAAAACAACGGTGTCACCGGCTATGTTGCCGCCACCGGCCGCAGCTATCTCTGCAACAACACGGTCGAGGATTCACGGTTTCTCGAGGGCTGCAAGGGTGCCAAGAGTTCGATCACGGTGCCGTTGCTGATGCACGCCGAGGTGATCGGCACCTTCAATGTGGAAAGTCCGGTCCCAGGAAGCTTCACCGAAACAGACCTGCAGTTTCTGGAAATCTTTTCCCAGGACGTCGCCGCCGCGCTCAACACGCTGGAGCTGCTCGTGGCTGAAAAGGCGACGACGGCGGCAGAGAGCATCGAGGCGATCCATGGGGCGGTTGCCCTGCCGGTCGATCAGATTCTCAACGATGCGGTCAACGTGATGGAGCGATACATCGGCCACGACCCCGACGTGGTCGAGCGGCTCCGCCGGATTCTGCGGAACGCCCGGGACATCAAACAGGTGATCCAGCGAGTGGGCGAGCGGATGACCCCCAGCTATGCCCAACTGCAGGGCCGGGCCGCCGACCGGCGGGCGAACCTGCGGGGCCGGACCATTCTGGTGGCGGACGCTGACGACGAGGTGCGGGCGGCGGCCCACAATTTATTGGAGCGTCAGGGCTGCGTGGTGGAGACCGCCCGTGACGGTACCGAGGCGGTGGCCATGGTGAAGGCGGCGGGCGATGTCGGCTATGACGCGATCATCGCCGACATTCGGCTGCCGGACATGAGTGGCTACGACCTGCTCACGCGGTTGCAGTCGGTACTCGATCCGGTCCCGCTGATTCTGATGACCGGTTTTGGCTATGACCCGGGCCACTCGATCGTGAAGGCTCGCCAGGCCGGCGTCGACCTGGTGCTGTTCAAGCCCTTCCGCCTCGACCAGCTCCTCGAGACGGTCGAACGGTGCATTACTCACCGCCCGGCTGCCTGCTGATTGTGGGCCGCGGCAGGCTTCCCCGGGAAAGCCTGGCAAGCAGGGCAAAAAGCCTCCTGCCACACATTTCCCTTGGGGTTGACCCTGGAGGGAGGCCGCGACTATTTCTCCCGCCCGAGATCGTTTTTTGCAGCTCCTCCAGGAAATGACTGATGGCCCGGCCAAGCGGTTTTGCACATCAGATGGCGACTTTTGCAGCATTGTTGGTGCTGTTGGGAACCGCCCTCGCTGGTCGGCCCGGCAATGCGGCCGATTCTGCTGAGCCGCCGCAGCCGGCTGGAACGGCTGCTGAGGAATTGCCTCCCGAAGTGATCGCCGCCAAGCTTTCCGCTGAGGTGGCCGCCCGCCAGCTTGAGGCGAAGCGGCTGGCCGACAAAGATCCGCTGGCCGCGCTGGAGTTGCTCGACCAAGCCACCGAAGCGGTCGCTGCCGAAACCGGCCTGCCCGAATCGACCCGCTCACTGATCGGCCGACGGCTCGAACGGACCCGCAGCGAGATTGAGCAGGGCAGCGGTAAACGCCGCGCCGAGATGGAACTTGACCGTCGCAACAACGCCGTGAAGGCGGAGATCGATCGCGAGCGCAGCGTCAAGGTCGAGGTTGACCAGCGGCTGGCCCGTCTGGTGGAGCAGTACAACTCCCTGGTCGACGAGCAGCGGTTCGCCGAGGCCGAGGTGATCGCCAAGAAGGCCGCGCAGCTCTCCCCGGACAGCGTCGTGGCCCGCCAGTTGCTCAGCCAGAGCCGCGTGATCCGGCGGCTCGACACTCAGAAAATGATTGCCGGCAGCAAGGCCGACGGGCTGCTTGACGTGGTGGAGGACGCCGAATCGTCCAGTGTGCCGTTCGTCGGCCCGATCGAGTTTCCTGAGACCCGTGACTGGGAAGACCTGACCAAGAGCCGGGCCCGGCTGGCTGCCGAGGGGCGGTCGCGGATGACGCCGGCCGAGCTTGAGATCAAGCAGAAGCTCTCGACCCAGGTGAAGGCCGCCTACCGTGAGCGACCGCTGGCCGAGGTGCTCGATGAGCTTGCCAAGCAGGCCGGCGTGCCGCTGCACGTTGACCTGGTCGGCCTCGACAGTGAGGCGGTGAGCACCGACACGCCAGTGACGATCTCTCTCGATCAGACGATTTCCTTGAAGAGTGCCCTGAAGCTCCTGCTGGAGCCACTGCACCTTGACTATGTGATTCGCGACGAGGTGCTGAAGATCACCAGTCCCCGGCTGGTCCAGGGTGAGGTCTACAGCGTGTCCTACCCCGTGGCCGACCTGGTCATTCCGATTCCGAACTTCTCAGCCGATGGGCTGGGCATCACCGGTGCGCTCAACGAGGGCTATTCCCGGATGTCGGCCACCGACATGAAGGTTGAGGTTGGGCCCCCACCGGCCGGCATCACCAACGGCATGGGCCTGCCGCCGGCGGCAGGGGGGGGTAGCCCCAGTCCGAACGTGCTGGCCCAGTTGCAGGGCGGTTCGATGGGGGGAGGCGGGACGGCGACGCCCTCGTTTGGCCGGGGGGGTGGTGGCCAGGCCGACTTTCAGTCGTTGATCGAGCTGATCCAGCAGACCGTGGCCCCGACCTCATGGAACACCGTCGGTGGCCAGGGGGCGGTCATGCCGTTCCAGACCAACCTCAGTCTGGTGATCAGCCAGACTCAGGAGGTGCATGAGGAGATTGCCGACCTGCTCGACCAGCTGCGGCGGCTGCAGGACCTGCAGGTGACGATCGAAGTGCGGTTCATCACCCTTGACGACTCATTTGCTGAACGCATCGGCGTCGACTTTGACTTCAACATCCAGACCGGTGTCGGGCAGCCGTTGAACATGACGGCAATTCCCACGGCCAGCAACACATCGGTCAGTCCGTTCAGCCGCGGTCTGACGGCGGCCCCGGGTGGGCCGTCGCAGCTGGTCGGCCTTGATATTCTCGGGCAGCCGGGCGTGGCGACGGGGGGCGTTGGCACGCAAACCGGCGGCACCCAAGCAGGTGCGGGGGGCACGGGGGGCACGGGCGGTACGACTCAGACGCAGACTCCCAGCTTCTTCTCCATCCCCTTCCGCCAGAACAGCTTCGGCCCCGGCACGGTGCCCACGATGCCGGGCCTGCCCGATATCACCAGTTCGGCTGCGAATTTTGGCTTTGCGATCCTCTCCGACATCGAGGCCTATTTCCTGATTCAGGCAGCGCAGGGCAACACCCGCGGCAACATCATGCAGGCTCCGAAGGTGACGCTGTTCAATGGCCAGAATGCCTTCGTCTCCGACACCACCCAGCGGCCCTTCGTCACCAGCGTGGTGCCGGTGGTCGGCGACTTCGCCGCTGCCCAGCAGCCGGTGATCACGGTCTTGTCCGAGGGAACCAGCGTGAATGTCCAGGCGGTGGTCTCGAGCGACCGCCGGTTTGTGCGGCTGACGCTGGTGCCGTTCTTCTCTGAAATCGGCCAGGTCGACGAGTTTCAGTTTGAAGGCGAGCGTTCCACCTCGGCCAAGAGTAGCGACGAGAAACAGGGCACCCAGGCCGACACCGGCGGCATGCTGCCGTTCCAGCCGGGGCTGTCGTTCCAGACGCAGGCCACTTCCGAACAGGCCTTCACGTCCAACGGCACCACGATCCAGCAGCCGGAGTTCCGCTTTACGACCGTCACCACCACGGTCAGCGTGCCCGACGGCGGCACCGTGCTGATGGGCGGTATCAAGCGGATGCGGGAGGGTCGCAACGAGTACGGGGTGCCGATTCTCTCGAAAATCCCCTACGTCAATCGGCTGTTCAAGAACGTCGGCATCGCCCGCACCACGCAGAGCCTGATGCTGATGGTGACACCGCGAATCATCATCCAGGAAGAGGAAGAGGATAAACTGTTGGGGATTGAAAAGCCGTAGCCGGTGCTGCGGCAGACAGCGTCCCTTCCCACGGTTGTGCCGATGCTCAAACTCTTCTGCCTGGCGGGTGCCGTGCTGGGCTTCATTGGCGTGGCGGCCGGCTCGTTCGGTGCCCACGGCCTCAAGGACATGCTCGAAGCCAATGGCCAGGCGGCCAACTGGGAGACCGCGGTTCGCTATTGCCTGTTCCATGCGGTGGTGCTGGTGGCCATGGCTGGTCTCGCGGCCGCCCCGGGGGCCAGTTCAGCCGGCAGTCTGCTGGCGGTGGCGGCTGGCTGTTTTCTGGCTGGCGTGCTGATCTTCAGCGGTTTCCTTGGGGTGCTGGCCCTGACGGGCATCCGCATTCTCGGGGCGATCGTGCCGATCGGCGGGGTGCTGTTGCTGGTCGGCTGGGCAGCCCTGGCCGCCGCCATCTGGCGACTCAAGCTGTAGGTGCTACCAGCCGCAGGTTTCGGGAGGCCGCAGGCTGTCGCCGTCCCCGGCCTGGCCGCGGGCCAGGGCATGCCGGCGAAACACGTCTTCAGTGACGTAGACCGCCGACCGCACCAGCTGAAAGACGAACTGGGCGGCGGGCGCTCCAAAACAGGTCAGCAGTTGATCCAGTTCGGCCGGCGGACAGCTGCCCTTCAGATCGACCAGCAGCAGTCCGCCGTTGCGTTCAAACAGGTTGCCATCGACCTGCCACCGCAGGCCCTCGCGGGGGCTGGTCCAGACAAACGACCCATCCGGTTCGGCATAGCAGCGGGGCAGCTGCCCCAGCCGCTCGACCGCGTCGTCAAAGCCCGCAGGCAACGGGTCGGTCAGCTCACCGGGATGCAGGGCGAGCGTGGCCCATTCCCCCCAGCGATCGGCCAGCGGCGGTCCGGCTGGCAGGCTGCCGGTTGGGGCGGCATGCAGCGTGACCTCAAAGGCACAGGTTTCGGGCAGGGGCGTTGTCATGCTGGTGTTCCGGCCACCCAAGCAGCATACGCCGGGCTGGCGGCCGCATCGAGCACCACAATCTCGGGCAGGTCATAGGGGTGCAGCTGTTCGAGGGCCGTCTGGCAGGCTTCACGGGCTGCCGGGGCGGTTTTGATGAGCAGCCGAAACTCCGCTTCAATCTGCACCTCGCCCTGCCAGCGATAGATGCTGCGGATGGGCCCATCGATCTGCACGCAGGCGGCCAGCCCGTCAGCCACTAGCCGCTGGCCGCAGGCCTCAGCGGCAGCGGCCGTGCCAAAGGTTGAAAGGATGAGGACCACCCCAGGCGGCTTGGTTGACGGTTGATCTGGCATCGGGCGGGGGGTTGGCTACGCCGCTTCGCTGTGACGGGCGGGCAGGGGGCCGGCGACCAGGGCCCGGTCGGGCCGCCAGACCACGGCGGGGCTGGCGGCGGTGAGGTCGAGCATTTCCAGGTGGTCGCCACGGTCGGTCTCAACGGCCAGCAGTGCTCGGGGCTGGCCTGGCGGCAGGCTGCGACCGGTCGGCTGCACCAGCGACACCCCGACGGTTTCGCCGGGCACGACGCCGCTGGCTGGGGTGCTGGGTGGCAGCCCGAGGCAGCGGCAGGCCAGCGGGCTCCAGGCGGCACGGGCGACGGTTTCGTCGAGGTGGCCGAGGATCAGGCCGGCTGTTGGCGAGGCCGCAGCGGCCTGCCGGTGGCTGGCGGCTGGTCCGCAGAGGTCGGCCAGCAGGCTCGTGGCCCGGCCGGGCTGGCCTGGGGTGGCGAGCACCGTGGCCAGCCGGCCGATGAAGTCAAAGTCGGCTGCCACCTCGACCTGTTCACAGACCGCCTCCCGCTGCCAGGCTGACACGCATCGTTTCCACTGGTCTGCCAGCCGGTCGGCCAGGCCGATGCTGCCGGCGGCCACGCGGGGCAGCAGCAGGTGCCAGAAGGCATCGGCGAGGTCGAGCGGGTGGCTGTCGGCCAGCAATCGCAGTGGGCCGGCTGCGGCGGGCAGCCAGTCTTCCACTTGCGTCGCAAAGCGGGCCACCAGGCCGACGGCGAGCGACTGCACCAGGGACGGCGGCTCCCCCGGCTGGCCGCTGCCGCTGCCCTGCAGCGGATCAAACCGCTGGCCGTGCTCGACCTGCCAGCGGTCGCCCGACCAGCGGTCAGCCCAGTGGAGGCCGGCGGGCCAGTCCCGCATTGGCGTCAGCCAGCCGTCGCGGTCACCGGCCAGCAGCGTGATGCTGACCGGCACGTTGACCGGCAGCCGCAGGTGGGGCCGGCCCTGCGGCGTGGCCGCTGGCACGGCCAGCCCGCCGGCCAGCAGCTGCCGGGCCAGCCGCGTCAGCCCCGCGGCCCGGCGAATGGCGGCGGTGGTCACCTGGCGGCGGATGCTGGCGGCAGCTGTCGAGCGGTGCCAGGGCCGTTGCGCTCGCTCGGCCCAGTGGCGGCTGCCGAGCAGGTCGAAGGTGTCTCCGGCGAACACCATATCGATCCGCTCAACCGGCTGATAGCGGCCGTCGCTGCGAAATCCGGCCCGCAGGGCAGCCCGCTGCAGGCTGCCCCAGGCTCGTGGCAGCAGCCCCCGCAGCGGCCGTCGCCACAGCGTGCCGTCACCGATTGCCCAGTTGGCCGTCACGACCAGCATGCCGAACACTCCACTGCGTCCCCCCGTGGGACGCTCTGGGCAATTTCGGCAAAAAAAACGGCCCGGCGTGAACGGCGGGCAAAAGGGTGAGACTATGCCGCCTGTGCCACTTGCACCGCCCAGCAACTTAGTCGGTTGTCAGCCGCAGGGCGACGTCGAGGTTTGGGCACCAGACCGCGTCGTGAATGGCGGGGTCGGTTGGATCGATGGCGGCGGGGGTGATCGCGGCGACGTGACCGTCCCGGTAGACGGCGTTGAGCACACCGGCATGGCGTGGGGCAACGTCGTTCCAGTAGTTCACCGTGCCAACCGCGGCCGCTCCCACCAGGTTGGCGACCGACTTGTCGTACTCGAGGGCCACGATCTTCTTGGCGTCGGTCTGGAAGCGGTGCAGCCGGCTGTTTGCTCCATAGCTGCTTTCGACGCCGTAGACCTCCCAGGTAAAGCCCTTGTCGAACGGATCGGCCATTACCTTGCCCTCGGGGTCGAGCAGCTGATGCCGGTAGGCGTGCGGATGCCCGCCGACGTGGGTGCAACGGGCCCCGCCTTCGGGCAGCGGCTCGATGAGCACGATGCCATCGAACGGTGTGTCGTAGCGAAGGTCTTCAAAACCGACAAAGTAGGCGTCGGGGTTGTCCACCTCAATGTCGGCGAACTGCTGGCAGAAGTCTGAGTCACCAATCCAGCACCAGGGGCCGGGCTCAAGCGGAATCGACCGCTGGTTGTTCACGATATAGACGGTGTAGTCATCGACATCAAACATTGTTTCGCGGGGATCATTCGGGCAGAGCAGTGCTTGGCGATTGTTTTCCATTTCCGGCAGCAGTGTTGTCCGCCAGTCATACGCTGACGGACTGCGGCTGAGCTTGGCACAGACATTCTGGTAGGCGATGCCGATCTGCCGCAGGTTATTCGCGCAATGGGTGCGACGGGCGGCCTCGCGGCTGGATTGAACGGCGGGCAATAGCAGGCTGGCCAGCACGCCGATGACGGCGATGACGACAAGCAGTTCAAGCAGCGAAAAGCCACGATGAATTTTCGGGTGAACTGGCTGGTTTGGCATAGGGGTGCTCCTCATTAGCGGCGATCATGGTCGACGGCAATCGGCTAGGTTCCAGTCTGCTGAAAGCGGGGATAGCGGCGGAGTTTTTGCCAGTCTTCACGGGCCATGCCGGCCAGTTCCTGGCGATGCTTTGGGTCGCGAAGCCGCTTCTGATCGACGGGATAGCGAACGCCCAGCAAATATTGAATGGCAGCGATGGCCCGGCCGGCGACGACCGGATTGTCGTCTTCCATCGCGGTCAGTAGCAGTGGGACAGCCTCATACTGTTTTGAGCGGGCGAGTCCAACAATCAGTGTTGCCCGAGTCAGGGGACTGGTGGCGGCCTGATAGGCGGCCAACTGGGCCTCATGGCGTTTGCGGGCAGCTCGCTCGGCGGGTTCGGCTGCCGGTGCCGCACTGGGCACCGCTGCCAATTCGGCCGCAAGTCGGGCCTGTTGTTCCGCTGGCTGTTCGGCGGCCAGTTCAGCGGCCAATCTGCCGGGGTCGCGAGCCGCCGGTTCCCCGGTCATCAGGCCGACCAACAGCCGGATTGACAGCAGTAGCAGACAGCCACCGGCTGAAGCAGCCAAAACACTTTTTCGGTTCATACGGCTTGTTCTCCACCGGGTTTAGTCCACCACTGCCATGGTGCCGTTGGCCCGGCCGGCGAGGGCCCGGTGGACGGCGGGATCGATATCGAAGCTGAGCGTTTCGATGCGGCCGTCGCCGAAGGCCACGTTGAAGCCGCCGGCGTGGGCACTGCCGTAGCCATTGTTGTGAAACTCACCGGCGGTGTCGGGCCGGGGCGGCTCGCCCGCCCAGCGGATGTTACTGCTGGAATAGCCCGAGTAGAGCACGCCGGCATCCCCCGGATCGTCGCCGGTTTGGTAGTGATCGGCCGCGACGTATTTTTCCCCAAGCAGGTAGACGTTCCCTAGTCCGTCCCGCACGCTGGCTGAAGCGATACGGCCCATCCGGGTGATGATGCCATCCTGCAGGTCGGGAATGCCGGCATCGGGCAGTGCCAGCCGCTGCGTCTTGGTGGCCCGTTGCCAGGCATCGCCGTCGGCAACAGTGGCGGGGGTGTAAACGCTGTTGTCGATTGGATTGGTGCAGGCCGGCTCATCCGGGCAGCCGCCGATGACATCACCCGGGTGGTTGCCATGCCCGTTGCCGTTCATGGCCGACCAGGCGACGGAGACTTCGACGCAAGGGTTCTTCGTACTGCCGGTGGCGTGACCGACCAGTACTTTGTGGTTAGGCAATGAGGCGGCGTCGATGTATTTCTTGACCGATTCCATCGGCAGGCAGACGCCGTAGGAACCGCCGTTGGCGGCATAGTCGGTGCGGGTGGCCAGCGGCAGCGTCACCTGGAGATCGACGGCGGTGCGAAAATAGGCGGGGCCGCTGGTGCCGTTGCCGTTGCCGTTACCGTTACCGTTACCGTTACCGTTACCGTTACCGTTACCGTTACCGTTACCGTTACCGTTGCCGTTGCCGTTGCCGTTGCCGTTGCCGTTGCCGTTGCCGTTTTTCATGCTGGCGAACATGAAGGGTGACCGCCGGCTGCTGGTGGTGTTGAAGGCGACGCTGCCGCTGGTGCTGCTTTCGAGCGCCGTCATGTCGACCGGCAGAGGGTTCACGTGCCGTCGTGAGGGGCAGTTGAACAGCGGCACATTTGCCGCGGCCAGCGCTTGGTAGGCCGCTTCGGCGGTGGCGGCCGTGACGCCTTCCACCGACTCGTGCAACGCAAGTTCCTCGACATAGGGCAGCACGTTATAGGTCCAACCGCCGGGTTGGCGGCCGTCGGCTGAGCGGTCGGCCTCGCCCAGCCACAGTGGGCTCCAGCCGCCGGTGATCAGGTAGCCGGTGATCAGGTAGCCGGTTTTCGACTCATGCTGCAGGATGCCCAGGCTCATCTGCTGAAGGTGGTGCTTGCAAACGGCATTCCGCGACGACTCGCGGACTGACTGGATGGCCGGCAGCAGAATCGCCAAGAGCACCGTGATGATCGCGATGGCTACGATCAGTTCGATCAGCGAAAAGCCGTCAAGCCTTGGCCGCTGGTGACGGAGAGAAGTGGCCGGGAGGGATTGCAGCCGCGGCAAAACGAACCGTCGTTCGCCGGAAAAAGTGTGCCGTTGCATGGCAACACCTGCCTTTCCTGCAGGCCGCGGATGATCCGCGGGGGCGAGTGCTTCCGGAAAACCCGCCTAAGCCAGTGCGAGCGGGCCGTTTGCCCCGCCGCTCGCAATCTGCCACCAGTATGATTGGCAATTGCCAGCGGAGCAAGTCAGGCAATTCTGTACGCTTCCTGGCTGCCATCGGTTCACTGGACAGTTTGGATTTCTGACCGTCCGCCAGCTGCCGTGTGCGAGCTGATAACGCGAGAAACCCGCGGGGATACGGCAGCAGGAAGCCGGGAGCGGAAGCGACCGGACGCGCGGCACGAAGGACGCTGCATCGGCGGGCATCGCGTCCGGCCGGCTGCCGCCGGCGGCTTCCAAAGAAGGCTGACGCTGCGTCAGTGGGGAATGCCGATTGCGGCGGCCTCAGCCCTGTTGCGTCACGATCAGGTCGTGGGGAAAGGCGAGGGAGGCCCCGACATCAGCGACCGCCTGCCGGGCCTGGCTTCCGGCCCGGTAGGCGAAGTAGAGGATGCGAACGTCGTCACAGCCCAGCTGTGGGGCGACCCGGTCGGCAACGGGCAGAAAATCGGCAACCTCTTTGGCTGTGATATTGGTTTTCACTTCGCAAAGGAACACCGCCGGCTTGCCGGCAAGGGTTCCGCGCACCACCGTGTCAATTTCGTCTTTCGTGCCGTCGGCGGCGGTGAAGTGCTCAGGCTTTGATGACTGCACGGCGAACTTGAAAAAGCTGGTCAACACCTGGGGAATTTTGTCCATGGCATAGGCCTCGAGGCCGTACCCGACCGTCTGCGCCAGGCCGCCCATCTGCTTGCGGGTGTCTTTCATCGCCCGCGTCAGTCCCTTCATTTCGTGGGCGAGTTCCTGCATCTGCTCGGCCAGGCGATCCAGCCTCACTTCAGTTCGCTCCTGCGCTTCGGCCAGGCGATCCAGCCTCACTTCAGTTCGCTCCTGCGCTTCCGCCAGCCGATCAGTGCGTTCGGCGAGGCGATCAGTGCGATCGGCGAGTCGCTCGACGATCGTGGTCAATTTGGTGAAGTCCTCGCGGTGGACGAGGTCTTCGTGCAGGCGGATGGTCGCCTCGGCGAGCATCTGCGACTGCGTTTCGTCAAAGGCTTTGCGGAACCACTGGGCCATTTCAGCAACCGTCGTCATCGGGGCACTCCTTGACACTGATGCATTATCGGCGGGCTCACGCCGAGGAACCAGAAAAGTGGTGTTTTGTATACCAACTACGCGGGTGGGGTTCAACCCCTTGCAAATTCGGTCGCGAGATTCGGCCCTGCACCAGGAAGCCAGAAGCGGAAGCGACTGGACAGGCGGAACGAGGGACGCAGCAGCGGTGCGCATCGCGTCCTGCCGGCTGCCGCCGGCGGCTTCCAAACCGCGAGGTGACGCTGCGTTTGCGAACACCGCGACCGGATGGTGTCGCTAGAACGCCGGCAGCACTTCGCCGGAATACCGCGGGGCCTTGGCGGCGAGGTTTTTGTGAACGTTGATGTCGATGTCATAGCTCATCGACCGCACCGAGCCGTCCCCGAAGGCGGCGTTCCAGCCGCCGCTGTGCGGGCTGCCGAACACACTGGGATGGTCATCACTTGCCATATCCTGCCGTGGTCCGCTGTCGGCCCATCTGACATTACTTGCCGAGTAACCAGCGTAGAGGATCGACGCATCCCCACGATCGTTGCCGGTGTCATAGCGTTCAGTCGCAAGATACTTTTCACCAAGCAGATAGACGTTGGATAGACCATCCAGAACGGCACCGGCGGAAACCCGACTCATTCGGGCGACAAGCCCGTCCTGCACGTCGGGTGCACCGGCGTCACTCAGCTCAACCATTCGTTTCCCAACCTGCCACTTCCGCATCTCGTCCCCATCATCAAGGTCATCGGGCGGGTCAATCGCATCATCCATGAACGAATCACATTCCGCATCGTCGTCACAGCCTCCGATGGTGTCGTGCGGATGATTTGCGTGACCGGCCAAGGCGGAGACACTGACCGTGATTTCGTTGCAGTTATCGGGGTTACCGGGTGGGCGATGGGCAATGGTAATTTGGCCATTTCCGCCGCCGCCCCCCGCGCCACCGTTGTTGAGCAACTGCACAAATTTTGCCATCGGCATTTTCATGCACGCGCCCATCGAACCGCCGCTGGCGGCATAGTCGACTCGCGTGGCCTGTTCGATCGTCACTTCTGCGTCGTTCTGCTGAACTGATGTATTGAACGCCGTCCCCCACCGAGTGCTGGCGACGGGCAGTGCCTTCGTTCCACGCCGGGAAGGGCAGACAAACATGCCGACCGGCGCAGCGCAGAGCGCGTCGTATGCAGCATCCTTCGTGCCAGTTGTCACGCCGACCACGGTATCCTGCAGGGCGACCTCTTCAATGAAAGGCAGCAGCGTGAAGGTCCACCCGCCGGGTTGCCCTGAGTCGGTGGCCCGATCGGCTGTCCCAAGCCAGTTGGGGCTCCACCCTCCGGTCGGAAAATAGCCGTACTGCGACTCGTGCTGAATCATTCCCTTGGCGAGTTGCGCCAGATGATTTTTGCAAGCCGTCCGCCGTGACGCCTCACGGGCCGCCTGCACCGCAGGAAGAATCAGCGCGGTGAGCACGCCAATAATGGCGACGACTGTCAGCAGTTCAATCAGTGTAAATGCGGCGGGAAGTCGTTTTTGCATCGTGCAGAATCGGTTCATCGAGGGGCCATCCGTGGAGCAGCTCGCTTCCACAGGCAGAGCGAGCCATAGCTGACGATATTTTATCGTCCGGATGGCACCCAGGAACAGCCATCGCTGCTCGACAAAAGCAGGTCCGATTTTGCTGACGGGCTTAGTAGCGGCCGAGTACTTCGCCCCCATAGCGGGGGCCACGCGCGGCGAGGTTGCGGTGGGTTTCAGGGTCGATTTCGAAGCTTAGTGTCCGCACCGACCCATCACCGAAGCCGGCATTCCAGGTTCCGGCGTGGGCAGACCCAAAGATGTTTGGACGATCATTGACGCCGTCAGCTTGGGGCGGCATGCCAGCCCAACGGATTGTGCTACTGGAGAACCCGACCATCATGGGTCGGTCATCCCCCGGGTCGTCGCCACTTTCGTATTTTGTCGAGTTCACATACTTTTCACCGAGCAGATAGACGTTCGACAAGCCGTCGAGCACGTTGCCCGCGGATACCTGACTCATGCGGTGGGCTATACCGTTGCCAATGGCGGGTAGGCCATAGTCGTTCGCGAAATCGACGTTTGCGACTATTTCCTTCGGCTGAGTTCGCCAATTACCACCCGTCGTAAATGTGTCTGGAGACGCCGCAACGGTATCGACCGCCGCGTCCGCGGCACCGCATCCGCCCATTCCAGCATCGTTATCGTAGCTGCCGCCTCTGGCAAGTGTGTTCGCTGTCACCGTCGCATCTGCCCCCCCGGCACAAATCGTCACAGTCTGGGCGTGTAAGACCGCGGGCAGTGCCGCGGCATATTCATTCACGCCACCACCCCAAGCCACCGAGCCACCGTTGATGCAGTAATCGGTTCGGGCGGCGGAGTCGTTGACAGTTACTCCACCGAACTCCGTCTTATAGGTCGTCGTTTTCAGTTCGCATGGAGTTGATGTACGTCTCGTGGGGCAAGAGAATGAACCGATCGAAGTCTCGCATAGTAGGTCATACCCTATCGGTGTTGCAGCTGCAGATGTGGTGATCGTGTCATAAACCACCTGTTCCTCAACAAACGGCAACACAGCAAAGACCCAGCCCCCCGGCTGGCTACCGCCGGTCCGGCCGGCCGAACCGAGCCAGTCCTTTCCCCAACCGCCAGAAGGAAAGTGCCGGTGCAGAGCGTCGTAGTGGATGATCCCTTTAACAATTTGACCCAAGTGGTTGTTGCAAGCCGTGCGTCGCGATGATTCACGCGCGGATTGCACTGCTGGGAGCGCAAGTGATACTACGATGCCGATGATGGCAATCACCACTAGAAGCTCGATGAGCGTAAATGCCGATGTACGCCTATTTGGTCCCCCGACAGCCGTTTTTAACGGCTGAACTTTCTTCCGCACTCCAATCATTATAGATCAGCCTCATTGATGACGAGCGTTACGGCCGTACTCCATCCCGCCGCTGTGCCGCTGTCGTTGCCCGAATCCGACGTCACAAGGTGCCCGTAAACATGCGGTGCTAGGCTTTCTTGTAAGAAGCGGGTGTGGCCGTCGCAAAATACCGCCATCACCCCACCGGGGTGATTTGACGATGGGTAAATTCCGCTTGCTGAGTTAATCACCTTCACCGAAGACAAGGGCGAAGGCGTTGGGTGGGCGAGACCAAAAACCTTTGCGTTCAACCAAGTTGGGGCAGTAGCAGTGTCGAGGATTTGCAAGCGGTCCGCGCCCGCAACAAGCGAATACCAATCAGCCTGCGAAACATTCGCCGAACACTTTTCAGAAAACAAAAGTGTTGTTGGAGTCCCATCGGCACTCGAAATCGCATCCAAGCTTGTACGCGCAGAGCTGTATCCACCGCCTCCCGAAAATCCGAATGCGTCGGCCATCACCCCATCGCCGACTATCTGGTTTCCGGGTGTTCCAGTTCGCAACGTCGTTCCAGCATTTCCAGCGTAAGCCAGTGTGCCCTGGCCGGCGGAGTCTGGTGGCGAGGACGCGCATTGAAAGAGCGGGATGTCGGTGTTGGTGATGTCAGCAGAAATATCGCTTCCGATGACGTTTCCGGCTACCGTCACAGTAGATGTTTTGCAGACATCATAAATGTCGCGTCTTTCGAGGTTCGGCAGCAACATGATGGGCCAGCCGGGCGCTCCTGCTGCTTTTGACGCTGTCTGAATAGCAGGCGTCGCATTCGGGTGCTTGTTTCGCCAGCCAGGCAGAAAACCTTTTTGCCCATCGTAATTCACTGTTGCATAGCCGATTTGCTTCAGATTGTTCTCGCAAGCATTTCGGCGGCCTGCTTCACGGGCGGCCTGCACGGCCGGCAGGAGCAGTCCCATGAGGACGCCAATGATGGCGATCACCACCAGTAGCTCCACAAGGGTGAAGCCATGGTGCCGATCTGATATCGCGGTTTGTCGCATGTCGTTACCCTTGCCTGATTTAGCCGTGCGCTGTTGCACGGCCGGTGCCTTCATTCCCAGTGTGACCAGTTGCCGCTATCTGAATTCTAACGGGTTCGATCTGTCTTGTATGAGTTCTGCGCTTATCGTTGACTTTGCTGCCAGACACCTTGCGAACTCCATCTAATGCGGAACAAACGTATGCCGCACCGTCACCTGCCGCACCTGCCTGCTGCGTGGTTCGTAGCAACGCAAACGTATTTCGATTCCGCGTAGGGGGAACGGGTAGGGCGGGGCGGTTTCTTGTTCAGCCGTCAGCCTTGGCCCCTCGTCAACAAAACCGTCGGCGTCATTGTCTTGGCCGTCAACTCCCTCATCAGTAACAAGGTCTTGATCTTCATTAAAACCATTCGACTCATAGTGAGTCGACCCAGAGTCATAAACGGAATACTGCGGTAGTACACCGCTGGCCAGCCGATTAAGGTTAACCATATTCACTGAACCACCACTGTGAATCCGCTGCCCAACCGTACTAAACCTTGACCAAAGTCCAGGTAAAAAAAATGCCGATGCTCCGCCCTGTCCATCAATCGGCCCTGGAACGGTTGGTACGGCGACACTACGGTCATCGTAGCGCAAGTCGACGTAACAGCCAGTTGCAGGATTGGGCACTGGCGTACTGGCAAGGTTGACTAAGTATCCGGGATCACCTGGTAGAACAATTGTTCCCGCACCAGTTGCGCGAACTAGGGCAGTGGGATCGAACGCTTTTACATCAAATCCAATGACGTTTGTCAAAACGACATCGTCACCGGCTCGTGGTCCATTAGTTGCATAGATCAGTCCGGGGGGTGGCACCGGATTTTGAAAGTGTTGAGGTGTCCCATCAAAAGTTGGAAACATGTAGGGATACCACAAAGCATTTCCGGAAGGATTTTGGCTAGCATCCCCGGTTCTCGTACGGCAGCCGCCGAATCCGATTCCGAATAAATCTGGGTCATAAGGGCCATAGTGATGAAGGAAACGGTTTTCTCGGTTTGTAAGATCAGCAAGTGAACATGGTGTTAGCCAGAAACCGGGAATACTGGTATCGGGCTCACAACGCACAGCAATATCATACGAGCTATAGAAATCTGCCCATGGTCCGTTAATCAGGCCATCAGGGCCGTCATCAATTTCGCCGCTGCCGGTGTTGATAATTCCATCGCCATCTGTGTCTTCAATAGGCGCTGAATGCGGAAACCGATTCCCGTATTGGCTAAAGATGCCACTGCCCACTTCTCCGACAACGAGCAGTTGTTTTCTGTACAGTGAATACGTGTTCTCAGCCGGCCGGAGGAACCAGGCGACCTCCGCAGTGTTACTCTCGATCGAATCGCTGCCGAATTTTCCGACGAACGGCGTACTGGAGTAGCGAGTCGTGAAGAGCAAAACATCGTCGCAGTCCCCAAACAAACGTGTCGGGTCAGCCGCGCCTCCGGGCGGCTGACCTGCCGCAAGCCCAAAGTCACGCATCGGACCGTCGATGTATTCGAAATAGCCCTGCCCGTCATCTGGATCGAGTGGCGGAAGCGTCGGTGCGGTCACGCCCTTCAAGTCCTGACGAAGCCGCCAGGCAACTGACCGCATTTCCGCGTCGAGTTGCATGACCTCCCGACTGCCGCTGACGGCATTACCGAAAACCCCGAACAGTTGCCCGACAAGCCCCATCAGAATGAGGGTGCACGTCGTGGCGACAAGCATCTCCACGAGCGTCATGCCGCGTCGGCTGCCGGTTGGACCCTGGATAGAACGCACGGCGTCTGTTTTCGGCTGTGTGCTAATAAGCGGTGTTTTCATTAGTTCACCATCCGCTCTAGGACAACACAGTCGCGGGCGTTGTGATCTCGACCCGACTGAAAGCCGACCGGAATCGATCGATCGATTATGTAGAACGCCTTGTGACGAACCGTGTTGCCGGTGTCGTACCCGACCTCAGGACCGGGTGTCAGATCGGGCGTCGGTGCATACGGGTTGTTGGCCTCAAAATATCCAACAGTAATCCAGACCGCGAAAACATTGCTCCGCGTCGTGACTGTGTTGGCGAGTTTGTTGATTGTTCGGTAACGGAAGAACGGGCTTCGCGCTGGGTCGGTGGCAGGGTGCGGAGTCGTACTGGGGTCGTGATCGATGCCAAACACGCTAGGGGGCGTGCTCGTAGTTCGCCAAAACAGCGTGTCATCTGCAAGGAATGAGCCACCCGACAGCGAGGACTTGAACGGAGTTTCAAAGAATCGGTCACCCAGGCTAAGAATGCCGTGCCGGTTCAGTACCCTCTCAGCCTGCACGAAATCACAGTTGAAAGGTGGCGACGTAACGGTGGTGAGGTCGGCATCAAATCCGCGGCGGGCATTGGCAAGCGATCGGTCATCAAAGAGGTTGGTGCCGTCGTTATTGATTCCGTCGTTGTTAAGATCGTGATTGAGGTCGAGATAGCCGTTGTTGTTGAGATCTTCCCCGCTATCTAACCGCCCGTTACGAGGCCGCGAGCTTGGAACTTCAACGTCCTCGCTGTTGACGAATGTCAGCATCGTCGGTGATGCGGCTGTTTCATCGACGTCTCCTTCATCCCGATAGGCAATGTACGTTCGCCCGCCATTGATTGCCCGCCAAACGTCAGACGAGTTAAGCGTGTTGCCGTTGACTCTTCCGGGCTCGCGGTACGTTGGCAGTCGATTGTGCGGGGGCAGAAACAGCGGACGATTTTGGCTAAAAGCCGTGTAGTGGGCGTTGGCAGCGTTGCCCGAAAGAAATGACTCAGCCAACGCGTATTGGGTCGGCACTGCAAGAAACTCAAAGAGTGCTAAGTTCTCAGAAATTGTCGCTTCCGACGTACCACCGGTGGGGGCGAACAGAAAGCTGGTGTGGGCATTGGCTGGGCCGAGGTCGAAAAGGGCCATGAAGTTCGCCGCACTCGCCTTCGGCACGAACAGCAGCTCATATGGATTCGTAAAATCGCGGTTGTTCCATGGGAGCCAGGGAATCAGGGGATTCGTTGCAGGATCTGGGTCGATGTCTGTCTGCGTGGCGAGGGACAGGTCTGTGATAACCGCGTCACTCGCATCGGTACTCGTGGAGTAGTCCGGAATATGCACGTGTTCAAGTTTACCGAGCGTCCAGTCAATTTCATCGGGGTCGGATGAGAGACCAGGCGCTGAGTTGAGATGGCTGGGATCGACCTTCCAGATATTGCCATCCCAGCCAGCGGCGCC
>Ga0209986_10000257_pt1 | contig 50084 bp, 46 predicted proteins | sample BlataG_FD_183168 | JGI IMG/M metagenome (GOLD analysis project Ga0209986, IMG submission 183168) | Deep subsurface microbial communities from Black Sea to uncover new lineages of life (NeLLi) - Black_00105 metaG (SPAdes) (version 2) | ecosystem: Environmental > Aquatic > Marine > Oceanic >... | reverse complement strand
TTTTTTTTTCTCTATTTTTTTACTTATTTTATCAATTATATGATTTATTTATTATGAATCTCCTATTCAAACGAGTAATAGTTCCAATATTACTTTAATTTTTATAAAAATCAAAAATGTCTCTGACAAACTTGAGTAAAAAAGTCAAGTGTTTCAACTGGTGCACTACCCGCTGCAGTTACGGCGTTTATAAAAATCAAAAATGTCTTTTAACTTTTATTTAAAATTTTTTTCTCTTTATATGTGTTTGGTTTAAAAATTTTATAATTAATGTAACAAATTGTTTGAAAATAAATTGAGCGAACTAGGAAAAAAGCGTAAAACGTCTGTTGAGAAAAAGGATATATCTCATGATAATAAGCCCGATACAACAGAATTGCAGGGTATGACCGCAGTAGAGGCATTATTTAAAGAAATCGGTAAAAATATCCAAAAAGAAAATCAAAAATCAGGAGAGCAAATCCAATCCGAACTTATGCATGAAATTTTTAAAAATGTTCAAGAATCAGGTTCAAATTCAAATATTGAAAATATTCAGAGGGAGGAAGAAAAAGACTTAGAGGTTAAAAAAGAATTGACTTCGGAGTATAACAACGAGATTAATAAATCGGAAACAAGTAAAAAAACTAAAGAATTATCGGAAGAGAGAGATAATTTAATTAAAGAGCCAAAATTTCTCGGTCAAGATCATGCTGGAGAACCCCAAACAGAAACCGTATATGAAGAGGAGGAGGATTTAAAGCAGAGGCAGAGGGACTTTTTTGAATATAAAGGATTTAAGGATATAGAACAAGATATCAAAAAAAACGAACCAGAGCAAGAATTATCGGCAATAGGAAAGGAAAATAAAGAAAAAATTAAAAAAATTACAGCCACCACATCCTCCACGACCTCCACAGAGCAGAAAGATAATCAAAAAGATGATAAAGAAGGGGAACAAACACCAGAACAAAAGAAAGAAAGTGAGAGAGAAGATATTTCTGCCGATTCTGAAGAGGAAGATGAACCAAAAATAGATGAGGAAATTGAAGATATAAATAAAAAGGTTTCAGAGATACCAGAAGACTTCTTTTATAAAGTAAAAAAAGGTTATTACTGTAAGGATATAAATTTGTTAAAAAAAATATATGAGATACAAAAATCTTTTCCTAAAACTGAATTTTACCTAAGAAATCAAGACTGTAATAATGTTCCAAGGTATAATACGATAATTCGATTAATTCAAAGGTCATTTAAATCTAAATTAGAATATAATACTTGGAAACGGGGTGTTAGGTTAAGAGGAATTCAAGAGATCGCCAAAAAGAAAGGCGTAGAATGCCTCTTTACTGATTATAAAAATAATAAGAGTAAACTAAAATTTCGATGCGAGAATGGACATATATTCGAAGCTAACCTAAAAAATTTAAAAAAAAGAGGTCAATGGTGGTGTCTAAAATGTTTTCATCTTACTAAGTTAAGAGAGGTTCAAGAGATCGCCAAAAAGAAAGGCGGGGAATGTCTCTCTACTAATTATAAAAATAGTCAGAGTAAACTGAAATTTCGATGCGAGAATGGACATGTATTCGAAGCTAGTCTAGCTAGTGTTAAAGACAATAAATCTTGGTGCCCCATATGTTTCCAAATTAGAAATAGGGGAACTCTCGAAGAATTTAAAAAGATTGCCAGAGAAAGAGGTGGGAAATGTCTTTCTTCCAAATATATAAATAACCGAACCAAATTAAGATTTCAATGTAAAAAAGTTCATGTATTTGAAATTTCACCAGATAAAGTAAAAAATCGAGATCAATGGTGTCCTATTTGCACTGAAAATACCGGTGAGAAAATATGTCGGGGTCTTTTCGAAACTATATTTAATAAAGATTTCAAAAAAGCCAGACCAAAATGGTTAAAAAATAATGAAGGTCATCAACTGGAGTTAGACGGATATAACGAAGAATTGAAGCTTGCTTTTGAGCGTCAGGGATTACAACATTATAAATTCATTACTTTTTACTACAAGAACTTTGTGAAATTCGTTAAACAGTTGTCTAATGATCAAGAAAAGAATGAACTGTGCGATAAACATAGAGTAATATTAATTGAAGTTCCTTATTGGATAAGATATGATAAAATGCAAGATTATATTATCGAACAATGTAAAGCAAAGGGAATAGACGTTCCAGAAATTAAGTTTAAAATAGATTGGAAAAAATTTAAATGGGATATCGACGATGGTGACATTAGATCATTAACGGAATGGATTTCCCAGCCCTGAAAATATAAATACTTCTTATTTTAACATACTTAAAAAAGAAAAAGAAAAGTTTTTTGGTTATTTATCATTTTAAACATTATCAGAAATGAATTGAGCAATTCTGGTGAAGTAATTACTTTCAAGGTAGGATTCAACATGACCTCTATCATCAATTAACCAAAGTGATTTCGAGGTTGTAGCCGGAATTTTGTTGTAAATAGTTGATGCATCCTCATATCTGATATCAAGGTCGACCTTTCCATGAATGATATAGGTAGGAACTGTAAGGTTTGATACGACATCTGCGGGTGAAATGTCTGCAAAGGAAAATCCATAATGAGCTTCGAGCAATGCAACGGTAATTTGTCCGAAAATTAACCACGGAAACCCTGATCTTATGGAATATGCTTGCACAATCATCTGGTCTCCATATGCCCATGCAGAGTCAGAAATTAAAGCCGCAACATCGTTTGTTGTGGATGTATATAACAAAATAGTGGAACCACCTTCGCTTTCTCCGAAAAGTACAATTTTCGATCCATTTACTTCAGTTCGACTTTTTACATATTTAATAGCAGCTTGAACATCTTTAACTTCTTCTTTACCAAATGAATTTCCAAATGCAGTATCGGGCGATTCTCCCCTATTTCTCGAATCGAAAAAGAACATTTGATAGCTTTGATTGTAAAAACCCACTCCATAATGATCAAGCATCCAAGCCTTAGAGTGAGAATGTCCATGTAAAATAATTATCGTTGTATTCGCATTTGAGTTTGAAACATTTTTCGAATGTATGAACCAGCCTTTCAATTCTAACTCATCAATAGTAGAAAATGTTACATTCTCATAAATCATTCCCTTATTGCTGGGATACATGTATATTTGTTCATGCTTAGGGTAAAGCATACTGTTAAAACCAACTATTGGAATGATCAAAAAGACCACGAGCGATATAACAATTCCAACAACAACGAGAGGAATTGCAATCTTAGTTCTTCTCTTCATTCTAAATCATCTTTTTTTTTTAAAAAAATTATCAATTTTTTCCATAATATTTCACTTTTTATTAAAATATTTTAAATATAATTTATCTCCATAGGTATTTAATATTTCATCATTAAATTTTGAAATTCACTTTTAGAAAAAAAATTAACGACAATAAAAATTGATACTATGAATAATAATCTAAAAATTATAACTTTTCATAATGGAAGTCGCCATAAGGTGTAACTATCTCTAAATTATTACGTTCTTTTGCCTTTTCGCAATGGCCAATAATCTTTGCATCTAAGTTAAAATTTTTAGAAATCTTAATTATTTCCTCTGCAGTGCTTTCATCAGTCATTAATTCCATACGATGACCCATGTTGAACACTTGGAACATTTCTTTCCAATGAGTTTTAGATGAATTTTGAATTATCTTAAAAATCGGAGGGATCTCAAACAAATTATCTTTAACGTAATTTATCTTCTTGCCAAAATTAAGGCACTTAGTTTGCCCCCCACCAGTGTTATGGATAATACCGTGAATCTCTTCTCTATTGTTATGAAATACATCAATTAAAACTGGAGTATAAGTTCTAGTAGGAGACAATAAAGCTTTTCCGATTGAAATGGGTAAGTTTTCTACTCTATCTGTAATTTTATGCTTACCAAAAAAGATATTTCTCTCATCTAAATTCTCGTCATAACATTCAGGATATTTTTCATAATATTCATGACTCAATGTTCCATGTCTTGCGAGGGTTAATCCATTACTACCAATACCACTATTATATTCTTTTTCGTAATTGCATTTTCCATAACTGGCTAATCCAACAATAAAATCATTGGGTTGAATATTACTTGCATCAATTACGTCCTTTTTTCTAAAAGTAGTAAAAACGGTAACACCTACAACCAGAGTTTTTATAATATCCCCAATATCTTCAGTTTCTCCACCGCATGTGGTAATGGGTAGTCCAAATTTTGTCAATTTTCGAGAAAAATTCTCTATCTCGTTAATTAATATTGAGAGGATTTCACCAGTAATTAATTTTTTATTTCTCCCAATTGTATTTGATAAAATGATTTTATCATTTACTCCCACGCATAATAAGTCATCAATATTCATGACTATTGCATCCTGGACTACATCTTTAAAAATAGAAATATCTCCTGTTTCTTTATAATAAAGATATGCAAGATTTGTTTTTGTTCCAGCACTATCTGAATGAAATATCGAACAATAATCTTCTCTACCAGCAATATCCTCTACTATTTTGCAAAAAGCTCCGGGATATAAACCCTTATCGATATCCTTTATTGCTTGGTGCAGTTCTTTTTTTTCAGCTGAAACTCCCAATTTCGAATAAATACTCGGCTCTTTATCGTTCATATTCATCAAATGTTATATTAGGTAAATCTACTTTGTGATCTTATACTTTTCTCTTAAATATTTTATGAGATTTTCAACTTGGGTTATGGCAGTTCCTAAATATTTTTCTGGAGTTAATAATTTATCCAATTCTTTATTTGAAAATTTTGATTTTACTTCATGAATTTCCATGAAAACTTCTTTAATTGATTTATCATCTTTTCTCGCTTTAATAATCATTTTTCTTAATAATTCATGAGCATCTTGCCTTCCAATTCCTCTTTTAACAAGTTCAACCATTATTCTTTCTGCTAATATAGCACCCCTTGTTAAATGAAGGTTTTTTTTAATATTTTGTTCATTTATTTCCAAATTTCTTAAATTCTGTTCCAATTGGGAAAGAATAAAATCTAAAAAGATGAAATTTTCAGAGATTATTACTCTTTCTGAGGCAGAATTTGTCATATCTCTCTCATCCTCTAATACCATATTATCTAATGCAACAATCACATTAGATTTAATTACCCTTCCCAAACTACATATTCTTTCAGATTTATAAGGATTCCGCTTATGTGGCATTGTAGAGCTCCCAACTTGTGTATCTTTCTTGAATGGTTCATACATTTCTCCAATTTCAGTTCTCTGAAGTATTCTAAATTCTCTTGCAATTTTACTACAAGTACCTGCTATTAATGCAGTTAATAATATGGTTTCAGCGATTCTATCTCTCTGTATTACTTGATTTGCAATTAAAACCGGCTCTAGTTTTAATTGTTGCATAACTTCTTGTTGTATTTTAAATCCTTTATCTCCAAAACTTGCCATTGTTCCAACTGCACCAGACATTTTTCCATATTGAATTCTATCTCTCACTTGTTTAAGACGATCTAAATGCCTACTAAATTCATAAGCCCAAACTCCAAATCTCATACCATATGTAGTTGGTGTAGCATGTTGACCGTGAGTTCGACCTATACAAACTAATTTTTTTTTTTGTTCTGCAAGATTTGTTAAAGTTTTTAAAATTTTCAAAATTGATCCTTCTAAATAATTTAATGCGTCTTTTAGTTGAAGGGCTGTTGCAGTATCCTCTGTATCATAACTAGTAGCACCTAAATGAATATAATTTCCGGCATTCCCTTCACACTGTTCTTCAAGTGCTTTAACCATTGCCATTAGATCATGATGAATCTCTTTATCAATTTCTTTAACTCTTTCAACCTTTACAAATTCAATCTTAGCTTTACGTTCAATTTCCTCTGCTGCATCAGCTGGAATATTTCCTAATTTTGCGTGAGCTTTAGCTAACGCAGCCTCCACTTTTAACCAATATTGCAATTTACTTTCTTCATTAAAGATTTGGGATATTGGTGTATTATACCGAATAAACGGACTCTCCATTTTATTTCCACGAAAATCTTCTATTTTTCTTTTAATTTATTTAAATATTACGCTTTAAAAAAAATGATATTTATTTACGTCGTAATAACTTAATAAATATTTTAATTCGAATTTAGATTATATTTTATAAGAAGTTATGAAAATATTAAAGGAAAATGGTTAAGGGTATTGCCTAAGAAAGAACTTAAAAAAATGAAAATTGACGAGATAACTCAATATTTCATGAATAAAACTACAAAACAAAATATGAAACTTATTAGAGCAATAGGTCACCTTATCATTGAGGATTTTGAAGAGTTTGAAAAAGATTTAAAATACGTTATTGAGACCAAAAAAGAAGAAGAAATTAAGAGAGCATTTGAATCAAAAATCTGGAAAAGCAAGATGATGTTCTCTAAAGCAGATAGAGTGCTAGTTTTTAATAGAATTAATAAAATTAGAGATCTGGGTGAGACTCTCGCACGGAGAATGCTCCTTTACCGCGTTGTGTTTCCAGATGAGCAATTTAAGAATGATATTAAAGAAATTCTAGAATTACTAAAAACCGTCCTTCTTGATTTAGCTTCAGCAGTAAAATCGATTGGGAAAGATTTAGAACATTCATATGAAGTGTCTCAAAAAATAAAAAATGAACATTTAAAACTTAGGAATAAAGCATGGGAACTTTTAAGTAAATTATATAACTATGAAATGGACTTTCTTAGCCGAACATTTTTATATTTAAAGGATTTAATTGAAGGTCTCGTATTTCTAGCCGATGAGGCAGAAAATTTCGCCGGGTATCTGCAATTTTTAGCAACAAAATACTTAATTTTTGAATAATTAGCCTAATTGGAGGATCTATTTTTTGGCATTAACTTCAATATTAGTCATAATTTTAGTAATTATGGGTATATCCCTAGCATTTTCTATTGGCGCCAATGACGAAACTCTATCTGCCTTAGTTGGTGCAAATATTACTAAATTTAAAATAGCATTAATTATAGGGGGAATTGCTACAGGAGCTGGGATGATTTTCTTAAGTGGAGGTGTAGGTAAAATGGTTGGAGAAAATATTCTAGGGGAGGGAATAGAATATACTACTTTTATGTTATTATCCGTTTTGATAAGCAGTATAATTTGGTTGATAATTGGTAGTTTTGCGGGGATACCCTTAAGTTCTACACATAGTACCATAGGAAGTATTTTTGGTGTTTTAATTGTTTATTCTATATCTCAAGGAGGAGTTAACCCATCAACGGTTCTAAATTATGAAAAATTAAGTAGTCTTGTTATCAGTTGGTTTTTATCTCCATTATTTGGTTTTCTCTTTACTTATCTTTTATTCAAAATTATCTCCAAATTTTTTTTATCACGTTTAAAAGGTATGAATCAAATTGAAAAATCAGAAAAAAATTTTTCATGGTTATTACTAATTGCAGTTATTTTTGCTGAAATCTGGGTTGGGGCTAATTCTGCAGAATGTATTGGAATTTTTCATGCACTTTGGAGCAATGGTTCATTAACTTTAATAGAAAAAGATTTTTTCGTTGTAATTTGTGGAATTTTTGTCTTTCTGGGAATTTTTATCGCAGGAAGATATGTGATAAAAAACTTAGCCAGCCAAATGACTGATGCACGACCATGCGAGGGTTTTATCATTCAAATATCATCATCGATAATTTTAATGATATGTACCTTATTGTCTTTACCTATTTCACACAGTCATGTTATTGTATTTTGTATTTTAGGTTTAAACCTAGCTCAAAAACGTGAAATAGATTACAGAAGTTTAGGTAAAATGGCAATTTACTGGGTTTTAACTTTTTTTATAGCCGGCATTCTCGGTGGTATGATATATATGGGATTTTTATCAGTAAGCTTAATATAAAAAGGAAAATGATTTAATTGAGTGAGAAAATTATTTATGAATGAATTTATTTAAATTTAAATTGTGAAAAGGAAAAAAAAACGGGAAAAAAAATGGGTTATTTAATTGAATATTTCAAGCAACGAACCGCTGAAAATGCAATAGAAAAAGCAAATACTCATGCAAAAACGGCTCAACAATGTGTATTTGAATTAAAAAAAGGATTCAATGCTCTTTTAATCGAAAAAGATTATGATAAAGCAGAAAAGATTTTTAAAAATGTAGATAAAATTGAAAGTGAAGCAGATGTTCTTAGGAGAGAGATATTAGAAGATATTTCAAAAGGTGAATTAAATCCTAATGTCCGTATGGATCTCTCTCATTTAGTTAAAAGAATAGATGATATCGCAAATTGTTCGAATGGGGTTGGTAGGCGTATTAATACAATATCAAAAGAATTTTGGGAGAATTGTAGTCAGGAATCCATAGATTATATAATTCAAATAATTGATAAAACTGTAGAATGTGCAGAACTTTTGGATGATCTTTTAAATGCTCTGATTAAATCCCGGGAAAAAGTAAAAGATATTTCAATTAAAATCAATAAAATGGAACATGAAGTTGATATTTTAAATCTTAAATTAAGCGAGAGCCTTCAAAAAACCGACTTTAAAATTAACATTTTTACTGGTTTTTTGATTGCTGATACACTTAATATTTTAGAAGCAATATCAGACTCGATTGAAGAAGTCGCAGATTATATATTACTTTTAACAGTTTCAAAAAAATAATCTGGAAAATTATAAATTCATTACTCTTTTTAAATTATTAAATAAATCTGTTCCATCTTATAGAATGGTTTATAGAACGAAATATTTCTTCTTTAGATGCATTAATTGCGGAGAATGGTATTATACAACCAAAATTATTAAGAGAAAAAAATGTATAAAATGTCATAAATCATTTTCATTTGAAAAAGCTACAAAATTTGTTCAAAAATGCTCAATGAAAGAAGCTATACAATTAATTAAGGAAAAAAAAAAAGAAGCTTTTTTGAATTAGATAAAAGAAAACTATTTTTAATTTTATATTTTTCATAAAACTAATACAGATCTGATGTATGCCTTGAAAACGTATTAAATAGGGTTTTAAAAAATTATTTTTATAATTATTATATCTCTATCTTTTCTATTGTTCCTTTTTCATCAATTTTTTGGATAATGATGGGAGAACTCTTGTTGTTATCCTTTTTATCAATTTTAAGAACATTTTTCATTAAATTCAAAAAGTCCATTGGATTCATACATGCTTCGGGTGGCAATACTCCTTGACCTTTTATTTTTCCTTGTGCCATAAGTATCGTTCCCATTGCTGCTGGTATTCCTGTACCTGCACCCATTGCTTCTCCTTTACCTGCACCTTCTGAAACCAAAGAAAATATATAAGTTCTTGCTAAACCCCTCTCATTTCTACCAGAAACGACAATCTTAACACAACCACGCGGCTCTCCAAAATTTACTTCTTTTAGAATTTCATCTCTTCTTTTAATCAAGTAAGAAATTGCAAAATTATAAGGAGCAATTTTATGTCCATTTACATTAATATATTCCTTGCTATCTAAACCTGCTTGAAAAATCTTTCTAGTTAAATTATAATATTCCTCAGGCAATACCGTTCCTTTATTCGTAACACGCTTTACGCCCTTGATGTACATAGGTAATGTTATAGGTTCTGGATGAGGATATGGATAAACTAATAGGGGACCCTCTGAAGATAAATTAATAAATTCAACTTTCTCCCTTAAGGCTTCGGCTTCTTTTTGGGTTAGATTTTTTAATTTGCCATCTATAAATATTGGAACATCTTGACGCATACAATAAAATCTATGCCCGATAACACCTGCTCCTTCAGTTGGCTCACCGCCATGAGCATGATATAAATCAATTGAATCTGTTTCTTTCAATAAAGTTTTGGAACAGAATGCTGCGAGAAGATTTGTAACTCCTGGGCTTGATCCCATTCCAATTAAAGCTGTGACGCCAGATTTTTTTGCTTTTTTATCCAGTGCTAAAGCATCGTAGGTAGCACCTGTATCATCACAAATGTCTACATAATTGATACCCATTTCGATAACTGTTGAAAGAATAAGCTTCTCAAATTTATAATATGGCCCGATTGTATTGAGCCCAACATCAGACCCTTTAATTGCCGCCTTAATACTCTCTGGATCCACAGCATCAACTTTAACGGCAGAGACTTTACCTCCAAGTGTAGCAGCCATATTCTTTGCTTTTTCTATATTTATATCGGCTATAACGACTTCATCAAATACATCAGAATTAGCAAAAACTTTCGTAGAATAACTACCCACTGCACCCACTCCACCTAAAGCTGTAACTTTAGTCATTTTTTAATTTCCCCTATAATTAACTTTTTTATTTTTATTCTCAAATAATTTTCTTCCTAAATATTTTATTAAATATTTATAGATTTAAAATGTAATATAATTAAATAAAGACAAAATTTTATAAACAGAAATTGTATTGATAATTTAACATGGAGACTCCAAAACCTTTAGAAAGCGATTTAATTTCTAAATTAATAAAATTAGCTACTCAAAAAAGAATAGAATATTGGGATATTAGAGTAGCATTTAGTTCTGGAACGTTATTAGAATTTACTAATGGAAAAAATAAAGAAGTATCATATTCAAATATAAAAGGTACAGGTATCAGAGCTTTTGTTAATGGGGGTTGGGGGTTTTCTGTAAAACAAAATATATCTAATAGTTCAATAATAGAAGGATTAAATGAGGCTATAAAATTAGCTCACTACGCTGAACGATATTCAAAATTCAAATTTAAAATAAGAGAATATGATTCAATTAGAGATAAATATACCACCAAATTAAAAATACCTCTAAAGGATGTAGATATTGAACAAAAAATTGATTTTGCATTACAAATGGAAAAGGATGCACATGATTTTGATCCAAGAGTTATCAATACAAATTCTTTATATACTGATGGAATAATAAATTCTCTTCTAATTAATTCCTTTGGAAGTTCAATTGAGCAATCTACCTCTATTTTGAGAATTTTTTCTATTGTTTACGCTAAGGAAAATGGAAATTTGCAAAGAAATTTTGAATCAATTGGTGGTGTTGGAGGTTATGAATTAACTAAAAAAGCTGATAAAATAGGAATTAAATCAGCGAAAAAAGCAATTAAATTATTATCGGCTAAACCAGTTAAAGGAGGAAAATTCACAGTTATTATGGACCCAAAATTAACAGGCGTGTTTATTCATGAAGCATTTGGACACGCTTGTGAGGCAGATTTAGTTATAGCAAAAGAGAGTATTTTAGAAGAAAAATTAGGAGAAAAAGTTGCATCTGAAAATATATCTATCATTGATGATCCAACTCCAAGTGATTTATCTCTGTTTGGGTCGTATAAATTTGATGATGAAGGTATAGCTGCAAAACCAGTTCAGTTAGTAGAAAATGGTGTTTTAAAAACCTACCTTCATGATTTAGAGAGTGCAAGTAGAATGAATGTATTTCCTAATGGACATGGTCGTGCTTCATCATATTCATCTAAACCGCAAGCAAGGATGGGGGTTACATACCTTAAAGAACATGATTGGAAATTAAATGAAATGATCGAAGACACAAAAAATGGTGTTCTCTGTGAAAATTGGAAATATGGATATACAAACCCGGCAACAGGAAATTTCCAATTTAAAACTCGGAATTGTTATAAAATTGAAAATGGAGAAAAAACAGAATTAATGCGAGATGTTGGATTATCTGGGTTAATCCTCGAGATTTTAAATAGGGTTTCAGCTATTGGTAATAAAGTAGAATTTAGTGATGGCATTTGTGGAAAAGGAGGTCAACGTATTAGGAATTGTAATGGGGGACCTTACCTACGTGTTGAAGATGTCGTTATGGGAGGTTTGCAATAAAAATGATAACAAATAATAATTTTCCAAAAGAAAATAATGTTCTTTTTAATAGAGGTAAATTTGGTTTAAGAACTACTGAAAAATTTGATAAAGTAAAATGTTCTGAAATTTATATTCAAAAAACAGAAAGTTTCACAATAGGATTAGAAAAAAATTCCGTCAAAGATTGCAATAAATCTGAAAGTTGTGGATTTTCGGTAAGAGTTTTTGATAAGAGAGGGTCATTAGGCTTTGCGTACGCTAACGAAATTTCTAGAAAAATAATCGAAAAAACCATAAATAATGCTGTAAAAATGATGAAAGCTGGACCTCCAAATGATGAATTTAAGGATTTACCATTTCCTAAAAAATCTAATTCTAAAATAACAGGAATTTATGACAAAAACATTAAAGATCTTGATTTTGAAACACCATTCGATTTAATTAAAGATATGATAAAAATATCCTCTGAAGATTCCCAAGTTGTAACTCAATCTGGGGATTTTTCCTCTCTTTATACTTATTATTACGTATTTAATTCAAATGGAATTGAAATATCCTCTGAAGAAACAGCGGCTTCTTTAACATCATCGATTGTAGTTAAAAATAATAGGAAAAATGAGACTGGAAATGGCTTTCATTGGCAAATAGAAAGGAAATATAAGGATTTAGATGCAATTAAAGTTGTCAATAAAACACTCCAAATGGCTAAAATGAATTTAAATAGGATTAAAATAGAAACAATGAACGTCCCTCTTGTATTAACTCCAAAAGGAGTAATCAGTTTAATATTAAATCCAATTGCTACAGCAATAAATGCTGAAACATTTCAATATAACAGAAGCTTTCTTATAGGAAAATTAAATCAAAAGATTGGTTCAGATCTGTTAAATATTGAAGATAATGGTTTAATTAATGGAGCTATAGGGTCTTCAGAATTTGATGCTGAAGGTGTCCCATGTCAAAATAAAAAGATCTTTAAAAATGGAGTATTTTTATCTTTACTTCATAATAGTTTTACCGCCGGAAAAGATAATGTGGAAAGCACTGGTAATGCCCAGAGAAATTCTTTTTCTTCAACACCTAATATTGGCTCAACTAACTTATTCTTCAATCCCGGAGATTGTAAAATGCAAGAATTATTTGAAGATATTAAAATTGGAATTCTCTTAGATTATACTGGTGATTCTCCTAATATAGCAACAGGGGATTTCAGCGGGTTGATTTTAAACGGAAATATTATCCGAAATGGAGAAATTCAAGAATCACTGAATGAAACAATGATTGGAATTAATCTTTTAGATCTTTTTAACAGAATAGAGAAAGTGTCCAATAAATTTGAAGTTTATGGCTCAAAAAATGCTCCTTATGTAAAAATAAGTAATGTTCAAATTTCTGGATCCAAATGATTTAGACCTATGTATCTAAATTTCTGTTACATTAAGTCTAATAAATAGAATATCAAGAAAGCTCTCCAAATTGTTTTCAATTTTCCATAATTCAAAAATTATCGTTTTATTTGAACCCGGATTAGAAAATGAAATGTTTTGAGCATCAGAAATCCATTCATTCCCATGTTGGAGTGTAATAATTTGAAGTTTGCTAATTAAGGTACCGTTCGAACCTGATTCACTGTTAATCCATGTACTAAGATTTCCTTTAAGGATATGAATTGAAAAAGAAAGGTCTTCATTTAAGAAATTACCTACCGTGGTATACAATGTTAAATTTTCATTGATTTTTATTTGCGTTGGATAATCTTGGGCATATCCTTCAGAATTTAATAAACCGTAGGTATAATAACCTGGCTCAACCTTAATTATTTCATAAATAATAAAACAAGAAGTTAGAATGATTCCAATTAATAAAATAATTCTGGTGATCTTAGCCAAATTTTTCTGTTCTTGATTTGAATTATTATGAGACTTTTTTTCTTTCATATTTTCTTTAATCTTCATTTTCAATGCTTTTAAACCATTCAATTGTTACCTTTAATCCTTCTTTTAACGGAGTAGTCGGTTTCCATTTTATAAGTCTTTTTGCTTTTTCTAAAACAGGGCATCTCCTTACGGGATCATCAATTGGTAATGGATTATGAGTAATTTTTGAATTAGAATTCGTAAGTTCAATAATTAGTTCCGCAAGTTCTAATATTGTTAATTCATTATCATTCCCTAAATTGATAACTTCACCATTTGCAGCATCAAAATGGACTGCTTTTAATAATCCTTCCACTTCATCTACAACATATGTAAATGACCTAGTTTGTAATCCATCACCAAACACGGTAATATCTTGATCATTAAGTGCTTGATGAATAAAATTGGGGATAACTCTCCCAAATAAAGCACCATAGCGAATTCTTGGACCATAAGTATTAAAAATTCTAATTATTTTAGCTTTTATTTTATGTTGCAATTCATATGCTTTAATGAATGCCTCACCTGCTCTTTTTGACTCATCATAACAACTACGAGGTCCAACAGGATTTACATGTCCAAAGTAAGTTTCAGGTGTTGGCACCGCACTGTCTGGAGGATTCCCATAGATTTCACTTGTGCTAGTGTAAAAAAATAATGCATTATGCGCTTTTGCTATACCTAAAGCATTCATTGTTCCCAAAGTGTTACTTTTTAAAATTGATATGGGAAATTTAGTAAATTCGAATGGCGATGCTCTCGAAGCCATATGCATTACTATATCTATCTTTTCGATATCTCCTACACATATTCCCATTGGATGATTAGTAAATCCGAAATATATAGGTTTTGAAATATCATGATTTAAAAATCTAAATTTTTTTTTATCCATTAAATGATTTATATTATCAAAACTACCTGAGGATAAATTATCTAAACAAATACAATATGCCCCTTGCTCTATAAGCACATCACAAATCCAAGAACCTAAAAAACCGGCGCCTCCTGTTACCAAAATAATTTTTTCATTAAATTTAATACTTTCTTTTTCTAAGCGTTTAATTATCTCTTGAATTTCGTTTTCATGATCATACATAAAAAGTCCCGTAATTTTCCCTTAAATTGTTAATAAAAATGTTTTGAAATAAAAAAAGCTTTAGGCTAAAAAATTAAATTGAATTATCCTCTTTTTCTCCGCAAAATTGGCAATAAATTAGCTCTTTTGGATAATAATTTCCACAAGATTTGCATTTTATTAGAGAATTTTTTAAAATCTCTTTACCCAGCTTTACAAAGATTGACTCGACATTGTATCCCGTTTTAGAGCTGCATTCAATTACTTTTCCCTTAAAATCATATCTACTAATAAATTCCGAAACATCTTCCTTAGAAAGCTGTCTAATTCCTTCTAAATCAAGTTTGGATCCAATTAGTAATTTAGTATTGGGAGGATTTGGACTATTATTAATAATCTCAAGCCAATTTTCTAAATCTTCTAATGATTTTCTGTTGGTAATATCATACAAAAGTAAAGCTCCCGATGCACCGCTAACATATGACGGAAAAAGGGTCCGGAATTTCTCTTCACCTGCAAAATCCCATATATTTAATAAGACAATACTATCTTCAACTACAACTTTCTTCGTCTCGAAATCAACACCTATTGTAGAAAGAGTGGAGATATCGAATTTCCCAGTACAGAATCTTCTGATTAAGCTTGTTTTTCCCACCCCTCTGGCCCCAGCAACAATAATTTTGAATTTTATCACGAACCCAATCTCCACGTCTTCGATGTGCTTTGATTTTCTTTTTTTAATACAATTTCGTTATAAATAAATGAAATCAATTAATTTATTATTTTTTATTAAAATTGATGAATTTGAAAGAAATTTCTATAATTTTAATTATTTTTATTTTTATTCAACTTTATCATTTTGATATTTGAAATTTGCGATTTTATATATTTTCTGTCCTAATTTTTTTCCAATATTAGGTGTTTCCATTAGGTCTCCAATATCAGCATTGAAAATGTCCTTTATTTTATGGAATTTTGATAATAACCTTTTTGCTCTTAAATAATTAATCCCCGGAACTCCGGCAATAATAAATTCTAATAAACGAGATATTTTTATTGGTGCTTTTTCAAATCTTAATTTAAATTCTTGCTTTTTTTCAGATTGTTCTTTCTTAGCTAAATGGTATAATGTTTTAGCGGTTTCTCGAGAATCCTTTGTTTGATAGATATAAATACCCATATTAATCATAACAGAAAAAATAGCACCATATACCGCATTTTCGCTTAGATTTGAAGAAGTAATTGGGTTTTCACCTTCGAGAATTAAGATTGGCCGATAAAAATTTTGTGATAAGTCTTTTAATTCTTTAAAAAAACGTCCATCCTTAATCGAATCTGAAAAATCTTTAACACTTTTTCTTTCAACCCCCACCTTTTTTGAAATAATGTAATCTGCTACTTCCAATTTCTGGAGCTTTATTTGAAGTCCATACAAAGATAATGTTCTAACTACTGAAGAGGCTGTTTCACGGTTATCCACATAAATAGTATAATCTTCTGCTCCTCTTATTGGAGTAATCGATTCTGAATCTAAGGAATTTTCCAAACCATTATTTTTTTTTTGCTCAATATCTTTGATAAAATCCATTAAATTCTTTTCCTTTTCATACTTTGAATTTTTCATTCTTATCAAACTCTCTTTCATTTTTTTTTCTTTTGCTAATTCAGCCCAATAATAACCTTCATCTCGGGTGCCCTTTGCAATTAATATTATTATTTTTCCTGCCTTTTGCCTTCCCGTACGTCCACGTCTTTGAATTGATCGAACTACACTTGGTGTCATATCGTAAAATATTACTAAATCACAATCCGGTATATCAAGACCTTCTTCACCAACATTAGTCGAGACTAATACATTATAAATTCCGTCCTTAAATTTATCAAGTATTTCTAATTGATTTTTCTGAGACATACCCTTATCTCGTCCTTTTGTTTGTTGACCTACAAATTTATGAATTTGAATAACGTCATCTTCACTGAAATAATTAATTATATTATTAACTGAGTCTCGATATTGTGAAAAAACTAAAATCCTCGAATTTTCATTTAAAGAAATTTGTTCAGATAATAATTCCTTTAATTTCTTCATCTTTGGATGAATTATTCCTTCTGAGATTAGCTTTCGTGTTAAATTAATGGCTTTTTTGAAATCTCGATTTTGAAATAACTCATTAAGTGATTTTGAACTCTTATTATTTTGAATATTTTCTTCATTTTTGGTAAAATATTGCTCTAGAGCATTAAGACCCTGCGTCTCCAATAATTCAATCATATGGGATAAGCGTAAGGCATTTGCAACCATCTTTTTTGCATTAAACATAGCGAATTTCTCATTATCATCAGTTGTTTGAGAAATTTTTAAATCAATTTCTTTATTTAATCCCAGTATTTTTAAACGGGATATGTTTCTGATTACTTCGCTTTCAATTAAGTTCTGATGTTTTAAGAATTTATAAATTTCTTTTAACTTTTTTTCTAAAATATTTAAAATTTCTAAAAATTCTTCAGGTAAATCAATTTTAATCCATATAATATCAACTTTTTGAATATAAGGTTTAACATCTTCATCCTTCTCTGTCCTAATCTCGATCTTATCGATAAACAAATTCTCTTTTATTAAATTAATTTTCTCTTCAGTCGCCCCTGGACTTGCCGTTATTCCTAAGATTTGTCTACTTCCATCAAGACTCATATATTTTTGAGCAATAAACGTATATGCATAATTCCCTACTGCCCTATGACATTCATCAAAAATGATTAAAGAAACATTACTGAGAGAATAGTTATTTGAGATTATATCATTAGAAGTAGTTTGAGGTGTTGAAAAAACTATTTTTGCATTTTGCCATAATTCTTTTCTTTTTTCTGGAGATATCGCACCTGTAAACATTACCAATTGTTCTTCAGGAATTCTTGTCGATTCTATAAACAGTTTCCTATGTTGATTTACAAGCGGTTTAGTCGGTGCAAGAAATATCACTTTTAAATCTTCAAATTTAGATAACTTATAAATAGCAAGCATTAAAGCTATAATTGTTTTCCCTAATCCGGTAGGAATAATTACTAAACAATTAGAATTAATACAACTTATAAATACGTTTTCTTGATATGCTCTTCTAATAATTTTATTATCTTTTAAAAGTGGATGGTTTATATAGATTCCATTATCATTCATTTGATTTACTCCATATTACATAGCCGACTCTTTTTACTATTTTGCTAAAGATAATTACTTATTTAATAAATAAAAAAAATTACACTGTACTCGATTAATATAAAAAGAATGAGGATCTAAAAAATATATCATAATAACTCACTAATAATGATAGGCGAGGGGGAATTCGAATCCCCGATCTCTACGGTCTGCCCATTAATCTTAAATTAAGATAATTGTGAGCGTAGCGCACTAACCGGGCTGTGCTACTCGCCTATAAATAAAAAATTAATTATATAAAAAACAAATAGATCAAAAAAGATAAATTTGATTAATTTTTAAATTTAATATCAACCTATTTGAGGTCTCATTTTTTGTCCACACCTAGTCAAGCAAGAAACTTGCGCAAAAAGTATAAAGATGTACAAAAAAAAATCAAAATAGGTTCAATTTTTCTTACAAGATTTGAAAAAGCAAGAATAGTAGGAGCTAGAGCTTTACAGATATCGTTTGGAGCGCCAATTCTTATTATTAGGCCTAAGGATGTTATAGATCCAATCAAAATTGCTCAGTTAGAGCTAGAATCTGGCATCCTCCCCTTGACTTTACGTAGAAAACTTCCAAATGGAGCATATCAAGATATTCCCATTAACTGGTTAATAATAAAAAAAAGTTAGTCATCTTTTTTTAAGTTGATCATTTAAAACAAAATTACTGAACTCTGTATTTTCCTCTCTCTGTTAGGTAATAAACATCATTTTCTGCAATTCTTTCCTTGATCACATAACCTTTCTTTATTAAACCATTTAAAATTTTTAAAAGATCATCTTTTCTAAATGGTTCAATTCCTAAAGGAATTCTACTCTGATTTGCAATTATTGCTATGCGTCTCAAAAACATTCTTTTATCCATTATTGATTCAAGTATCGTCAACTCTTCGTTAGATAACTTTTCAAACTGATCATGCTCCAAAAGTCGATCTTTTAATACTTTAGATAAATCTTGAACATGTTCTCCAATTTCTTGTTTTTTAGTTTCAACATGAGATAATATAACTAAATCTTTAGCTACTGGAATTCTTTTCTTTATTTCTTGATTTTCCTTCTCTTTCCTTATTGTATTATCCATAAACCCATGTTTCTTTAATTTCTCTTTTTCATCCTCTTTTTCATTCTCTTTTTCATTCTCTTTTTCAAAATAATGCAAATTTTTCAAACCTTTTAATAACAATTAAAAAATTTTAATTTTTATTATATTAAAATTATCTTAATTTTTAAAATTAAAAATCTCTCTAATGAAAAAATATGAAAAAAAAAATAACATTGCCAAATGGATGTTCCATTATTATAAAACATGCAAACCGTGGAGATGTTGACGGTGTTTGGAAAAATTTTAATACTGTTATAGATGAAGGAATCTATTTACCAATATTCGAAAAGGTGTGCGATATTGAAAAGGAATCGTGGTATGAAGAAATAAAATTGGGAAGAGATTTATGTGTTGTGGCTCAGATTCCTAATGTAAAATCTCCATATGATATCGCAGGGCAATGTGAAATCACAGATCCCGAATGGGATGCAGCGGCACATCATGTCGGAATTTTAGGAATCATTATAAGAGAAGATTTTAGGGGATTAGGACTTGGAGAGATATTAATTGATTATGCAATACGTGAGTCAAAAAAATTAAAAAATAAAACTAAAATTATTTTATCTTGTTTTTCAACTAATAAAATCGCATTATCTCTTTATAAAAAAATGGGTTTTGAAAAAATAGGGATTAGAAAAAAACAATTCTATATGAATGAACAATTTTATGATGAAGTTTTAATGGAAATTTTTATTGAAGATTATTTAAAGGATAAAGAAAAAAACTATTAAATAGATATAATTCATCTTTTTGAACTCATTATTCATAAATGATTAAAGAAATAACAGAATTAATTTTTTTTAGGCTTCTATTATCGGTAGAGTAAAATAAAATTCAGCTCCTTTTTCTTTTCCTTTTGAAGTTCCCCAAATTTTTCCACCATGTGCTTCCACAACTCCTTTTGAAATATAAAGTCCAAGTCCTAACCCCTTTTTTCTATTGATATGATCAGCACTCTCTTTCTCAATTACTTCAAATTTTTTGAATAATTTTCTGATATCATGAATATTTAACCCCTTACCGTCATTTCTAACTTTAAACAGAAATTGATTTTTTATCTTTTTGGCTGAGATCTCGATATTACCACCATTCAAAGTGAATTTTACAGCATTTAAGAATAAATTAGAAAAGACTTCATAAATTCTATTGGGGTCAACTCTCAGATATAAATCTTTTTGAACATCTACAATAACATTAAGTTTTTTATCGTTTATTTGAAAACTTAGTTCTTCAACGCAATTTTCAATTATATCGTAGACATTTTTTTCCTCTCGGATTATTTCCATTTTTTTTGCATCAATTTTCATTACATCTAATAATTTCTCGATTAAAAGATTTAATCGCTGAGAATTTTTTTGGATAAGTAAGAGATCTTTCCTGATTTCAAAATCCAAATCTTTATAATGAGTGAGAATATAATCTGTATATCCCGTGATAGAAACCATAGGTGTTTTCAATTCATGAGCTGCAATAGTAATAAAATCATTTTTTAACTCATCTAATCTCCTTAATTCAATATTTTGCTTTCTTAATTTTTCTTCAGATTTCCTTAATTTCTGCTCTGCCAACTTCAAGTTGCTAATATCATCAAAAGTTCCTAATACCTTGATGGTTTTTCCTTCTTGATCTAATGTTGGGACCAATTTAGATCTAAAGAACACAGACTTCCCCCATTTCGAAATATAAGGTCGCTCAGAACTGATCTTTCGATTTTCCATTATGCACTTTTTAAAATCAGCGGAAATTCCTGCTTTCATTAAAAGAGGAAAAGTTAAAAGATTAATCTCTTCAGTAGCTTCTTTAGAAGGAGATCCAAGGAGTTTAAGGGCACTTGTATTGACATTAAGAATGTTTCCATTGACATCACAAGTCAAGATTCCTATAGGTGCTTCATCAAAAAGTGTTCTATATTTTTCTTCTGATTCTTTTAATTCTTTTTCTGTTAATTTACGCTCAGTAATATCTCGTATGAAAATTGCAACTTGTTCCTTAGAAAAAAAGAGATGGCGTGCTTCATAATATTGCTCTTTTCCTCTTATCGGTAATATATATTCTAAAATTTGAGGTTTTTTTGTAGCAATTGTCTCTCTAATCTTTTTGAGAATTTCTTGTCCAAGATCCGAAGGCACAACATCTACCATTCTCCTACCCATAAATTCTTTTGGGGGGGCATATAGATGTTCCACTTTACCCCGATATTCCAATATTGTAGAATCTTCAGAAACCAAAAAGAATAAATCGGGAATTGATTCAAAAATTCGCCTGAATTTTATTTCGGATTCTTTTATTTTTTGTTCTGCTTTCTTACGTTCGCTGATATCTCGTATGAAAATTGCCACTCTGCTTTTAGAAAAATAGAGAAATCTTCCCTCATAATCTCGAATTTGACCTTTTATAAGAAGGCTATATTCTTTAATTTGAGGTTTTTTCGTGATAATTGTTTTTAACACCATCTCTGTAATCATTTTTCTAAGATTGGGTGGTAAAATTTCATTCATTTTTTTATTAAGAAACACTTCAGGAGGAGCATAAAAGTCCTCTCTTTTTCCACGATAATCTATTATTACTGTGTTTTTATCAACAAGAAAAAATAAGTCTGGAATTGATTCAAAAATTTGCCTGAATTTTTTTTCAGACTTTTCCAATTCTTTAGTCCTTTCAATTACCTTATACTCCAATTCTCTATTTAATTTTTTTAATTCCTTCTCAGCTACTTTCCTTTCTGTGATATCCTGAAGAATAACTTGGATATACTTTTTACTACCTAAATTTACTAAAGAACTATGTAAATTCATCCATACTAAAGAACCCTCTTTAATATAACAAGGAATTTCGATAGGAGGCGGATTTATACCTTCAAGGATCCTCTTATTTCTGTCTTCGAAAAAGGTTTCAAGTTCAGATACCTTAAATACTGGTAAAATTTCTTTATAATTTTTACCAACCATCTCTTCTTTTTTAATTCCATATAATTTCTCAATAGTAGAATTACATTCCATAATGTTTCCTTTTGTATCCGTTAATAAAATTGAAAAAGGTGAATTTTTAAATAAATGCCTATATTTTTCCTCAGATTCTTTTAATTGTTGTTCAGCTCTTTTGTTTTCTGTGATATCTTCCTTATGAACTAACACTAAATCGGGTGGAACAAAAGCGTAATTCACAAAAAGATATTTCTTATTATTTGTACTTTTATAATAATAGTATAACTCTCGAGAAAAGTTTAATTTCTCTTCAAAACATCGATATAATTCTTCTAAAATTGTTGGTTGATCACTATATAATTCAGAGGCTTTAATTTCTAAATAATTTTTGATTTTACCATCAGTTATTCGCTCCGAAGCAACATTATAATCAATTAATACGAGATCATCATCTTCTTTTTGCCATATGTAAGTAGGGATAGGAATTCCCTTGTAGAGTGCTTTAAATTTTTTTTCAGATTCTTTTAACTTTTGCTCCGCCTGCTTGCGCTCGCTGATATCTCTGGCAATACCACAGAGACCAAAGATATTACCGTTAGCATCCTTAAGCGGCACCTTGATTGTATGAAAAGTATGAGGGATTCCATGAATAGGTTTCGTTGGTTCTTCTTCAATGATTTCTCCATTGATAACACGCCTGTCTACTTCCATCACATGTTTCCCTGTTTCTTTACCAAATAAGTCGATATCTGTTTTGTTTTTTAACTCTTCAGCTGGTACACCAAACATCTCTTCCATTGCTGGGTTTACTTGAATATATTGCAATGAGCGATTCTTAATGAATATAAAATCTTTAGCTGTCTCGAAAACTGCTCGGAACATTTCTTCACTTTCACGTAATTTTTCTTCTATATTTTTGCGTTCAGTAATGTCTCTAGCAATTAATAATCCTTTTTTATTTCCATCATAATCTATAAATATACTCCCTTTAACTTCAAGCCAAATCCAATTTTCCTTTTTGTGTTTAACTCTCAATATTTCCGTTCCTTCCCCAGTTTTAAATCCCTTCCTTAAAGATTTAATAGTATGCTCAATATCATCATGATGGAGTAAATCTATTGAATTTCTCCCGATTAATTCTTCCTTTTTGTATCCTAATAATTTTTGAGTGATTTGCTCATTCATATATTCAATATCAAAATTTTCATTTATAACAATAAATAAGTCATTTGCATTTTCTGAAATCAATCGATATTTTTCTTCGGATTGTTTCAAATTCTGTGTTCTTTCATCAACTATTTGCTCTAATTCAATATTTAATTCTTTTAACCTTTTTTCAGATTCTTTTAATGCTTGTTCTGCTTTCTTTTTATCAGTGATGTCTATTAGAGTAATAAAATCTGCGGGTTTTCCTTGATACAAGATTGATTTTGAATATACATCGATCCATTTTAACTTTCCAGATTTTGTAAATATTCTACATGAGTAATGTGTTGGAACATCTGTTTCTCCAGCTTGTTTCTTTTTTGCTTGTTCTATTATAAAGGGCAAATCATCTGGATGGATTAATTTAGTAAAATCGTTCATTGACCATCCTATTATTTCTTGAGGAGTATATTCACCAATTTTTTCTACAGCTTCATTTACATATTTCAAAACATTATCTTGGAGGATAATTATACCCATTAATAATTGTTCAGTAATTGTCCTGAATTTTGATTCTGATTCTTTAAGCTTATTTTCCGCTTTCTTTCTTTCGGTGATGTTATTTGCAATACCTAAAATTCCGTAGATTTTTCCTTTTTTTTTAAGTGGAATTCCATAGGTCTCAACATATACGGCATTACCATCTTTTGTTTTAAGTTTAAATTCACTACGTTTAGATTGCTTTCCCTTTTCTTTAAAATCTATGATAATATTTAATGCATTAACTATTTGATTTTTATCAATTAAATTTTTAAAGGATAGATTTGGAATATCATCTCTTTTATATCCAAGTGTTTCTAATGCAATATCATTTGCATCAAAAAAATCTCCCCTTAGATCATGTGCATAGATTAAATCTAAGGAATTATCAAATAGTGCTTTAAATTCTTTTCTAATCTCAGTTTCATCAATTAACATATATATCCTCAATCTTTTTTTATAACATTTTTGATTAAATTTTAGCTCTACATTCTTAAGAGATATGATTATTTTTTTAATTTAATGCTATCCTTTGTATTCGAATCATTAAAAAAACATTTAATGATATTATGAAAAATTAAATTATGTAGAATAAGTATGAATAAATTATTTAAAGCAAATGAAGAATTAGTGATTACATTGATGAGAATTGTCCTGAAAAAATATTCATTTTTAATGAACAATCTATAAACTTAAAAAAATATTTAATAATTGATAATTCTGCTTTTAGAGTTCTGTTAAGCGGAATTAGAATGGCTCCCAATACTACAATGACTGAATTATTAAGATAAGCGAGGATAATAACTCTAAAATCTATGATTTTTAAGTATGAATTTTAAATAAAAAAAGGTAGAAAAAAAAGAGTTTTTAATTTCTGTTAAGTTCCTTGATGCTAGAAGCACCTGTGGATCACTTGAGGCCCCATTTCTTTATATTCCCGCCTAGTTACCCACATTCTATGGAATGTTTTAAGAGATGCGAGAATGGAGCCACCAATCCATACAGAATACATTCTTTCTGGAGGAGCTATAATTTTAACGTCAACGCTTTCAGGAATTTGTTCTTTTATCTCCTTGGTCAATCGTTCTTTTAACCCTGGATACATTGTAGAACCACCGGAAAGAACGATATTTCCATAGAGATCTCTTCTTAAATCGACATCACATTCAGAAATTGAACTTACAATAATATCATCCATGGGCTCCAATTCTTTACCAATCACGGATGGGTTAAACATGCATTCAGGTGCAAGGAATCTCTCAACTCCAACATTAATTGTCTCACCATCGGGTAACATATAGGATTTTTCCATACCTGCTACTTTCTTTGAAAGCATCATTTCCTTTTCCGGATCGACAGCTACATAGCATAATTTCTCTTTAATGTCTCGTACAATTTCTTTTTCAGCTGAAGTAGTAAATGCATAACCTTTTTGTCTTAGTAATCTTTGTAGGTAATTTGTAATATCTCTACCAGCAAGGTCAATTCTTTGAATTGCATGGCTTAATGCGAATCCCTCGAATATTGGTACAACGTGTGAAACACCATCTCCAATATCTATAACGCATCCAGTTGTACGACCAGAGGCGTATAGAGATAGTACTGCTTGCATAGCAACATATAAAGCAGGAACATTAAAGGTTTCAAACATAATTTCAGCCATTTTTTCTCTATTTGGTCTTGGGTTTAATGGTGCTTCGGTTAAAAGCACTGGATGTTCGCTAGGATCGATACGAAGATCCGTGTAAAAGGTATAATGCCATATTTTTTCCATAGCGGTCCAGTCTTCTATAATACCGTGTTCGACAGGAAACATTAATTTGAGTACACCTTTGAGTTGTAAAGCTTCTTCCCCAATATAATACTCTCTAGTATAGTGCTCTACATCCGTCATTATACTTTCATATTTAGGATATCCTATAAGCGTTGGAAATACTGATCGTGGCTGATCTTCTCCAGCAAAACCATTCTTTGAAATACCAGTTCCATTATCCACGACCAAGGCTTTGGCGGAAAGAAAATCTTCTTCGGACATTGTATTTTACCAATTTGTTTTAATTTAATATTTATTTTTATTGTTAATATAGAATTACATATATTTTTGGCTTTATAATTTTATATTTTTTAAGTGGATATTTTCACATTTTATATGTAATACACTTAAAGTTAATTTATATAAACTAGTTGATCTATTTATATGTTATTATCTGATTCGATATTAAATGAATGCTTTATGGTTCAGAGATGAGGAAATTATTACCACATATTGAAAAAATTCTTAGAGTATTTCAATTTGTGTTAATACAAATATCTAGATTATTAGATAAAAAAATCTAAAAAAAATTTAAATGTTAATATTTATTGAATTTCTAAATACTAGAAATATTAATGATAATTTCTCAATATATGACATTGAGAAAAAATGAACTTTAACTAATTAAAAGGAAGTAAGTTATGTTAACAGGAATTCATTTTCTTCTAACATATGCCTGTAATTTTGAATGTAATCACTGTTTTTTATATTGTAAGCCAAACTCTGCAGGAACTTTCAACCTTAAGCAAATCAGGAACATTCTGGATGAGGCAACCAAAATTGGAACGATAGAATGGATTTATTTTGAAGGTGGGGAACCATTTCTTTACTATCCGCTGATGCTTGAGGGGATAAAAATTGCACGTAATAAAGGATTTAAGGTTGGCATAGTAACTAATTCGTATTGGGCAACGGCTATTGAAGATGCCTCACTTTGGCTTAAACCAATTCGAGATCTTGAAGTTTCGGATTTCAGCGTTAGTGATGATTTATATCATTTCAAAGAAGAAAAAGAAAATCTCGCTAAAATAGCTTTCACGGCTGGGAAAAAACTGAATTTACCTATGAGTTCGATAACTATTGAGGAACCTACTATTGAAGTTGAAATAAACAAGGAACAAGAAAAAGGAGCACCAGTTATCGGTGGAGGTGCTATGTTTAGAGGGAGGGCCGTCGAAAAGTTGATTGAAGGATTACCTCAAAGATGGTGGGAAGAATTTAACCAATGTCCCTATGAAGATTTAATAGATCCTGGGAGAGTTCACGTCGATTCATTTGGAAACGTCCATCTATGCCAAGGGTTGAGTTTAGGTAATATGTGGAAAACACCATTATCAAAGTTGATTAAGAATTATGATGCGGATTCGCATCCAATCTGCGGACCTTTAATTAGAGGAGGTCCTGCCCAATTAGTTAAGGAATATGATATTAAACATGAAGATAAATATGTTGATGAATGTCATATGTGCTATCTAGCTCGTTTAGCGTTAATAGATAAGTTCCCTAGATATCTTACACCAAGACAGGTATACGGATTAGAATAGGAATTAAATAATAATGAGAGAAAGAGACCTAGTATTTAGTATTAAAAGCTTAGCGAGTAATCATCAACTGCTCTAATTCTTCCCTCATTTTTTTAATTTTAGGTTTCTCAAAATGCTCTCGGGCTGGACTCAAAATATCAATTATCTTATTTGCAATGCCATTTTTTAGGTCGAGTGGATGAATTTTTTTATCTAAAAATGTATCTTCCAATTCTTGGTAGGAAAAAAATTCTATATCGCCACCATATTGCGCAGACCTCTCGATCAGAAAATGAGAGTCTTTTTCTCTGAAGATAATTGATTTTGCCCAATCTAAAATTGGATTAAATGAAACATTACCTTCAGGACAGAATGCAGAATTTATTTTTTCTCTTATTTCTTGAGGGTTATCATGAATGAAGACAGCTGATTTTGAAATTGATTTGCTCATTTTCATTTTAGCCCATAATTCTTGCAGTTGAGATTCATCTGATATTGGCCATATTGGTGGTTTTTGTAAGCCTAAAATTAAATGATGATGGACGCAAATAGGCTTAATTTTTTCGCCTGTTGTGTTAACTAGGTTATTCTTCTTCATTTTCATTGCAACATCTCGAGCAATCACATGAGCTTTTCTTTGGTCATAACCGGCATGCGCAAAATTAATATTTTGGATAAAGATATCCGCAACTTGCATAGCTGGGTATAATAATTTTGCGAAATCGATATTTTCTCCTATTTTCCTCCCCATTATTGTAATGCTCCTTTGCATTCTGTTTAATGTGGTATTTTTGCAAACATCGATGACTGTCTCCCAATAATTATCGTTGTAATGATATAACTCTGTGCCAAGCGCGAAATCAACCTTATCTGGGTCAGCCCCAACGCACAGTAAGCTTGCTTTTAACCCTTCTTTAAAATATCCGACTGCAACTTCCTTAATTTTTTCCATATCACCTCCCAATTTGTCGTTGATATAGCTGTGCCAATCAGCTAGGAAAATTGAGCATTTTATTCCAGCATCTAAAAAATCTTTAATTTTACCCATACAGATAATCCCAGTCCCTAAGTGAATCTTTCCCGAAACCTCAAAGCCAATATAATGATTTAGGGGGATCCCTGTCTCAAGATAAAGTTTTAAATCGTCATCAGTAAGTACTTCTTCAGTTCCTTTTTTAATTAAGTTAAATTTTTCTTCAACGTCCATGTTTGAAAAAACGATTTAAACCTTAATTATTTTTTTATAAAAAAGCTCGTATAAAAGAAGATATCCATATTGCTTTAATTAAGAAATATTGAGTAAATCGTTAATTTCTTCTAAGAATTTAGTTTCATTACGAAATTGGATTCCAATCATTCCAATTTGTTCAGCCACTTTCACATTTTTTCTGTTATCATCAATGAAAATGCATTCACTCGGCTTATAATTAATATGCTCTAATATATGTAAAAATATTTTAGGATCTGGTTTTATCATTCCAAGTTCATATGAGTAAAAAACTTGGTTAAAATAATCTCTGAAATCAATTATATTTTTTGCAAGAAATTCTACATGCAAGGGGTTGGTATTCGAAAGAGCGAAAACTTTATACATCTTATCTTGTTTTAATTTTTTAATAAAATCAAGAAGCTTATAGTTCAGTGAATCGAAAATGCTATTGAACATATTAAAAAATTCTTCTTTACCTACATCTTGAAATTTAAATCTTTTTTTCGCTTCTTGATAAAATTCTTCTTTAGAAAATAAGCCTTTATCCAATTTTTCGATTGGTTCCCATAGATCTTTATAAATATTAATCTCTTTATTATCTGATACTGGGAGTATTTTCTTGTAAAATTTTCTCATATTGAGATTAACAATAACATTTCCCAAATCGAAAATTAATGCCTTGATGTTATTTCTCATATTTAAATAAAGAAAAGAATGGATGGTTTAAAATTTTCTTTTAATAACTATTTAGTAAAAAATCTTACCAATATGTCTTAAATAAAAAGTGCTATTAAAATTAAGCGCGTATAATTACCTTTACTAAACCTTTTTTGCGTAATTTTTCCATCATTTTTTCAATTTCTTCAACAGACTTTTCAGCAATCGCGGCAACCTGTTCTAACGAGTTATTTCCATCGCAAATCTTCAAAACTTTATATTCTTCTTGAGTGAGCATTCCAAATTGTATTGAAATCTCTGAAACTTCTTTAACAACTATTGGAATTCGAGCACCTACACCACCATAGGCTTCAGTAGCTGGAGCTTCACCAAAGAATGCCTTGGCACCTGTGATCTCATATTTATCATTTATATAAATGTGGATATTATGTTCTTCCCCAGATCTATCATCTGGATTATCGGGATCCGGTTTTGAATGGCTATGTGGATAGCGCTTCGTATAAATTCCAGTTTGAAGACCATTGTGAATTTCTTCTTTATCAATCTTCAAAGGGACCATTTCTTGGCATATATCACACCAGACCCAGGCCTCTATCAATTTAAAATATTTTTTTACTTTATTTATAGGCATAATTAAACCAATATATCATATAAATTAAATAAATATTACTACATTTTTAGAGCACAGATATTATATTAAAAATAGTTTTTTTAGAATTTAAATATTAAATCCCATATTTCATCTCTTCACTAAAACCAAATAATTTAATATAATTGAAAAAAAAAAAATATTAATTCATATTTTAGTAATTTTATTCCTTTTACTTGCTATTATTATACAGACGGCTCCAATTACTGAAGAAATAACAAGTAATGCTATTGTATATCCGCTTATAGCGGGAATATCATCTCCATTACTATCACCATTACCACCATTGGGTTCTTCTCCTGAAGCGCTTCCCGTTCCATCCCATCCTGCAACTCGTGCCATCAAACACCATAAAGCCTTTCCTTTAATTTTACAACTCTCCAAGGTTGTATGCCCAGCTTCATTTCCATTAAATTGTTCATGCTCAGTTGGAATGTTTTGACTATCATATAGATATGTTTCTTGTTCATTACCATACCAACAATCAAGATCTGCAAAATCAAATAACCATTTACCGTGTTCGAGACAGTATTGTCGAATCTGTTCATTTCGTTGGTATCGATTATTTCCCGAACTCTCATCTGCTTGTGCGTTTCCTGTCATATACACGAAAATAATGTTAGGGTAATCCGCTTCAAACGCCGTCATCTGATCTAAGTACTCTTGAGTTTCAGTTTCTGAATAATCATTTTGTTGGCAACAAAAGGACCACATCGATACATTCACAGGATAATTATCCAATACGTACTTTGTGAGCGTAATTCCTGAAGAATCTTCCCAATAGAGATCTGGCGTAATGTAACTTTCTGTTATTTGCCCATCAAGGATGCTAAACGCATCTGTATCGCTTGGAACGTTAGAATAGCTTATTGTATAACTAAAAGTGCTATTTTCATTTTCGATTAATTCTAAACCTTTTGTGAGTTGTCCACCGTGAGAAGTATGAGCATAATGCAAATTCTAAGAGTTTTTTATATTATCAGTTAAATTTTCGGGGATCTTATTGATATTTGTGCAAGTATGGTTTATAGTTTTTAACCAATTATTCGATGACTGATTAGAGTGCAAGACATAATCATTTGTAGTTATGGCTACTGAAGTATGTACATCTACAAATAAAGGAATTAAAAGCCCGAAAAAGTATAATGCAATTATTAAAATCAATTTTTGAAATTTTCTTTTAATCAACAATATTCCACTTGACTTAATGATACAAAAATTATAATAAAATGACTTTAAAAATATATGTTCGGCATATAATAATCGAAAACCTAGAAGAAATTGAAGACCTATATTTTTTAATTATTAATCTCATTTCATACTTAATAAGATTAATAATAAAAATAAGGAAGATCTACGATGCCAAAAGCAAAGGTAAATAATATAGAGATTGAATATGAGACAATCGGGGACCCGATTTCAAAACCGTTGTTATTGATAGCCGGACTGGGAAGCCAGATGCTTGCTTGGTCGGATGAGATGTGCGAAAGTTTTGCAAATCGTGGCTTTTTTGTCATAAGATTCGACAACCGAGATATTGGCTTGTCAACAAAACTTGAAGATGCAGGTATGCCGGACTTTATGGAGATTAATGCTGCCTATGCCAGTGGAGAAATACCCAAAGTACCATACACTTTAGAGGATATGGCTGGTGATGCCATTGGTGTCTTGGATGCTCTGAATATTGATAAAGCACACGTTTGCGGTGCTTCTATGGGTGGAATGATCGCACAGATTATAGCATATACCCATCCATCTCGGGTGCTATCTCTCACAGTAATTATGAGCACAACTGCAAATCCCGAACTACCTCCTTCGAAGCCAGAAATCTTAATGCAATTCTTTGCACCTGTTCCTTCAGAGCGCGAGGCATATATTGAAGAAATGGTCAAGCGCGATAGTCTCATTCACGGCACTTTTGTTTATGATGAAGATCAATCAAGAGAGTATAGAACAAAGGAGTACGATCGCAGTTATTATCCTGAAGGGGTAGCGCGCCAATTAGCAGCAATGGCTGTTCCTGGCAATATTAAACCCAAAATTTCAGCAATACGAGCGCCTACGCTTGTTATTCATGGGAGTGAAGATCCATTTAACCTTGTTGAAGCGGGCAAAGATATCGCAGCAACGATACCTGGAGCAGAATTATTGATCTTGGATGGAATGGGGCACAGTTTTCCCCGTAAAGTCTTACCACGAATTGTAAACGCATTAGTCGCAAATAGCAACAAGATTAGTAATTTGAATAGTTTAAAAACTATTTAGTTAAAAAAAACTTAAATAATATTAATAAATAGATTCTAATCTCTTCCAATCTAGATTATGGTTTATTAGAATAATCTTTATTGATGTAAATATAAATTTAATACTTAATTCGGAACTCGAGGTGTCAAAAATTCGTCTACTTGAATATGAAAGCAAAGAAGTATTTGATCAATTTGGTGTACAGTTCATAAACTCGTGCATTAAAGCGAGGGCATGATATCCAGGTGATACGAGAGAAAAGGACTTAAAGCTTGCGAAATTATTTATGTCGTTATAAATAGATTCAAAAAAATAAAATATTAAAGTTATAGATAATTTTTTTAAATGATTATGGAACAATGTTCTTGTTGTGGTCGAAAAATTACTCCTTTCGAGAATGCAGTTCACTTTCCATGTCCAAATTGCGGAGACGTAACAATTTGGCGTTGTGAAAAATGTAGAGTAGCGGGTAACAGTTATACTTGCATTAAATGCGATTTTCTTGGCCCTTAATTAACTATAAAGAATATTTATTATGTAACATTAAAATTTATCAAACTTACTTATATAATATTTAAATTTTAAGAAGGTTATAAGGAAATGGGAAAATTTTATGTTGGAATAATTGAGGTAATTCCAGAGGGTATTGATGCTAATTTTAATAAAATCGTAGAAGAATTAAAAAAAAGACTTCCTAAAGGTGCTTCACTCGTAAAATATGATCAAATCCCGATCGCTTATGGATTAGAAAAATTGAGAGTGCAGGTAAAGTTTCCTGAAGAAATGGGTTCAGCCGACTTAATTGAAGAAGATTGGGTTCAAATTGAAGGAATTCAACGTGTAGAAACAATTTTGATTTCAAAGGCGTGAAAGTAAAACGTTCTCTACAAACACTTTTTTTATATTTAAACTCTTTTAAACATCTTATCAAGCTCTCTAAAGGTAATTACTCTAAACGTGGGCCTTCCATGTGCGCAATGATAGGGGTCTTTACATTTTGATAAGTCTAAAACCAACCTTCTAATATCTTTCGTTGTGAGATAATCCCCTCCCCGAATGCTTTTATGACATGCAATATAATTGATAATCTCCTCCTCAGAATCGGAAAAACTCTGTTGCTTACCAATATTTGCGATTTCTTCAATCATATCTTTAAGTATATCTATTTTGGGGAGTTTTTCGATAATTGCTGGCACTGCTCTTAATATAAATGTATTTCCTCCAAAATCCTCTAATTCAAATCCAAACTTATTAACCTCACTTAAATGTTCTTTTAAAAAAAAACGTTCTGCTGGAGAGATATTAATTTTTAAGGGAGAAATTAATTGCTGTTTTTGAACTTTTGAATTTCTATATTGATTTAAAAACTTTTCTTTCATAATTCGTTCAGAAGCTGCATGCTGGTCTATAATTAATATTGCTGGATTACCATCCTCATCTTTACTTTCAAATAATATATATATTTTGTTACTTAATTGCCCTGTTCTTGAAATAGGACGCATTTTAGGTAAAGTATCAGTGATAATATATTGTTCTCGGTATAATGATTCTGCTATGGCGCTTTCAAATTTCTTTTCAAGTATGCCCTCGGACATTAGTTTAGTTTGTATCATTTCCTTCGATTTTGCTGAATCGATAATGTTTGAATCGGCTTGAAAATTTAATACTTGTTCTGTTGCTATTTTAGATGGATCATCTATATGAACTGTAATATTTTTCAAACCAAACTGAATTTCCTCCATCTCTTCTTCGATAAATGTTTCTAATGGTTTTGTAATTATTTTCTCCTTTTTTGGTAGGAATAACTCATCTAAATGAGCCTTTATGGCATTTTCTATAAAAGGGAATAAGACTTTTTCATTATTAAATCGAACAGTCATCTTTTGTGGATGGATATTAAAGTCTACATTCGCTGGATTTATATCCAAATTTAAAATAAAGAAAGGAAACCTCCCAACCATTAAGAAACCTTTATACGCATCCTTAATTACTTCAAAAAATTTATCAGATATAACATATCTCTTATTAAGAAATAAACTGGAACTAGTTCTTTTTTTTTTCGAAATTTCTTGGTCGCCTAGCAAACCGGACAATGCAAATAGCCCATCTAGATGGATATAATCGATTGGATACATTTTTTTCGCAGTTTCTTTTCCATATATATGGAAAACCATATCTTTTAAATCATCTGAAGATGGACAATTAAGAATATCTAAATCGTTGTGTTGATAGATAAAATGAATTTGAGGATAACCTAAGGCATATCTAGTGATTATATCGGTAATATGACCAAGTTCCACCCTGTTTGTTTTTAAAAATTTTTGTCTCGCGGGAATATTATAGAATAGATTTTTAACTTTTATATTCGTTCCGACAGGAGCTGAAATTTCCTTTTTTTCAAAAACCCCTCCGCCATGAATTACGATGGTCGAACCTAAATCATTATTTTTAGTGCGTGTTATTAATTCTACTTGTGAAACTACCGCGATACTACTAAGAGCTTCTCCCCGAAATCCTAATGTTGTTAGAGTATCTAAATCTTCAAATTTTTCTATTTTTCCGCTTGTATAACGATCAAAGGCGATTTCTACATCCTCTTTTTCAATACCGTAGCCATCATCAATTACTTGAATTAAACTTTTTCCAGCATTTTTAATGATAATTTTGATGTTCTTTGCCCCTGCATCAATCGAATTTTCCACCAATTCTTTAACAACTGAAGCAGGCCGTTCAACAACTTCTCCTGCAGCAATTTTTTCGAAATCTTTTATTTTTTTTATTCGCTGCATATAATATCAGCTCTATAAATCATTAGATTCAATATCTTCTATTTTTTTCTTTATTTCGCTTAATTTCTCTATTGCTTTTAGTGGAGTAATATTATTAATATCGATATTATTAATAATTTCAAATAATTTAATATATTCTTCATTTATCTCATGTTTTACTTTCACAATTGGTTTAAAGAATGATGTTTGCACAGTTTTCCCGGTTTTTTTTATTTCTTTTTTCCTAGGTTTAGGAGTCAACTTCATTAAATTATTTCCATTTTTAATTGTTTCTCTAAAAGTATCATTTTTTTCTATCTGCTCAAGGACCTTAAAAGCTCTTATAATAGTGTCTTCTGGGATCCCGGCAAGTCGTGCAATATGTATGCCATACGATTTATCTGTACTTCCTTCTTGAACTTTTCTAATAAATGTAATGTTGCCATCCTCATCTTCCTTTATATCTAAATGATAATTCTTTACTCGAGGAAGTTTAATTTCTGTTAGTTGGTGGAAATGAGTAGAAAATAGAGTTTTTACTTTCATAGAATGTAATTTTTCTAAAGTTGCTATTGCAATGGCGCCTCCATCTGAGGATGATGTTCCTCTCCCTAACTCATCAATGATTATAAGGCTTTTTGGAGTAGAATAATTAAGGATTTTTGCAGTTTCGTTCATTTCTATCATGAAAGTGCTTAATCGTCTCGCAAGGTCATCCGAGGCTCCAATTCTTGTAAAAATTCTGTCAATAATCCCAATTTCTGCCGATTTCGCTGGAACAAAACTTCCCATTTGTGCAATCAAACAAATTAATGCCATTTGCCTTAAAAAAGTTGACTTACCAGCCATGTTAGGTCCGGTTATAATTAAAATTTGTTCTTTCTCCGTATCCATATAGCAATCATTAGGAATAAAGGGTTCAGAAAAATTAATTTGCTCAACAATGGGATGACGCCCTTCTTTAATAATAATTCTATCATCATCTCTTAAAATAGGTTTGCAGTAGTTATATTTTTCGGCAATTTCAGCAAAAGTACATAATACATCAATCATTGCAATTGATTCAGAAACATTTCCAATATCAACCGTTTGCATAACTACTTTCTCTCGTATTTCTGAAAATAGTTGATACTCCAAATCATTAATTTTTTCCTCAGCCGTTAGTATTTTTTCCTCCCATTCATTGAGTTCTTTGCTTTTATATCTTACAGCATTTTTAATAGATTGCCTTGAGATAAGCTCTTCGGGAAAATTTCTAATTTTGGATTTTGTAGTATTAGTAATTTCTATAAAATATCCTAAAATGTTGTTATGTGATACTTTAATCCCAGTTTGTAAAGCAAAACGTCGTTTTAACGATTTCTCAAATTTTAACATCCAACTTTTTCCATTATTGATTATGTTTCGATACTCATCAACCGTTTCACTATAACCTTCTTTAATTATTCCGCCTTCTTTTATGGTAGTTGGAGGACTTTCTGCAATGGAATTCTTAATTAAGTCTCGAATTACCGAAAAATCTTTAATTTCTTTTAAAAAACTTTCTAACTCTGGAGTTTTTCCTTTTTTTAGCAAATCTATAATTTCTGGAATTACTTCAAGCGAATTTCTCAAATTTAATAAATCTCTCCCATTTGCAGAACGAGAAAAATTGAGTTTATTAATAATTCGCTCAAGATCCCCCATTTTTTCGAGTTTATCCCGAAGATCTGACCTTAAAAAAACATTATCCTTAAATTTTTGAACGATTTCTAATCGTTGGTTAATTTGATCTTTATTTATAAGTGGTTCTACAATAATTTTGGCTAATAAACGGCCACCCATAGGCGTTTGAGTATGATTAAAAATGGAAAAAAGTGTTGCATCTTTTCCTCGGTCCCTAATATTCCTTAATAGTTCTAAATTTCTCTGAGTTGAATAATCTAAATTTAATACTTCCTTTTGTTTAATAACCTTAATTTGAAAAATATTTGGTATAACATCTCTTTGAGTTTCCTTTAAAAATGCTAATAAACCACCAGAGGCTTGTATTGCCATTTGTAAATTTTCTAAATCAAAAGATTCTAGATTACTCAAATTAAAATGCTTAATAATTATCGAATATCCATTTTCATATTCAAAAACATAATCCTGAAATTCCTTTATAATGCATTTACTAATATCTTTGATTTTAATTATGAAATCGCCATCCTGATAGAGGTTTAATGGTAGTATAAGCTCAACAGGACTATAACGAGAATAAATCGCGAAAAGATCTTCTTCAGCAATACCTTCTTTAGATTCGAATTGAGTGGTTGAAAATTCTCCCGTTGATAAGTCGGCAAATGCAATACCATAGCCTTTTTTACCTTTAATTATTGAAGAAATGTAATTATTCTCATTTGTTTTTAACATGTCCGATTCGATAATTGTTCCAGGTGACATTATCCTCACGATACCTCGTTTGACAATTCGACCTCTAGCATCTGCAGGGTCCTCCAGCTGTTCTACGATTACAACAGTTTCTCCTAAATTCACAAGATTTTTAAAATAATTTCCAGAGTGATGTGGAATACCAGCTAACGGATACGAGTCTTTTCCTCCAAATGTTCTTCTTGTGAGCGTAATACCTAATAATTTTGAAATTCTAATTGCATCATCATAAAAGAACTCAAAAAAATCTCCCATCCGATATGCAACCAACTGATTCGAATATTTGGATTTAATATCGTACCAATGACGCATCATAGGCGTAAGTTTATTGGGGTTTAAATCCTTGAAAGAACTCATTGAGATGTATATCACTAATTTCCTTAATTATTTACCTAATTAAAATATAATTTCTTAATTTAAATAAAATATCTCCGTTAAATTTTAATGATTTTTATTAAGATGATAACATAATACAAAGCTTTTTTTTAGATTTTAATTCTTTTTAATTGAAAAATAATTAATAGAAGAAAGTTATTTTATGAAGCATTTAGAAAGTGAATTTGAGGGTATTAAAGGATTAAAAATATATTATCAAGCATGGTTTCCAGAAACTCCTAAGGCTGTTATTCAGATTGTACATGGATTTGGCAGTCATTCAGGTAGATATTTGAATGTTGTAAATGAGTTAGTTCCACTTGATTATGCAATTTATGCCGATGATCATAGAGGTCACGGTAAATCCGAAGGAAAAAGAAATTATGCAGATTCTCTTGATCAGTATGTAGAAGATGAAAAATTGTTATATGAAATAATAAAAAAACAACATCCTAATCTACCAATTTTTATGCTGGGTCACTCTATGGGTTCATTTATTGCGTTATATTTCACAAAGAAATATGAAAATTTGTTAAATGGTCTTATCCTTTCGGGCACAGGTACAAAAGCCGGCAGAAAAGTAAGTAGATTTTTAAAATTTATGGCTAAACTCTTCTCAAAAATTGCGCCACATATGAAAATGAGTACAGGACTTAATGCAAAATTACTCAGCCACGACCCTGAAGTAGTAAGAAATTACGAACAAGATCCCCTAGTTCATACCGATAAAATTCCTATGAGACTTAGCTATGAGGTGTTAAAATATTTCAATGAAGTTCAAATATTTGTGAATACTTTTAAACTTCCATTATTAGTTCAATGTGGCTCTGAAGATAAATTAACCGCAGGAACAGAAATTCTTAAAGATATATTTAAAATGGAAGATAAAACCATTATTATTTACGATGGTTTATATCACGAGGTATATAATGAAGTAGAAGAAGATCGGGAGAAGGTCTTAAAAGATCTTAGTGATTGGTTAGAAAAACATGTTTAATATATTTTCTTAAGGTGCGAAGTAAAAGTTAAAAAAAAAAAATAAACTTTTTAATAAATTATAGATGGTTATTCAACCATTCTTCCATATCCTTAAAAACTTTGTCCCGCTCTTTCTCATTCCACAATTCGTGTAAAAATCCCTCGTATGAGATGAATTTTTTATCCTCAATTTCTATTTTCTCGTAAAATTCTTTTGTTTTTTCAAGGTCAACGAGTTTATCGTTGCCAGCTTGCATTATCAAACAAGGAACTTTCAATTTATTAACATTTTTAAGTGGATATTTCATACCTTTTTCCATTACACCATAAGTTGTTGCTGTAATCGCAACCAATTTCTCCCGATCTTCAATATGTTCTTTTAAGATCTCTGGGTCACTAGTTAAATCTTCCTGCACTAACTCAATGGCTACTTGTGCTTTTGGAGCAATTTTCACTAATAGTGGGAAAATGGCTTTTGCAATCTTTTGAACAAGACTCAATTTTAATGTTAAACCTAGTTCTGGAGATAAAACCAAAACTCCAGGAATTTCAGGATGCTCTATCGCATATATTAAAGATAATGCTCCACCAAATGAATGTCCTACTAAAAAAACTTTTTTTTCTCCTGCTTCTTTCTTAATCAAATCAAAAAAGTTTTGAATATCTTGCTGGATATGGTTTAAGGAATCTACGTGTCCTTTCAGATCTCCTGCATTTCTCCAATGTCCCCTTAAATCAAATGAATATATTGCAAAACCTTTTTCGGTGAAATATTTAGCAGGTACAGCCATTCTATCCGAATGTGTAGCCCATCCATGCATTGCTATTAAATATGCCCTAATCTCTCCAGAATCGGGTAACCAATATTGATAAAACATCTTCCGTTGTTCAAATCCTTCAAAATAACCTGTTTCATTTTTCATATAAATCACTACTAATTAGAAATTAAATAAGTTTAGATGTTCTTAATTTAATTTTATTTATTATTATCAGTAAATTTTTAATTTATTTTTTTATTATTCTTAAACAAATTACATTAAATTATTAAATTTCTTAATATAAAAAGGGTACAGCAAGAAATGTCGGATGCAGAAGAAATAACTGAGATTGTTTTTTATGGCCGAGGAGGTCAAGGATGTGTATTAGCATCCCAAATAATAGTAGAAGCAGCCTACATAAGCGGTAACTATAAGGATGTTGTTGCATTTCCATCATTTGGAGCTGAACGGAGAGGAGCTCCAGTTCAGGCATTTGCCCGTATTTCAAAAAATAAAAAAATTTGGACTCGAGCGCAAATTAAACGTCCAGATATTGCTATTGTTTTAGATGAGACGGTTATAACTCCGGATATTATTAAAAATATTAAAGAAAATGGAATATTAATAATTAATTCTGAAAAAACACCTGAAGCATTAAAGAATTTTTATAATCTCGCTCATAAAATAAAAATTGCATCTGCAAATATTAATAAATTTTGTATTGAAAGAGATCTGTATTTAGAAGATATTCCCATAGTTAATACTCCGATTTTAGGGGTATTAACAAAGGCTTTAGATTCTATTGATTTGAAATCCATGAAAAAAGCTATAATAAAAGTAATGGGGGAAAAAAAGGGTGTATCTAACAGTTCTCTTGCTGAAGAGGCAGCAAAACTTACGATGCTCCTCAATTTTTGAAATTAATCCTTGATATTGATTCTAATTTAAGTCTGTATTCCAATTATTAAGAAAAAAATCGTAAAAAAAAAATAAAAAGGAAGAAAAATGGTTGATCAAAAAGTTCATGAAATAATATTAGCATCCATTCAAAAGCCAGTTGTGGGAGAGGCTGGAAAAACTGGTTCTTGGAGTAGATTCAAGCCAAAAATAGATCTCGATAAATGTACTGTTGTGAAAATGAATAAAGATGTTTGTCACTTTTGTTGGTTATATTGTCCCGAGCCTATTATAAGCCGAACAATCCCTCCAAAAATAAATTATGAATATTGTAAAGGTTGTGGAATTTGTGCGGAAGTGTGTCCGCCAAAAGCAATAAAAATGGTTGAGGAGAGTGAACTGTGACAAGCGTGGAAGAATATCAAGTTATGACCGGAAATCATGCAGCAGCTAATGCATGTAAGGGCGCTAGAGTTCAAGTTGTAGCAGCATATCCCATCACACCACAGAGTCCAGTCGTTGAAAAAATTTCATTTTTTATAGAAAATGGGGAGTTAAATGCGCGTATGGTTAGAGTTGAATCAGAACAATCTGCTCTCACCGCATGTGTGGCGGCATCTGCCACAGGCGTTCGAGTGTATACTGCAACATCTTCTCATGGATTATTATTAATGTATGAGATTTTATGTTGGGCGGCAGGAAATCGTTTACCTATTGTTATGAATATTGCTATGAGATCTGTTGGAGCACCATGGTCTGTGTGGACTGATCACCAAGATGCATTCACAGTTAGAGATACTGGATGGATACAAATGTTTTGTGAAGATAATCAAGAAATTTATGATACTAACTTGCAAGCATATAGAATTGCAGAAGATCCAAGTGTTTATGTCCCAACTTTTGTAAATTATGATGGATATATATTATCCCATACTTCCATGTTAGTTAAATTGGAACCTCAAAAAAAAATTGATGAATTTTTACCCCCATTGAAGCATCATCTTAACTTAGGAGATATGAATGTTGTAAAGGGAGTTTGTCCTGTTACAACCCCAAATATAATTAAAAGAAAGGAGGGGACTGCACCTGGGTATTATGAGTTTAGATATTCACTTCAACGCTCTATAGAAAATTCTATAAATAAAGTTAAAGAAGTACATGATTTATTTGCAGAAAAATTCGGTCGTTCCTATGGAAATGGAATTTATAAAACGTATAGAGCCGAAGATGCCGAGATGTATATTTTTGCAGTTGGCTCTGTTGCTTCAGAATCACGTTTAGCTATCGACAAATTGAGAGAAAAAGGTTTAAAAATTGGGCTTATAAGTTTAAAATTATTCAGACCTTTTCCCACTAAATATCTTCGGGAACTTTTTAAAGATGCAAAATTAATAGTAGTGTTCGATAGAGACATCGGTTATGGTTATGAAGGAATTCTCTGTTATGAATTGAAGAGTGCATTGTACCAATCGAAAAATAGACCGTTTATCAAAGGATACATTGTAGGACTAGGTGGTAGAGATGTAAATGCTGAGGATCTAATCAATGGAGTTTATAGATCGATTGACTTAGAGAAAAAAAATGAATATTCTGAACAAACAGAATTTATTGGATTAAAACTTGATGAACTGGATTTCTTACAAAAGGAGGTAAAATAAAAAATGGCTGATAAAGTTAAATTATATGACATTCCTGAAGAGGAATTTTTATTACCCGGGAATCGTATGTGCGCTGGTTGTGGATTATCACTTATATATCGCACAGCTTTAAAAGCTCTAGGTCCCAATACAATTATTACAGTTCCTGCTTCATGTCTTACTGTGTTGCATGGGATGCAAGGATTTACAAGTGTTGATAAAATATCAGTTCTTCATACACCATTTGCTACTGTAGCAGCTTCAGCGTCTGGGATTGAAGCAGCCTTGGAAGCTATGGGAAAAGATGATGAGGTTACCTGTGTTGCATTCGCAGGTGATGGAGGGACTACGGATATTGGAATTCAAGGTTTAAGCGGAGCGGCAGAAAGAAGAACCAATTTTATTTATGCTTGCTATGATAATGAAGCTTATATGAATACTGGCGTTCAGCGTTCCGGATCAACTCCTTATGGTTCATTTACTACAACAACTCCAATATATGGAAAAACAGAACATAAAAAAAATATGCCAAAAATTTTAGAAGCCCATGATATTCCTTACGTTGCAACTTCTTGCGCATCTTATCCATTAGATATTTATGCAAAATTCAAAAGAGCTAAGGAAATTAAGGGAACAAAATATATTCATATTTTATCTCCTTGCCCACCAGGTTGGGGATTTTCCACAAAAGATACGATTAAAATGGGAAAATTAGCTGTTGAAACGGGATTTTGGCCATTATATGAGATTGAAAACGGAAAGTTCTCATTATCTACCCCAAGTAAAAGGCTTTTAGATCCAGCAAAGCGAAAACCAATTGAAGAGTATTTGTCCACTCAAAAGAGATTTAATAGATTAAGCAATGAAGATAAAGAAGAATATAAACGCTATATTAATCAGTCATGGGAATATATTAAAAGTAAAAATTTAACTACACAACTTCTTTAAAATTTTAATAATAACAATTTAATTACAAATCCTACACATGAAAATATTTATTTTTGACGAAAATTTAGAAAACTGGGTTGAAGAAGAAACCAGCCTTTTACTTCATGATCTTGCAATATTTTTAGATGAGAAGAATAAAATTGTATATTTATGGCAAGGTCCAAAATCAAAAAAGAAAAAGAAGGAGCTTGGTTTTAAATTACTATCATTAATACAAGAGAAGTATCAAAATTTTAAACTTAAAATTTTAAACGATAACATTCCACCAGAAATTCATACACAATTAATGAACTTATTGAAAAAATTTGGTAAAAAAGAGAAAATAATCTTGAATAGAACCATTTATTTAAAACTTTATCTGATATTCGGACTAACTGGAACTATTCTCTCATTTATATATTATCTTAACCTATTATCGTCATTATCATGGGTTCAAACAAATGGAAGCTTACAAATTAATGCACAAATATATGATAGGTGGATTTTAACTTCTCAAATTTTAATTATCATATTTCTCCTTATTTTTATTGGAAATCAAGCCCTATCCTTCATAATAAATCACCTTATATCAATTATAATCGCAGTGATTGGGGTTATTATGTCAATAGGTTTTCTACTATATATCTCCCAAGGAATTTTTCTTTTCTTATTTCAATCTGGCTCAACGACTATAATATATTTAATTTCTAAAAGTGATTTAGGAATATTTTTACTTATAAATTTTATTGGAATTATAATCTTGGTTTTCCCTACTATATACTCTATTTTTTGGATATTTAAACATTCAAAAGCTTGATGAAAAATAATACCTTAAATATTCAATCATGATTTACCTTAATAATAAATTATGTCAATTGTATTAGTTAAATTGAGTATATTTACAATATAAGTTAAAGAGAAACTAAGGTTTGGAAGTAGCTAAAATTATAAAATCAATGGAAAAGGAAGATTTCCGCGTATTAAGAGCGATTGAACGGGGTATGAGAAGAGCTGCCACCGTAAAAATGAGTGATATCTGTTTTTTTTCTAAATTGAAAATGGAGGAAGTTTTATTCCGTCTCAATAAAGTTCATAAAAATAATCTCATCGTGCGTGATTCAACAGGTGTGACCAGTTATAAATTAAATTCAATTGGGTATGATATGCTCGCTTTTCATATTTTAGTTGGACAAGGAATAATCTCTCAACTCGGGGTAGAGATTGGGAAAGGAAAAGAAGCAGATGTATATAAGTGCATAAACGATGATAATGAAGAAATGACTATGAAAATTTTTAGAATAGGTCGGACAAGTTTTCGAAAGGTAAAACAATTAAGAATATTTGTCGGTGAAAGACGCCATTTTTCCTGGCTTTACATTAATCGACTTGCTGCTATGCGAGAATATGAAGCCCTTTCAAAAATTGCTCCATTAGGATTAAATATTCCAAAACCGATTGGAATCAATCGTCATATTATAATAATGGAATTTATTGAAGGAACAGAACTTAATAATCTCATCGATATAGAAGATCCGGTATTTATTTTTGAAGATATAATTAATCAAATAAGTATTATTTATAAAAATACGGGTATAATTCACGGAGATCTAGGAGAATTTAATGTCTTAATAAATTCTGAAGGTGATATTTTAATAATAGATTGGCCACAGTGGATCCCCAAGAGCCATCCCAATGGATTATCAATTTTGAAAAGAGATATTGAAAATATATGTTTATTTTTTAAAAAGAGATTTAAAGTAGAGAGTAATACCGAAGAAATTTTGAAATCAATTATTTCTTAAAATATTTATTCATGATCTTAATCATCTTTGATATTTTTAAAAATAATCCAATCTTCGCATTTATTATCATCAATATAATTTAAATCTTGAAAATGTGGTTGAAATAATTTTTTAATTTCATTTAAATTGAAGCTTTTTTTTAAAATTGTAATGGCTAATAATCCACTTCTCTTAAAAACTCGATTCATTTCTTCTATTCCCTTCCTAATATCAGGAAGATTCTGAAATGAGGTAATGGAAATAAAACCCGCGAAAAGATTACTTTTGAATGGAAGATTTTCAATATCTCCCAAGATTAAATAAGATTTTTTTTGTTTTTCTTTTGCAATCTTTAGCATATTAAAAGATATGTCTAAACCAATTAACCTAATATTTCTTTTAATCCTTTCTTTGTTGAGGTAATCTAAAAACAAATTTGTTCCAGAACCCGCATCTAGATAAATTCCGCTTTTGAAAACAAGATTTTCAATTATTAACTTGAATTTATAATTTTGAATTATTTTATATCGGTTATCATAAATTTTGGCAGAGGAATTATAATCCTCAATAATCTTTATCTTCTTATCCAATTTTTTTGCATTCAAATTTCTCATTCTAATTCAAATTAATAACGTAAAAAAATTAAAAAGATTTTAATTTAAGAGTATTTTTTAAGAGTATATAAATTATATTTAATATTATTTTTAATTAAAGAGAAAAATTATCAGGTAAATTAATAAAATGGAACGAGACCCACTTAAAATTCTAGAAAAAGCAGTAAATTCCGTTATTCTACTAAGATTAAAAGACGGAACGGAATACCGAGGTAAAATGAAAGAAATTGACTCCTATATGAATATGATAATAGAAGATGCCACAGAATTTATGGATGGAGCAGCTGTAGCCAAATATTCTGAGATCTTCATTCGTGGAAACAACTTATTATTTATTAAACCTGACGCAACGGAGATATTATAGATTTAAATAATTATTCTAAAAATTTTAACTCATTTTTAATTAAATTTAGAAAATTTTAAAGTTTACTTTTATTTGGAACCATATAAAAAACAATTCACACTCTCAACCGTTGACTACATTAGTAGCATATGGAACATTTATCACTAATAATCTATGGAAAAATTATGAAAATGTTGAAGTGTGTTTAGTAAAAAATTATAGAAGGATATTACCCCAAGGGAATTGGTTTCCATACGTTTTGCCAGATAAAAATGCACAATTTTGGGGTTTGAAATTTGATGTTAATTTTGATCAATTAATTCAACTCGACACTTTTGAAGGGGTAAAATTAGGCCTTTATTCGCGAATTGCAACTAAGGTTTTTCTTAAAAATGATGTAGAAATAAGCGCAAATATTTATGTTCCAACAGAGAAAACAATTAAGCAGTATAATATAATATTAGATATTGATACAGAAGATAGATGGAAAAATGAAATAAAGAAATACCCAGAACTAATTGAAAAATTTCCAGAATTAATTCTTTAATTTTTCAAAAAATTAATTTTGAATTATTTGTATATTTTCTAATGGTACCCAACCACTTTTACCTTTCTTGTTGGTAACCCAAGCCCAACCGCTTACTTCATTGCTAATTATTAATTCTTCTCCAATTTCCACAGTAAGTTCAGTTGCATTATAATCTCTGAGAGTTTTACATTTTTTATCATTTAATCGCTCAATATATTTTTCCGGGACCCATCCTCCTTTACCAAATTGGTTAATACACCATAACCATTCTTTCCACTCAGTTTCTTTCATACTAATTGTTAAAATCTCATCTTTAACAATTATTAACGGATCAGAAAAAGCAGATTTATAGTCTGATATTACTTGGCATTTAATTACTTTCATTTTCAAATTAACCTAATTAATTAAGTTGGATTAAAGAATTTTATAGTTAAAAAATCATTGTAATATGAGTAACTTGACGTTCGTGTCTTCAATTAAAGCGATCGTTGCTGGATTAGGTGCAAATTGACCTCGATAATTATTTGAAGAAAAAATCGTCAATAATCTACCATTAAAGAAGTATTGATAACCTTGAGGAGGAAATATTTCATGTGATCTAATTAAAGATTTAAAACCATAATGCACCATAAATTCTTCAAATGCTTTATAACCAAATCGTTTTATACCCTCACCTCTGATATTATCTACAAAATAAGGAGCTGCTTCATGTTCTATAGGATCATTCCATATCATTTGAAAAACTTCATTAGAGATTTCGGGGTCACTCATTAAATTTGCATTTTTATCCAATTTTTTTAATTTATTAATAATTTCGATGTTTTGAGGAATACCGCCGTGCACACAAAAAATCTTCTTATTGATAATCGCACAAAGAGAGAGAGAGTTGTATAATTCTGAAAGATATTGAATGCGTTCTGCATCACCGAATTTTTTCAAAAAAATATCTAAAAACCCATAATATCGATTAATTTCTATAGTCTCATGGTTTCCCTTTAATAAAAAATAACGAGCTGGTTCTGAAATCTTCAAGGATAAAATATAGCATAGACATTCTAATTGGTACGGTCCTCGATCAACAATATCTCCCAAAAAGAGAATCATTTCAGGTTTTATTTCATCGATTTTTTCCTTGATTTTAACTAATGAGGGCAGGTTTCCATGGATATCTCCTATGATAAGTATTTTTTCTTGGGGAGATGATGCATTCAATTTTAATACATAAGGTTCCTTTTCAAAAATAATCTTGCTCTTCTCAATAATATCAATAAAATCATTAAAGCTAATCTCTTTTACAGAAAAAGGTGATTGTAGTATTTTTTTTATCATTTTTAAAAATGACTCAAATTTAACTTGATTACATCCTAATTTGATTTAGAAATAACGATTTTTGGGTTTTATTTCATTTAAACAGTTGAATTTATATTCTTCTATTCTTCTTCTTCTTCCTCAATCTCTCGTTTCAACCTTATTTTAAGAACTCGAACCGCAAAATTGATTACATCTCCAATATTGGACCATTTTTTCTTCCCAACCTGCTCTTTCATCCAATAGAATATATCCTGGTCTATAGGTGCAGTTAAATAAATAGGTTGCATTTCCCTTGTTTCTTCCGATTCGGCCTTATTTAATAGCCAAGAAACAATATTTGAGATCAATTTAAAATTATCTTCAGCATTTATTCCATAAGAATCATGTAAGCTTGAAAACAAAGACATATTTGCTAAAGCTACAATTTTACCTGAACCATAATGTCCTACTGCAATTACTGGTAGTTCACTTACTGGTTCCTCAACCCAATCACTTCCATTGAAATATTCGTGCCATGAAGTATCTTTGGAAGAATAGGCAATATAATCAACATCTACATTGTCTTTTTCAACTGATTTATCAATTGATAATGTGCAGCCATTAGAATGAATAATACTTGAAATATCTCGCGTGATAAAATGAGGTATAAAATCCTTTATTACTGGCCGAGAATTTTCAATAGAGAAATATCGACCATCATATAAAGTATCATTATTAAATGTTATACCAAAATTTTTGGTTAGTTCTGATAAATTATTTTGATTCTCATAATCACCGCCTTGGTCATTCAGAATTAATAAACTTCCTCCATCATGAACATATTTAACTAAATCAGTAATTTCATCCATTTCGATTAAAGATTCTGTAGGAACTCCAATAATAAAGATATCATATGTTGATAATTTTTTTTCGGTTAAACCCGCCTCTATTTTTCCTATCTTAAAATTTGAATTAACCATATACTCCATAAAGTCAGCAAATGCTGTATCTTCAATTTTTAGCTTATTATTATGAGATTCATCAAAACCGATATTAATATTTTTCATTTTTATTTGCCATTCCTTTATGACTTCAATATTAAAAACATTATTTTAAATTAACTTAAAAGATAATGTATGATGAAAATATTATTCTATTTATTTTGACTTAAGATTGTAACGGAACATACAGTGTAGGCCCCACCCAAATTATGGGCTAGCCCAATCTTTGCATCTGGCACCTGTCTTCCATCTGCTCTTCCCTGAACTTGTTTGGTTACTTCATAGAGCATCCGGCAACCTGTAGAACCAATTGGATGACCAAAACTTTTTAGACCCCCTGATGGATTAACCGCAGTTTCTCCGTCCCAGTTAAACGTACCATTTTTCAATTCTTCAGCTGCTTGACCTCTTTCGCAAAATCCCAAATCTTGGCAATTTAACAATTCCGTAATTGTAAAACAATCATGAACTTCAGCACAACTGATTTCTTTTCTGGGATCCGTTATTCCGGCTTCTTTATATGCTAATTCTGCTGCTTTTCTGGTCGCTGGAAATGAAGTGAAATCGAAGCTCGGCCAATACCAAGGCATTCCTGTATAAACAGCTAATGCATTAGCTTTTACTAAAATATAATCATCTCCATGGGCATAACTCGGTGCAAGCTCTGGACTCGTTAATATCAATGCTGCTGAACCATCTGAGATAGCACAACAATCGTATCGACCCAAAGGATCTGCAATCATTGGAGCGTTTAAAACTGTTTCTAAAGAAACTGGCCTTCTAAAATGGGCTTTAGGATGATGTGCTCCATTTTCATGATTTTTTACTGCAACTCTCGCTAAATCTTCCTTGGTCCATCCATAATCTTTAAAACTACGCGTAGCTGCTAATGAAAATATCGCAGGGGCAGAAGGTCTTGGATACATTGGATGACCAAATTTCCGAAATCCAGGTAAACCTCGGGATCCCTCATCTAATATTTTTTCAACACCGCATGCTAAAACTACATCATTAACACCTGAAGCGACAGCATTACATGCATTTCTAAATGCATCCATACCTGAAGCACAATAATTTTCTACTCTTGTAATTGGAATACCCCACAGTTTTAAAGCATCTGCAAATGTTCCGCCTGATAATCCTGTAAAATAATAATATATTCCCATCCAAACTGCTTCAATCTCATTTCTTTTTACTCCAGCATCTGCCATTGCTTCATCGGTAGATTTAATCAATAAAGAAAATTGATTTTCATCCCATAATTCTCCATATTTTGTTGCACCAACACCAATTATGGCAACTTTATCTCTAATACCTTTTACTACCATTTTTTTTCATATTTTTAAGAAAATTAAATAATAACACAATTTTTTTTGAAAAAATCACCAATCCTTGAGATACTTTGTTAGATATTTTAAAATGTAGGTTGTTGCTTTGGTATTACGCATTAACTTATCCAAATTACCTTGAAATTTAAATTCACCCATCCTCATCGCAATAGTTGGGTCTAATTCTCCTTTAAATAATCTTCTCCAATTAGTCTCATTTGCCGAAATATAACATTCAAAAGGTTTTTCGGATGGTCCACCAATGAACTCCACACATCTAACTTTTCCGTGCCATAAATCAAGCCATAAATAATATTTTTTTTTTAATTTATTACCATCAGATAAAAACTCTATTGTAATAGCTCCTTCCCAATCTTTTGCAGTTTTCCTATAACTTTCATCTTCATTTAGATCATCCATTATCTTTTTTGCAATTTCTTGGTTAGGAATTTCCACCATAACAAGTTCTTGTTTTATCTAATTTTGAACCTTTTTAATTTAATTATCTTATAGTTGAAATTATTAAAAAAGATTTATTTTCTAAAAAAATCAATAAATTTTAGATGAAAAAAACAATATTTGAAAACTTCGATGAAATTCAAAAAAAAATCGAAGATTTTGAAAACCAACTT
>Ga0209986_10000256_pt1 | contig 50183 bp, 53 predicted proteins | sample BlataG_FD_183168 | JGI IMG/M metagenome (GOLD analysis project Ga0209986, IMG submission 183168) | Deep subsurface microbial communities from Black Sea to uncover new lineages of life (NeLLi) - Black_00105 metaG (SPAdes) (version 2) | ecosystem: Environmental > Aquatic > Marine > Oceanic >... | reverse complement strand
CATTGAAAAATGCGGTGCAAGTTATACAGGCTCTGATGTGGAAATAAGCGGCAATATTATTACTGGTTCAAATCCCAAAGCATCCACGGATTTTGCCACGACGATATTAAATGCACTAAAGCAATGACATGATGATAAAAAAAAGATGTTTAACAACATTTCCATCAGCCATTCGCTCTAGGCCATTAGCCAGCTTAACGGGCGTAAACGCCCTACTCTTAATTAAAAGAGAATCTCTTTGGCTTTGCATAAGGAATTTTTAATCAATGAAAGCAGTGATTCAAAGGGTTTCAAAAGCACATGTTACTGTGAAAGATAAGTTAGTATCAGAAATTGGAAATGGATTAATGATTCTGATTGGAATTAAAAAGGGCGATAAAGAAAACCATGCAAAAGAGTTGGCTGAAAAATGTGCTAATTTGCGTATATTCGAAGATAGTAATGGACAATTTAATTTTTCCATTAAGGATGTACACGGTAACGCACTTGTAGTTTCTCAATTTACTTTATTGGCTGATACTTCGCATGGAAGAAGACCTTCTTTTACTGATGCAGAAGAACCAGTAAATGCAAAGAAGCTATACGAATATTTCATATCAACACTCAATGGCTTAGGTATCCCAACAAAAGGCGGAATCTTTGGCGAACGAATGCTCGTTTCATTAGAAAATAGAGGTCCGGTAACAATAATAATGGAGGAATAGATGCCTTATAGTATGACTGGAATGGGTCGTGCAAGTGGTGCGATAAAAGATCCGCCTATTAATTTTGATGTTGAAATAAAATCTTATAATCATCGCTTTCTGGAAATTTCTGTAAAATGCCCTAATGGATTTTTACCATTTGAGGACGAAATTCGAAGATGTATTCAAAAGAAGGTTTCAAGAGGTCACATTGTCGTTATTATCCAACAGGATCGTGAGATTTTACCGAGCAAAGTCGAAGTTGATAAATCTTTGCTACAGGCCTATTTGAAACTTGTTGATGAATTGAAAGATGAATATAAAATAAAAGGAACCATCGATATAAACACTTTACTTCCTATCCCAGGACTGATAAAATTCTGTCAGCATCAATCAGATTCTACGCATGTTTACAAGAATTTTAAACCGATTTTAGGAAATGCTATAGATTCGTTTTTGGAAATGAAAAAAAAGGAAGGTGAAAATATCGCCAAAGAAATTAAAAAGTCTATAGCTGTAATAGAAAAAAATATTCATCGCGTTGAGAAATTAATTCCAAAAAGGAATGAGGGTTATAAAGATCACCTCTTTGATTTAATGAAAAATTATAAAAAAGAATTGGATGAAGAAAAATTATATCGGGAATTACTGTATACTGTTGACCGTTCAGATATAACCGAAGAATGTAAGAGGCTCGATAGTCACCTTTCACTTTTTAAGGAATCGCTGGATAATGATGACCATCCAGGAAGAAAGCTTAATTTTCTACTCCAGGAAATGCAGCGTGAAGCAAATACACTTAGTGTTAAAGCTAATTTCTTTGAGATAAGCAAGGCTGTTATTCAAATGAAAGAAGAAGTTGAAAAAATAAGGGAACAGGTACAGAATATTGAATAGGGGTAAGCTCATTGTTATATTAGGGCCGTCAGGGGTCGGCAAGACAACAATTTGTAAAAGAATACTTGAAAATCGTCCAGACATCCGCTATTCTATTTCAGCGACCTCGAGACCCCAAAGAAAAGGGGAGAAGAATGACAGAGAGTATATATTCCTTGCTGAAAAAGAATTTAAAGAGTGGATAGCTAAGGGACTGTTCGTCGAGTACGCAGAGGTTCATGGTAATTTCTATGGAACCCCGAAATGTTTTCTGGAGGGGAATTTAGCACAAGGGCATCATGTACTAATGGATGTGGATGTAAAAGGTGCAAAACGTTTGATGAAACTATACCCGGATGGATTATTTTTATTTATAATACCACCGGATATTCGTGAATTGGAAAAAAGGCTCTTAAAACGTAACACGGATGAGGATGTAATAATCAGAAAGCGTCTTACAAATGCACGCGAGGAATTCAAACATAAAGATGACTATAAATACATCATTGAAAACCGCGAGCTCGAACAGACTATTGAAAAGATACTATCGATTATTAAAAAAGAGGCGGAAGGTGGTTGAGATGTTTATTGACTCTAAAATCTTTTTTGCTATAATCTGTGGAATACGGGGCAGTAGCTCAGTTGGGAGAGCGTCTCGTTCGCAGCGAGAAGGCCGCCAGTTCGACTCTGGTCTGCTCCATAAGAGGAAAAAATGGCTATACCAAAAAATCTTTTTTTAACTAAAGGTGTTGGAAAACATAAGCAGAGATTGACCAGTTTTGAGGCTGCATTACGTAATGCTGGTATTGCGCATCTCAATATTGTGAGGGTGTCAAGTATCTTACCTCCCCATGCAAAAATTCTATCCAAAAGCAAAGGTATTGCTTATTTATCCGCGGGTGAAATAACCTATGCAGTAATGGCTGAGTGCAGTACTAATGAACCACACCGTCTCATAGCTGCATCAATAGGCGTCGCAATACCTCGAGATCGCTCGCAATACGGTTATCTATCAGAATATCATTCGTATGGAGAAACTGAAACCAAAGCCGCAGATAAGGCTGAGGATTTGGCAGCGCAAATGCTGGCGACGACCCTTGATGTTCCCTTTGATCCGGACACAAGTTATGATGAGAGAAAAGAGATATGGAAGATATCCACAGAAATAGTCAAGGCAATGGAGATCACCCAAACTGCGATCGGCAATAAGGATGGTTTGTGGACGACTGTTATTGCTGTTGCTGTATTTATACCATAATTTTTCCATACACCTGAATTTAGACTTTTGAAATCAGAATTTACCCCGCCCTTTATAAAAAGAGCGAGGCTAATCTTGTTATATTTATTTCTTTTCATTTTTACTGCTTCATCTAATGCTGATACAATTAAGATTGCCACCTACAACATCCTTAATTTTCCTGATGCAATCGGTATACAAAGGATCGATGATTTTCGTAAGATTATTGATTTCGAATACCCTGATATTTTAGTGGTTCAGGAAATGCAGAGTCAGGAAGGAATAGATTTATTCATCGATTCTGTTATGAACTACCAGGAAAATCTATTTGAGGTCGTGCCTTTTAATGATGGTCCAAACACAGATAATGCCCTGTTTTATCGCCGTGATAAGGTAGAATATTTATCCAGCCAATACTTACCAACGCCAATCCGAGACATTGCTGAATACAGATTAAAAATTATTGATTCACAAAGAGAATTTTATATCTTTTCAGTCCACTTTAAGTCATCACAAGGATCAAGTAATGAAATGATACGCCAGCAAGAAGCCGCAATATTAAGAAATCACGTCGATTCTTTAGATCCAGGAACTAATTTTTTGGTAATGGGTGATTTTAATATTTACTATAGTGATGAACCAGCATTTCATACACTTACAGATAATCTTGCAAATAATAATGGACGCTTATTTGATCCCTTAAATGCATCTGGTGATTGGCATGAGAATAGTGATTTTGCTAACTTACATACTCAGTCTTCAAGAGTAGAACAGCTTCAAGATGGTGGTGCTGGTGGAGGTCTTGATGACCGATTCGATATGATCTTATGTTCACAAAGTTTTTTAGATAGTACAGGTTTATACATTATATCAAATTCCTATACAATTTGTGGCAATGATGAAAATCATTTCAATATAGCTGTAAATTATGGGGTTAACCAATCTGTACCTGATGATATAGCAGATGCCCTATACTATGCTTCAGATCACTTACCAGTCATAGTGACTATTACAGATGGCATTGAACAGGATATACCTAAAGAAGTAGTAAAAATCTGGCCAAATCCAATGAAAACAGAAGCTCAGATTCGGTTTCCCTGGCATGATGATTTTCAAAAGGCAAATGTTACCATAACAAATATTCTTGGCCAACGCGTATATGCTGCGGAGATCCAGAATCCAACTGATTTCACATTGAGAAGAGGAAAATTACCAGTCGGTATCTACTTTGTCCATGTCGAGATTAAGGGAAGATACGATGATCATAATTACTACTCAAAACTGGCAGTAGTAGACTAAGAATGTTAGTAGTTTTTTGTTCAATGGCAACGCTGCCCGTATCGTATTACGGCGTCGTTATATGGCAAAAATTACGAAAAACGACAAACGAACAACCATACAGGCGGCTATGCCGTATAACAATTAACGTTAAACTAAATCCAGTGGAACATATGTTATGACAACGATTATTCTGTTATTATTCTCTATTAACTCCAGCTATTTCCTAAAATTATCCCCGGGCGTCATGTCTCAGGGATTAGGTGGTGTTTCAATAATGATTGACGAAGGATTATCTGCCTTTCATAATCCTGCCTTTGTTCAAAATACAAAAGTTAACTGCACTTTATCCAGATGGTTATATTCCACTAATATTTTTTCAATGGGCGCATGTTTTAAAAATTATGCTCTTGGTATAAGTTATTTAAATTATGGTAAAATTCAGGGATATAATGAGTATGGTATACCAACAAATGAATTTAATCCCTATAATATGTGTCTGATTCTCGCAAGAAAATTGGGTTTGTTTGGTCTATCTATAAAAGCATTTGGCGAAAAAATAGATGATTATGCGCTTTATGGTCTTTGCGGTGGTATTAGTTCTTATATTGATTTTAGTAAAATATCCATAGGTGTAAAGATTGATAATTTGGGCAAAGAATTTGCAGAAAATACCAGGATTCCAATTACAACTGCACTTGGTTTAAAGTTTACTTTACCTGAGAATATTGATATTTTCATCGAATCAAAGATACCTGATTTAGAAATAAATATTGGATTATTATATAAATATCAAAATATAAGACTTCTTTTTGGAACAAAATATTTAAAACCGCAAAATCTCATAGGAACAGCAAACCCTGGTCTGAGTCTTTCTGATTTTGATTTTACCAGCGGTTTACTTATCGAAATACAAAATTATGAAATTGGTTATTCTTTTGTCTATACAGAATTTTCAATGGCTCATCAATTTTCAATTACATTTACCCCGTAGAAAATACAATAGAAGAGCCTCGGGATTTACTCAGTCCAATTCTTAATACACCATTTAATTATCGGGATACTTATCAAGGCAAATGGCAATAATGCCAATTCTATCCACCACATATTAATTTTATTTACTAGACCAGCAATGTGAAAGTACCCAGCAATAATATCTATTGCAGTCATAATTAGAAATCCTGCCCAGAAATAGATATATTTTTTCTTTGCTACGGCAAAAAGAACCAGGGCACGTGAAGAAGTATGACATAAAATGGCAATAATCCTTTCTACAGGGCTTATTAACCACAATAGCGGTGTGGTTACCGCACTTTGTGCTATTGCTGCCATAGCAGTGCTGCTGCCTGTTTGACCAGACATAATATAAATAACACCACTTATCTGTGAAAGTCCAATAAGCAATGCCTCAATTGTACCGGCACCAATTCCAATAGCAATGCCTCTCTTGTAATTTTCATACATACCTTTGATAAATAGAGCAAATACAAGAGTGATACCTATCTCAAAAACTCCGGTAAGTAAACCAATATATATACTACCAATTGAAAGATAATTTGTTTGTCCTAATATAGATTTAATTCCTTGCAGAACAGGGTCATTAAATGCGAATGCAAATAAGAATTTCAAAACTACACCTGCGAGCCATACACCGCCGCCAAGAAATATCCATTTTAGCGAAACGCCTGTCAGTTTTTTCCACTTTATTATAAAGAACATTGATATAATTATGACTAAAATACCGGCAATAAATATACTTATCAAATTTTTCGAACGTGACAATTCAGTAAAGATTATGTGCCAATCACCAATTGCGTTCTCAGTAGTTATTTTAACATTAATCGGTTCTCTATTATTTAAGGGTCCAAAAATTAAATTCTTGTATTCAAAACTATTTTCACCTATGTAATTACCAATAACCTCATATCCACCACCACCAAACCATACTGTTAATCTACCCTGTTTTAAATTGCTATTAAGATTTAATACAATACTATTATTATTTTCTGATAAAGTAAAAATGAACTCATATAAAGACGTATCTTTTGCCGGGTTCTCCTTACCACTAAATTCTAAAAGTGTTTTACCAAACAAAGCATGTGGTGTCAAAAATACAAGAATAAGACTGAGTGGGACCACAAATAGCCCAATGAATTGGGCAACTACATTATTTCTGGGGAACGCCTTAGTTCTTCCAAAACTGTAGTTGCCTGATTTACCCACGCCCATCGTGGATGAGCGGGGTTTATCAGGCATAATAATGAAGCATTCACTGTGAACAAATAGTCCAATGAACCTTTTCATAATAAATTATTATATCATTCAAAAGCTCTCTGTCAATGGCATGATATGTTTGTTGATTTGTCTAAACATATGAATACAATAAATAATGCAGCTAAGCATAATGAATAGAAAAACACTCGGTGTATTATCCATATTGGGCGCAAGTATAATGTGGGCAATAGAACCAATTTTTGCAAAATTATCATACCAGACTACAGATTTTCTCAACACCTTTGCTACACGAACAATTTTTTGCCTTGCAATAATTTCAATTTATGTATTTTTTACTAACAAGAAAAAATTTATCGTAAAAAGAGAATATCTACCCAAATTAATCTATGTTTCTTTGGTTGCTACCTTGTTTGCTGATTTAATGTACATTTATGCTTTAACAAAGGTTTCTGTTATTAACGCTGTTTTGATCGGACACATGCAGCCGATTTTTATAATTTTGATTGGATTTTTTGTACTTAAACAAGATAAAATAACGAAATTTGATTATTATGGTATATTATTTATGATCCTTGCTGGTGTATTAGTCACCGCAAAAACTCTGGAAAATCTTCTAATGCTAAAATTCGGCACTATTGGTGATTTATATGTGTTATTTGCTACGATTGCCTGGGCAACAACTGCAATAGTTGCACGAAAGTATTTAAAAGAATTACACGCTGGACTCATTGCTTTTTATAGATTTTTGTTTGCGGGAATTATCTTTATCATATACATGATTGCATTCAAAGGCATTGAGATTACCAGTATATATCAAGTGCTCATTGGAATTGTAATAGGAATAGGTACTATTTTGTACTATGAAGGGATAAAACTTATTAAAGCAGCACAGGTTTCTGCATTTGAACTTTCAACACCATTCTTTGCAGCAATATTGGGATACTTGATTTTAGGAGAATATATAACCCTCGTGCAATTTATCGGCATCCTATTCCTCATCAAAGGAATATACTTTCTATCAAAAAAAGAAAACCTATAACGAATTCCTAATGACTTGTTTCTTGATTTATCTTAGAATTTAGATAAAATAAAATAGATATGCGGTAGAAAATTGGACTTTTTTTAGGAATCTGGCTTTTTTGTATTAATGATGTTAATTCGTTTGCATTTTAATTAAGTATAAAAGGAGAAACCATGAAGAAAAAACTTAATAAAAAAATGGATAATCCATTTCTTATTAGTGAAAATTGCTATCTCCGTCCAGTAGAAATTAATGATGCACCTTTAATCCAAGAATGGCATAATGATCTTGAATTAAGGAGATTAGGAAGTGGTGGCGGCTTGCCAGTTACACGAGAAAAAGAGGAACAAGATATAAAATCCGCGCATAATTCAAAAGACGAGGCATACCTAATGGTCGTTAAAAAAAGAGATAATAAGGCGATCGGGTTTATTAGATTTAATTACATCGATTCAATCAGTAAAAATGTCTGGTTGCGTATGATAATTGGTGATAAAAAAGCATGGGGCAAAGGCTATGCAAGTGAGGCATTGAAATCAGTTTTAAAATGGTTGTTTTATGAACAAAATATTCACCGTATTACACTTGAAACTTATGCAACAAACAAACGCGCCCTTAAGTTTTTTGAGAAAATGGGTTTTAAAAAAGAAGGTGTATTACGTGGGGCACACTATGCTGATGGTAAATATTTTGACATCATATCCTATGGTCTTTTGAAAAATGAATTTGAGAAGCATAGACTATAATCATTATGAAAAACTTAGGAGTGACACCGCTTGCGGTGTCAATGATTGATAACCACATCCCGCACTTTCATCGAAAATTATGAAACATTTAGACAAAAATAAGGTTAGGGTTGGCATGATTTTATATACTGAGGAAGAATGGAAAAAGTATAAGGCAGCAGCAGAAGATGATGATGGACTCAATACTTATCACGAATGGATTGAGAAACGGAATGAATTGCGAACAATATTTAAAAGTAGAGGAATAGAGATTGTAGATTTGGAAATAAAATTTTCGGAATTAGAAAATTGGCTAAAAGCTAGAAATTTACGCAATACCTCAGAAAACCGTGCTCATTTTGTTTCCTGGTTTATGGAAAAAGGGTTTAAACGAAAAAGAAAATGGAGGAAAACTGATGAACAAACAGGATGAATCCCTGCCAAATGAATATAGGATTGCGACAATGACAGGGACAATATGTCCCTGAGCTGATAATTTTTACTATTGACATTTGAACAACATTGATTATGTTATTATTAAGTAATTGAACTGTTCTTTGAAAACTTAAATTTATTATAATGACATAGTTGTGCAGGAGTTAAAGGAGGCAAGCTATGACGAAGAAAGGTTATTGTTTCATGACCCATACCTGATGTTCAGGGGATGACGCCTTAGCCAGTGAGATTGAACATACACATACCAGTGGAAGGTGGAGTTCTTCTACGCCTTACAGTGGCTAATACAAAACAGTTATGACTAACAAAATTAGCCATGGTTCGGATTCGAGCATAAGATAAGCTCGATGAAGTTGGAACTGGAAGTCAATGACCCCGTCTTAAACCCCATTCATTTCAGATTAAAAAATGGAATTTTAGAACGGTGGTAATCGCTGATTTCAAACAGCGGTGAATCTGTCACTAGTTCAATCAAGCCTGGAAACTTAAAAAGAAGAGCAAACAGAACCCTGACCCCTTGGTTTTCTAAAAAAGATCAAGGAGGTCAGGCATGGGCAGAAAAGATGAGAACAAGGGATTTATATGCGAACATTGTGGTCAAAGGGTTTTACCGACAACAAATGGGAGTTATCGAAATCACTGCCCATTCTGTCTTTATTCCAAACACATGGATATAAAACCTGGAGACAGACAATGTCAATGTCATGGATTAATGAAACCTGTGGATCTAAAATATCATACTAAAAAGGGGTTTCAGATAATCTACGAATGTTTGAAATGCGGCAAGAAGAAAGTGAATAAGGTGGTTGACTTCACTGTTCAGCCAGATAATACCGATGAACTGATTAAACTATTCTCTTAATAAAACCCCATTAGAAAATCCACTTCAGCCATCTGCACCAAGATCAAGTAGAAATGGGAACGATTATCTTCGAGTAAAATAAGTTACAAATCATTCTAACGGGGTAAACTGTACAGCTATGTCATTTATTTTTTCTTATTTCCTCCAGTCTATTTTTTGCATCAGGTACATTTTTGAACCATTTTTCAAGTTTTTCGCAGATATAATCATCGCAATACGCACAATTTTCTACTTTCTTTTCAATACCACATTTTCTTATTTCACATATATTACAATAACCAATGAGTACTCCTGTGGATAAACAGCCATCGCAGTTTATATCCTCTGGTTTCATCTCCGCATTGAATTGCTTTGACCACTCATCAGCAGTTTTTTTCCTTAATTCATCATTATTTTCTTTCTTGGCAATCAATGCAGGACATTTTGAGCATTCAAGCCCGCAATATGCAATCATTTTTTCCATGTTACCTCCTTGAATAATTTAAAAACCTAAACCCAGCCCGTTTGCAACGGGCTTGGGTAAATGCCTAAATTACCTAAATACCTAAATCCCGTTAACATCTATACCTAGCGAATTTCCTATTTCGATCTTGCATCACCAAATAATATATTCAAATTTTCACAAAAATCAATAGATAAACCTATTGTAAACAATGGAATGGGAAGAGAAATATTTATGATGTTTTAGATATTGACATAGGGAAATACATTTTTATAATAAATAGTATGAATAGGGGAGGACAAATAATATGCAGAGGATAAAAATGGATATTAAAAGATTGATTTCTCAATTTGGTTATCTCTATTCCACAGAGCTTGGTATAAATGTCAAAACCAAAAATGAAAAAGAGATATTCAAATGGTTTTTGGCATCCATCCTTTTTGGAAAAAGAATCAGTGAGAATATTGCAATAAAAACATATCGAGAATTTGAGAAAGCAGGTATTCTATGCCCAAGCGAGATCCTTAAGGCTGGATGGGACAAGCTTGTTCAAGTGCTTGATGCAGGTGGATATGTCAGATACGATTTCAGTACTGCAACAAAATTGCTTGAGATAAGCAAAGGCATTTTGGATAAATATGGTAAAAATCCACTAACAAAGATTCATAAAATTGCAAGGGACAAAAAGGAATTAGAATCAACTCTACAATCATTTAAGGGCATTGGTCCAGTAACCGCAAATATTTTTTTGAGAGAACTCCGAACTGTCTGGGAAAAAGCAGATCCAGAACCATTGCCCATTGTAAAAAAACTTGCAAGAAAACACAAAATCGACCTTGATAAATTCAACCATAAGACAGTGAAGTTTATAAAACTCGAAGCCGCATTAATTAGAATAAGAAAAAAGCATAAAGACTAATTGCACAATTGTACAATTGCACAATTGCACAATTGTACAATTGTACAACCATCGAACTGGCACTATATATATTGACAATGAAAAATACGTCCTTATAATATTTAAAATGATTATGACAAAAGGTGATACTGAAAAACAAGCATTTTTAAGAGACAAATTGATTAAACAAGGAGAGGATGAAGCTAATGTTTATATTCAAAGAATACTTGCCAAGCTAAAACCAAAATCAAAACTCGTTGATATTGGCTGCGGAACAGCACATATTATCGAAAAATTAGCAAGGAAATATGAGAATGCATTGTTTACAGGACTCGATATCTCTGAAGCAATGATAAATTTGGCGAGAAATAATACACAGGGGTTGATAAATATTGAACTGGTTCAAGGTGACGGATTAGAACTGCCTTTTCAGAGTTCTGAATTTGATATTGTAATCAATAGACTTGCAGATTATTCACTGGCTGATATCCACAGAATACTTAAAAAAGGTGGGTATTTTATTGAATATGGCTTAGGACCGGATTCTGATCGGGAAATTGTAGAGTTTTTTCCTAACCGATGCGAAGAAGAGAGTTTCTTTTTTCCTGAAGATCCAGTTAATTGGAAAAAAGAAGTGACTGAAAAAATGAATGAATTTACATTTTGTAATATAAAGATTGATGATTATAAAAGTAAAGACTATTACAAAAATAAAGAAGAAATAATGGATCTTATTGAGATGGTTCCACTTCTCAAAGATTTTAATAGAGAAAAGTACAGCGAAAAAATAAATGAGCTTGTGGAGAAATACAGGGAGGAACAAGGCATTGGAATCACCTGGCATTACTACATTCTCGAAGCAATGAAATTATGAAAAAATTATCTTTATCAATCAAAATCTATATTGGCGATGTGGTGTCAAATCCATTAAATACAGATACTCGATTCTTGATCCTAAATGCTAGTGTTGAAAAATAAGATAGTATGGAGTGAATGGGGTCAAATCTTTCCTGAGAAAGGGAGCGTAGGGAAATCGTGAAAGAGAAGGCAAAAATAGAGGGGCTTTTTTTATCTATTTCGGTTAATTTCTATTGACATTTTATCTATTATAGCTATAATTGATTAAAAGGAGGTGATATGGCTGATCTTGGCAAAAGGTTAAAACAGAAACGGGAAGCATTGGGATTGACTCTTTCCGAAGCTGCACAGTTATCTGGTATTGGTAGTCTTCAAACAATTTCAAAGATCGAACATGGAAAGCGGGAGGTCAAAGCGAATGAATTGGCCGCATTGGCAAAAGCATATGCATTTGATGTTAATCTATTTCTGTTGAGAGAGTCGCCCGGTGAAAAGATACAGATCTATTTGCGAGCTGAGAAAAAAACCTCTAAAGCCAAACAAATCAAGGCAAAATCAAAAATGTTTTTCGAACGGTATTTCCATTTGCAAAACCTGCTGGGGTACGAAACGACTGGTACAAAGTTATCACTCATTACACGCCAGATCGCATCTGTATTTGATGCGTCAGATGAAGGTGAAAAATATTGGAATTTGCTGAAGTTGGGTGATCGACCTGCTTTAACTTTCAGACGGATACTTGAGGAAGAATATAACTTACCTATCTTCTTTTTTGAGATGCCCAAAGGTACATCAGCAATTTCGATTATATCGTCAACTTATGCTGCTATTTGTGTAAATACACAGGATGTACCATGGCGGAGAAATTTTGATATTGCCCATGAGCTCTTTCATATACTATATCAACAGTCAATTCCTGAAGAATGTGGTGCCTCTAATGATAAAACTCAAGAAATGTTTGCGAATGCATTTGCTTCAGCTTTCCTACTGCCTCGAGCATCACTTGAAAAAGAAATCGAAAAGAGAAAAGAAAAATCAAAGTTGAATATAACTGATTTAATAGTAATGGCCTGCGAATATGATGTATCAGTTGATGCACTACTCTGGCGTCTAGTAAATTTAGGCAGGATTAACAGAGCAAAGGTGGAGAAAATTCTCAGTGTCGAAGCAGTGAAGGATTATTATAAGAGTCTTCGAAAACCGAAAATAGATAAAATCCCATACATATCCGACAAATATATTTGTATGATTTTCGATGCCTTTACCCAAGGGATAATGTCAGAAATGAGTGCTGCTGAATACCTCAATGTATCAGTTGGTGAGACAAACAATATTTTTGCGGAAGCGGGTCTTATCTGGGAGGGAGAATCGGATATTGAAATTACTGTGTGATGCGGATGTAATTATTGAAGCACATAAAACAAAGGTATGGCGACATTTAGTAAATATTCACGAGGTATTTATCGGTTCGGTAGTAGCTAATAAGGAATGCATATACTATATAGATACATATCAAAAACGATTCATCGATCTGAAACAAGAAGCTAAAACTGGCAAGGTAAGCATTTTAACAGCTTTTGATCAGGAGCTCTCCAGCGTAGTAAAAAAAGTGAATAAGTATAAATTAGTGATACATTCTGGCGAAACAGAATCAATTGCTTTGATGTTAAATCCAAAATATAAAGAACTGGCATTTTGCACAGCCGATAGGGCAGCCGTTAAAGCAGCTTACTTGTTCGATCTTTCAGCTCGTGTGGTTTCTCTTGAATGTTGTCTTGGAAAGACCGCGAAAGTGAAATTACCATACAAATGCACGGAAAAAGCAATGGATCGATCAAAAACTGAGGCAATACAGTATTTCGATTCAACAGAATGAATTTCTACAATAACGACAGATGCTGGATACTAGATGCTAATCTTGAAACATAAGATAGTATGGAGTGAATGGGGTCAAACCTTTCCTAAGAAACCCCGTACGCTGTCGCTACGAGGGCAGGCGGAGAATAGGAGAAACGGTGACAAGGAGAAACGGTTGCTTCAATGCAACCGCAGATAATGCAAAAAAAAATGCCGCTGAGACCGCAGAGAAAGAAAAAACATCAATGAAAAAATTATCTCACAACGTGAGATCGATGACAGCGATAAAAGACCAGATTACAGTGATAACTTAAGGCATAAGGAATCAATTCTTGAAATTTAAGATTATTAATGAAAATAAGTCACATCGTTAAAGAAAGGAGGAAAAAAATGGTGAATATTAACGAGGCAAAGGGATCAGTAGGTTATTGTAGTATATCTTGCGGTCTATCCGGTCTATACAAGGGAAGAGTAATGGCAGAAGTTGCGAATGATCTTAAAGAATTAATAGAGGCTGAGAATCTTTCCCAAGATTGGCTTTCAAAATTTGGCATAGATTTTAACTTTAAAGAATTCTTGAAGGGGCTGAATTATTTCGCAAACAAAAATAGTAGTTGTTATCCCTAATTACTTTGCAAAAAAGGCTGCGGGATAACAGATTGCAAAATGAGGGAGTGTGCTAAAAAGAAAGGAATTGAAATCTGTTTTGAGTGTAGTGAGTTTCCTTGTAAGAATCTTTCTCAATTTGAGGAAAAAGAGCAACTTGGGATTCTTAAAGAATACGAAAATTTCAAGAAACTCGGCATGGAAGAATGGATAAAAATACAAATACAGAAGGCAGAGAAAGGATATTGTGAAGCTACTAAGAAGTATTACACCAAGGCAATGACAGAATAAAACCTTTGTATGAAAGAAAGATGTTCACTCGAGCCATAGAAATATAGAAGAAAGGAGTAAAATATGGTGGAGATAAAAGATTTAACAGCGGAAAATATTTGGGACGATGCTGGGTTTTGTTTCCATCAATTAAATCCTGAAGCCCCTTATTCTGAGGGAGATAAAGACCGTTATCTTGAGGGAAAGAAGAGAAAAGCTAAGTTCCTCGAAGAAAAATTGAAAAGAGGAGGAAAAGCGAAGATTGCCTATATGGACAATAATGCTGTCGGCTTTATTGAATATTACCCAATAGAAATAGTGCCAATGGGAATTAAAGGCAAAGACTTAATGGCCATATTCTGTATGGATGTTAAAGAAAAACAAAAGGGGATTGGTGCTGCATTACTCAATGCCTGCCTTGAGGATTCGAGAAAACTTGGGCGGAAAGGTGTTGTTGTAACATGTTCAAATGAGCACTGGATGTCACAGTCATTCTTTCAGAAACACGCTTTTGTAGAGGTAGTAAAGGGGAAATGGATGTCTATCCTTCTCAAGAAATTTGAAGAAGTGGAAAATCCTGACTGGTTTCAAGAAAGTTTTAAACCTAAACTGCAAAAGGGAAAGATTGTAGTTAGCATATTTCAAAATGACCGTTGTCCTGTAATCTGGCGAAATGCTGAGATCATGAGAAAAGTTGCAGATGAGTTTAAGGAATATGTTGAAATAAATGAATATGACACAAACACAAGGGAAAACATTCTGAAATACAACGAGGTCGGCGCCATATATGTGAATGAAAAATGTATTGTTGGTGGACCTCCAGTAAAAGAAGAAGAGGTCAGAGCAGTATTTCAAGAAGAATTATTAAAGACAAAAAAATCCTAATAAGAAATAGGATAGCGAAGATATGGATTGGGAAAAAATAAATTACTATGTATTAAAAAAACAGCATTTGACGAGCAAGTTTGATAATGTTCTGAAATGTGTTGAGGATATTGCAGGGCTCAACTCAGTAGTAGCTACAACACCATATTTGTCTCTTTTTAATAGAATAAAGGATTTCAAAAAATCAATGCTTAATAATGAAATGTATGAAAAGAAAAGACTTTACAGATTAAGACTTATGAGAAGCACCTTGTTCATTGTCCCAAGAAACTTTCTTCCAATAGCATATTCAGCTACGATTGATAGAACGCAAAAACGATTAGTCAGTTTTCAAAAGTACTACAAGCTTACTGAAAAAGAATTTGAAGAGCTTAAAAAGGAAATCATAAATGTGCTTGGAAAAGGTGAGAAAACTGCAGTAGAAATACGAAAAGAATTGAAGAGAAATGTAAGAATCTCACTAATCCTGAGGCTTCTGATGGAAGATGTTCCTTTGTTAAGAGGAAGACCCCTTGGAACCTGGAAAGGTGAGCAGTTTAGATACTCTCTTTTATCTAAGAACATTAAATTAAAAATGAATAAAGAGAAAGCAAAAATTTTACTGGTCGAGAAATTTCTCGAGGCTTTTGGTCCGGCAACTTTGAAAGATTTCGTATGGTGGAGTGGATTTACCAAAAAGGAGTCAGAGAAAATTTCAGACAAGATCGAGACAATTGATATAGGAGAAGATCTATTACTTCTTAAAAAAGAAGTTGAGGAGTTTGAGAGTTTTAAACCTGGTGGGGAAAGTTTATCGCTTTTGTCTGCGTTTGACCAATACGTAATTACTTACAAATACTCAATATGTCCAAGATTAATAAATGAGAAATATTTAAACAAGATCTACAATAAATATGGGGAACTGCATAATCCTATAATAAGAAAAGGAAGAATTATTGGAAAATGGTACGAGAAAAAAGATAGAATACACTACTTACTTTACGAAAAAATAAGGAACAAGACAGAACTAGAGCAGAAAATTGAAGAGATGAACAAATTTTTTAGGGTGTAAAAGATTATGCTTTAACTTTAAAAATAACCTTAACTTCATATCGATATATGTGCATATGCACATATGCGCAATTGTACAATTGTGCATATATCAATATTGGTAGTAGAAAGCCATTCGAATATTATATAACGATATAATGATAACATGTTATCATTATACAATTATAGGATGGGTTTGTTTGTAGAATATAGGAAAAGGTATATATGGTGTAGAAATTTGACTATATTGTAATTTTTCTTTTTATGTTTGAAGGTATGTTTTTACTCAATTCAATTTTTTCACACTTGTAGAAACAAGCAAATTCATTCAGGGCGCGCGATAAGGCAGGCATAAATTTATTGTAATTTATTTTTTTATCCTCGAGATGTAAATTATTAATAATTAACATTTTATTCTTGCGGTCTGCTTTGGGTCGATTCTTCCGATAAGCTGGTTTTGCCAAAGAATCGGCAAGCAGAAGTAGCCGTATTTTCTCTTTGTTTTAGGTACATAAGCTTCAAGACTGTAATCGAAATAAAAAAGAGTACTTGTACGGTCTCTAAGTATTATCGAGTTGTCAAAAGGGGAGAGGAAGCGAACGCGAGGACTAATACCTGTTTTGGATTTTCTTATTTCCTCAAGATCTTTGGTAAGTATGTAATAGGATTTGTTCAAACCCTTGATAGTTAATTCAAGAATTTGACCCGACTTGAGCATCTGGTCTACCCATTTATTAAGTCTGCCGCTGATCCCAATATATTTGTTGATATCTTGTATCGTTGCTATCCCCATTGCATTCAATGCCCTTTTAATAAAGAATTTTTTCTCTTGTTCTTCATCCGGTTTTGTTATGTCTAAATTATTGGGAAGGACTCTTTCTGTAATATCATATACCCTCTGGAATTTTCTGCGTTCCTTAATCATCAAATCACCCTGCCAGAAAAGTGCCTCGAGCGCCATTTTTGCAGGCTTCCAGTCCCACCAGGGACCATGCTTTCTATGTTTAACATCCTGAAAATCACTTGCAGCCAAAGGTCCATGATTATTCACGCGCGCCTTGACCTTTCGTATTAAACTGCGGTGCTCTTTTATCCATTTATCAAGCCATGAATCTTTTTTAGGCTTTTTTTCCATTGCAGGAATGTAGAATCGGTAGTCTTTCATTGGTATAAAACTTGCAGCATGTGCCCAGTATTCAAAAATTTTTTTATCTTTTGTCTGAAGTTCGTGAAGATAAGTCTGTTTATAATCAGGACATCTTGTAAAAAACACAATATGATGAGAACGTTCAATAACATTTATTGTATCGATCTGGACATAACCGAGGTTTTCAATTGCTTTCAGGGCTCCGGCTTTGCCCTCAGGCAATTTAGGATTAATTAATAATTGTTTTTTTAAAAAAAGATTTCGTGCCTGGCAAGGATTTATTTGTATTACTTTATCTCCTTCCAAACCAAAGTTTTAGAAATTCTCTCTCACGTCTTGGTTTTAATCCGGTTCTTAATTTATAATCAGATGGACGTGTAGCATGCCAGGAAAGTGTATCGCGGATAGTGTCAGCCAAAGGTCTAAAATTTAAACCGGCACCAATCGCTTTTTTACAGTTCACCTGATTTATTCCTGCCCATTCTTTTGGCACCCACACCGGCATATTGATTTCATTCTCTATGATGAATTTTTCACTAACCCAGGCAAATTTGGCTTTACTTCCAATGATTTTGTTACACTCTTCTAAAAATTGTTGCGTTGTAAGCATATAATCTGGACCTGTAGTATTGTATATACCTGTTTGTCTTTTATCAACCATAATCAGAATAAATTCTACAAGATCACGGACATCAATAAACTGAATCTGCTGAAGTCGGGGAGAGGGAACTATAACTTCGCCTCCTGAATTTATTCGAACAGGCCAATATGTGAATCGGTCAGACGGGTCATATGGTCCTACAATCAATCCAGGACGAAGCACAAGTATTCTGCCAGGCATAGCTTGTTCAGCTGCTTTTTCACAGAGTACCTTGAGTGGACCATAGGTCTCATTTGTTACTTGCTCTACTGTTTCATCCTCAATAGTAGCAAACAAAGAATTTTCATCTATGCCAGGTTTGCTGAAATCTGCATAGGCACTGATACTTGAAATAAAGGTATAGTGCTCTACAGCATCAGCAAGTAGTTCAACAGATTTTTTCACGATACGCGGCACATAGCCGCACGTATCAACCACAACATCCCATTTTCGACCTTGTAATGGCTTAAGATCACTATCCCGGTCACCCGTTAAGAATTCTACCTCAGGAAACAACTCAGGATTAGATTTTCCACGATTGAAAAGTGTTATCTCATGACCTTTTGCCAGGGCAATTTCTAGAAGACTACGACCGAGAAATCTCGTGCCACCAAGAATTAATATCTTCATTTTTCAAGTATAGTTAAGACATCATCACTGTCAAGGAAAAATACGTATAGGAGATTGCTTCGCTGACGCTCGCAATGACGGTCTGCAGTAAGATTGCTTCGTTCTGCCTTCTCTTTATTTTAACAGAAAAGTCTGCAACCAACTTTCCACTTTTGTACAAAAGTGGAATATCTATGTTTAGGATAGTATTAATGATTTTATCCTCTGCAATTCTTCTTCGGCATCGCGAATGAGTTGATTAATAATTTCTTTAATCGGTTTTATATCTTGTATGAGGCCCACGCTTTGACCTGCCATTAAAGAACCGTGCTCAATTTTTCCCTCAATAACCGCTTTTCTCAAAGAACCCATCCAGAATTTTTCAACTTCATATTGTGCTTTTTCTTTTGTAATTTTTCCATCATTCAACTGTTCTAAGAGTTTTAGTTGCAACTTTCCAAAATCCTGCATTGCTTTATTCTTAATTGCACGAACTGCTACAACAGGCAATCTTGAGTCATATCGAGGTGTTGCAATTGCCTCTCTTGCCCGTGCTTTCATAAAAGCGTTTTTAAAATTAGGGTGGGCTGTGCATTCTTTACTCATAACAAACAGAGTCCCAAATTGACAACCATAAGCGCCCATTATTAAAAGATGCGTCATTATCTTGCCTGTTGCCAATCCACCAGCCACAAATATAGGGAAATCCCGTATCTGAAATAGTACCTGTTGCAAAAGAATAATAAGTGATACATAACCGATATGTCCACCTGCCTCACTTCCTTCAAGAATAAGTGCATCAACACCGTATTCAATTTGCCTTTGTGCAATCGATTTTGTGGATGCAAAGGAAATTGTTTTCTTCCCGGCTTTTTTCATAAGCTGAATGTCTTGCTTTTTAGGAAAACTACCGGCAAAAACTACAAAAGGAACATCTTTTTTCAATACTAAATTATATTGCTCCCGGTAATTTGGTGCAATTGTTATTAGATTTACTCCAAAAGCGTGTTTTAGATCACTTATGCATTTATCAACTTCCTTTGCAAAAAGATCAGGAGGCATATTCCCACCCGCTAAAACAGGGAATGCACCATTATCACCTACTGCTTTTACCAATTTATGATCACTTATCCAGGTCATACCACCCGATATAATCGGGTATTTCACACCAAGAAATTCCTTTCCTTTTTTCCAGATTTTATCAAGCATATTCATTTAACTTCTCCAAGAAGCTCTCTTGCTATTTCAATTTTGTCTTTTTCGACCATTAACCGCACAGGCTTATTGTGTGTAGGAAAGATTTTTCCTAAAGGTTTTCCAGTAAAATAGTATTTGATTTTAGCACTATCCAAAATAGATTTGATTACAACAATTTCAGTTGTACTGAAGGTAGTGAGTAATTCAATAAAATCTTCCTGTTTATTCATTATCTAGTTGATTTGGTTTGTTTGGTTCATCTAGTTTATCTGATTTCCAGAGTTGTCTTTTAGTGACAATACGAATAAGAGTCGCGTAGGGGAGAAGTTGAAGGCGGGTTCAACATTTTTTTCGAATAACCCTTCGTGGATTTGGCTTTCTTTATTTTGAAAATTCTCCATATGATTTTCTTCCTCAGATTATACCGAAAACACCCTTACCGTCAAGAATGTCTGTATATAAATTATAGCTGATTCCTCTCCACTTTTTTGAAATACTAATTTGTCATTAATGGCTAAATATTTTCCTGCAAGTTTATTTAACGGGGCGAGGAACGGAGAGCTTGCCCTGAGCTTGTCGAAGGGAAGCAATCTCCTAAATAAAGTAAACCGTTGAAAAAACATGATATTACTCATTCGAAGTATATTGAGATTGCGAGCTCATCCCGCCCATTGGCGGGATGAGCTCGCAATGACAAGAATCATGATGCTATAGAAAAACAATATTGACAATGCTTTACAAAAAGTGGAGAGGAGTCAGAAATTACAGACATTGACAATGGGCAGGGAATAGGTAAAATAATTAAGGAAGGAGAGTAAAATGAACAATAAGTATAAAATATTTATTCTCGTAATGATGTTATTGTTGATGGGTTGTTCAACAACGACGGAATCTGAGACAGAAATACAGTGGGCAAAAGAATATCAACGCCGATGCTTTTTCTGGCTGGGAACACTTGATAATATCTTTGACATCGAAGTTTATGTTGATGATAATGATAATCAAAATAATACTATAGGCATAACATATTATGGTGAGGCGTATCTTGATACTAATGACAATAATATACCTGACGATACAACAAATCCAACAAATTATAAATTAGGTTATTTTACTCTGCAAACAGAAGGATTTGGTGATTTTTATCTATTTGATTCACTAAATAATATTATCGAACTAAATTATTGTCTACCGGTCTATTATGTTTTAGGTGTGCGGTATAAAAGAATTATAGGTAGTGATACAATTGAGGTTGGTAGTCTGCAAAATGATACAATTCAGCTTAAACTTATCTGCTCTGAGCAACTCGATACCACATCATATACATGGAATTATGAAATGAAAAACTATTATCAGATATTATCACCTGGTTCACAACTCGATTCATTGAGTATATATTACATAACACCCGGAAATGAGCACAAGGATAAGCAGAATGATACTCCCTATATTGAGCTTCTGGGTCTTGACCAGAATCACGATGGATTAATAGATGAAAATACAGCTTTTTTGTCAAATCAAGGACTACTAAGATTTCCAAATAGGGAACCTTTTGCTGATTCGAGTATATTAGATGACCCTGATCCAGCAATCTATACTAACCCATATATGACAGGTAATGGTAAGTACTACCTCTTGATTTTTTATTCTGAGATTGATACGTTAGACTAAAGCACTTAACTGTCAAGGGACGTAAATGACATTTCCTTTTTGTCATTACGAACACGCGTACAGCGGGCGTGGTAATCTCGGATTGAGATTGCTTCGTCATCCGCCATACAGTATGGCGGATTTCTCGCAAAGACAATTATTTTTGTCTCCGTTTCTCCTTGTCACCGTGTCTCCATTTCTCAAAAAAGAGGGTTTTGAGGCAGAAAGTAAGGATATTTAATACTGCAAAAATGCTTCGATGCATTCTGGAGCAAATGGAGAGGTTTTAGGGGTATTTGAGATTGCTTCGTCTCTCTGTGAGAGCCTCGCAATGACAGTTTCTTTTTGTCATTACGAGCCCGCGTACAGCGGGCGTGGTAATCTCGGTATGATGTTTATGATGAGAATAGCGACGATGATATTCTCATTACCACTTCAGCTGTCAAATATTGACAACAAATAGAAGATAAGTAGAATAAGGCACGGGAGGAATATATGGAAATATGTGATACTTATGATCTTGGCAAATGGCCATATCCAGTTGATTTTCTAAAAGATTATATGGACTTTGCAGTTAAAGCAAGACCAAGGATGATTAGAATAATAGCAGATGCACATGTAGCGACTGATAATGAGGATGAAAAGAACCTATTATTTATCCTTGCCTTTGAATAATTCTTTTTTCTTTATGAGTCCTTACTTGCATTTTTCATCGCTGCAGTTCAAGAAGGACCTATTGATCTTGCTAAATGGATAATGCCAACAAAACAGCAGAGGAAGAAGACATGCTTGCTGTGCTTCTGGAAAAAAAGACAGTGGAAATGGGAAACGGTGAGCTATAGTTTAGATAAGTTGAACAAAACGATAAAGAATTATTCAAAGCAGAATATATGCAAGGTGTTCAAGGCAGAATTCCCAAAAATTGATGAGAGGGAGTTCAGAAAGTTAGTTGAACCTTTGATAGATGTACTCAAGTGGGTCAAGGAACCGTACAGGACAACTGATTGTTTTAATAGAATTTTCAATAAAACGAAACACAAACTTCTAGTATATCGGTACAAGGGCAAGGTATCGTACTTACTATCAAAAGAAACGGAAAGAGAACTCTTGAAAGAACATGCTGAAGCAAGAAAGAACAGGTCAGAACTTAAATCTTCTGCTAGCGATGATAACCTTGATTATCTAGTAGAAAAAGCTGAAACGGCAAAAAAATATCTACAAATCATCATCGATAGACTTATACTAAGATTTAGAAAAGCTGGTGCAAATAGATGGATTTCAGGACCTGGTCGCTGTGCAGAGTTATTTAGTCTATAAGCCCTCCACAATCATCCCGATACGCCATATCACATCTTATCTCTTCTTAACCCAGAATATCTACCATGCAGCAAGTAACAAATAGGGGAGATATTCATCATTTTACACAATTTTTGTACCTTTGTCAAACATTTTCCTTCTTTTTGATTTTACAAATAATGTACTGAAATTACGTGGCTTTTATCTCACCGACACTAAATGTTCCGCAATTACAGTAGTTTTTGAATAATTCCTTAAGTGTATCTCGCAATCCATTGTGTACCAATACTTCACTCGAAATTCGTGCTACATTATGCCGCGATATTGTAGCTAATCAAGTGAAAATTATCCATAGATAGGGAAGAGGTTGACATTTTAATCAGAATGAGTATAATTGCGACAAAAGGAGGTAAAATGTCAAATATGTATCTACTAAGCAGCGAAGATCGAGAAATGATCTTCACTAATATGGAAAATATCTTAGGTTTAGATAAGGATGGTGTATATACTAATAGAATACCAATAGATGATAGAATCATTACTCAACTTCTTTTCTTTAACAACATGCAAAGCATTTACAAGCTTCTAAGAGATATGAATAATCGTTTGAGTAAATGCGAAAGGCAGATCGATCATATCTATAAAATCATCAGCCAATATCATCCTGGTCATACTCGTATAGATTGATAAATAGGTCGCGTGCTATAATTGAATTATAAGGAGGTGATAAGATGTTACCCGATAGAGAAAAAATCATAGAAGACAAAAACGAAATTTTGGAAGTAAAGAGAGGATATTGTCCCAAGTGTAAGAAGCATACTGTCGAAAAAAGTTTGCCATTTGGCATAAGCCACACTCCTTTCAATAGGGCAGACCAGAGCTGGAATGCCCTTACTTGCTCACGTTGTGCGTTGTGTGGGGCTTTTATGCGTTAGTTTACGTAATATCTATTATCAGAAATGGAGAAAGTTAAAGAATACGGCTGAAACTATTGTAAATAAAGGCAAAGAGGGCTAATCCATCAAAACTGGATTAGCCCTCAAAGTGTAATGCATATTAATTAATCTATAGAGTTGCTTTGTTTTCTGTGAAAAATTCTGGGAGTTCCTTATTACAAAAAGAATAACTGATCTGGCGTAGCAATGTACTCAAATTTTGAAATTTAGGTGCCTCTGCCCTATTATTTGAAAAAGAGATTGCCACGCTCCCGGCGGTCGCTCGTCCTGTTAAATAAACCCATAGGGTAGTGTTTAGCCATTTAGAGATATAAATAAGTTTAAGCGAATGGCTGAAATATACGAAAAATCAAAGAATTATTGTATAGTATTAATGTATTTTCTTGTTTTAAAAACAGTGAAGTAGTTTATATCCTATATAAAATCTTTTAATAGCTCTTTTGTTGTTTCAACCTGGTCTTTTATAACCATTAAGATTACAGGATCAGCCCAGGGCCGTGACACAGAAGTACGCTCCCCCTTTAAATAATATACAATACCTGCACTATCAAGAATAGATTTGATCACTGCAATATCCCCTTGATTATGGGTGTACAATACTTCCTGGTATTCAACATAAGATACTGAAGTTTTTATGTCGGGTTCTATAGGTAATTCATACACTAAAGGAACTTCACATTCCGGGCATTCAATTATACCCGCTATGTATTCGGATTTACATTTAGGACACCACACAGTTTTCTATTATAATAGATGAATATTAGATGTCAATAACCTTCTTGTAACCGTTTAGCCATCCTAAAATTCCCCTCTTATTTCCCTCCCTTGATGCCTGTCCGCCTCTGGTGGAGGAGGGAATAAAAGGGAGGGTGAGGATTTTAATGTATTTTCGCAGCACCAACGATGTGTTTGTATGAGGGTGCTGAAAACTTTTTCAGTACCCTCGTAATTAATGATTGACAGCACGTTGATTCTAAGTAAACTTACTTTCAATAATAATACAACCATATATAAAAGGAGGCATAGTGAAGTTGTTATCTTTATTTTTGATTGTAGCGTGTTTGGGCGCTACTGATATACACAAACATGGTGTAGTTACACCATGTGAGGTTCTTGCTCATGACAATGCTACAATTATTTCATTTTCAAATGGTATTGTTTTTGATACGCGAAAAGGAGAACCAGACCTTCCAGATAATCTATCAATAGATAGATATTATGGTGCTGGTTATTATATGGTTCAATTTAAAGGACCAATATATGAAACCTGGACTGAAGAGCTAAAGAATAGCGGTATTGAAATCTTAGCATATATTCCTCACTACACTCTCCTTGTCTTTGCTAATGAGGAACAGATAGGAGATATTAAAACTAAATCTTTTGTAAACTGGGTTGGTTTGTTTCAGCCAGCTTATAAATTACAAAAAGATTTATTCAATGCCAGGGGGATTGGGCGTGTTACAATTCAACTTTTCCCTAATGAAGATATTTCGAATATTGCAGCCCAAATACTGGAAATGGGATTTGATATTAATGAAATCATTGATCACACCCTATGCAAGACAATTGATGCGTTCATTGATCTTGAGCGAGTCAGTGATATTGCCAACATTCCTGGAGTTTTATGGATTCAACACTGGTCAAAACCAAGTTTATGTAATGATAACTGCCAATGGGTCACGCAAACTGGATGGCGCTCATCAATACCATCAAATCCAGGTGCCAGACAGGTCTGGTATAATGGAGTAATAGGCAATGGTGTTGTTCTCAGTACTACTGACTCAGGTATAACCACGAATCACCAGATGTTCTATGATGCTGCTTATCCAATAACCGGTCCTGGAGTGTATCCGAATCATCGGAAGGTTGTTGCTTATAAATTATATCAGGGTGCTGCATTCGGTGATCATCCACTTTTTGGTTATCATGGAACACATGTAAGCTGTACTGTTGCGGGTAATGACACACTTCTCGGTACTGGTAATTACGATGGTATGGCAAAACAGGCAAAAATCTATTTTTTGGATATTGCAAGTGCGTCAAATCTTGTTTTACCAAACAATCTAACTACATTATATGATTCGATCTATCCGGGACAGGGACTTGGCTATAATATCTTACAGCATTCAGGCAGTTGGGGCTGGTTCAATTCAAGCGGCACTTACTCAATCCAGGATGCAAGTACAGATGCATATGTTTGGGCAAACCGTGATTTTCTTAATCTTTATGCGGCTGGTAATGAAAGTTCAAGTTACAGGATAAGAAATCCAGGAATAGCGAAAAATGTCGTTACAGTGGGTGGAACCGGGAACGGTACTAGTGCAAATACTATTTACTCAAGCTCCAGTAGGGGGCCTACCCAGGATGGAAGAATTAAACCCACCCTTGTTGCACCGGCTGTAAACCTCTGGTCTGCGAATGGTGCACCTGGCGGTGGTTCTATACAAATGTCTGGAACAAGCATGGCAGCACCAGCCGCAAATGGAGCAGTGGGTCTTATTCGCCAGTATCTTCTGGCAGGATTCTATCCTACAGGCGCTGTAAATCCAGCAGATTCTATCAAATATCAGAGTGCGGCACTACTGAGAACTATGGCAATCGTTTCATGTGACCCAAACGTAGGCTCGTGGTCTGTTCCTGACTTTAACATTGGCTGGGGAAGAATCGATGTTGATAGTGTTCTCTACTTTGATGGTGATACCCGAAAATTGATAATAAAAGATGATACAGTTGGTCTTACGACTGGCTATTATATTGGTGATTCTTTTTATGTCAATTCAGCGATTCCGCTTCGTGTTTGTGTAGCCTGGTCTGACACTGCTGCTGCATCAAATGCAAATCCTACGCTTGTGAATGACCTTAACATTGAGCTCTTTGCGCCGAGTGGTACATATTACCACGGTAATATATACAGCGCAGGTCAGTCTGTTGCAAATCCATCAACCTGGGATAATAATAATGTAGAAGAGTGTTGTCGAATTAATAGCCCGGAAACAGGTTTCTGGTATATCGTGGTAACTGGTCAAAGTGTTCCTTATGGTCCACAACCTTTTGCATATGCAATAACTGGAGACATTAGTCTCACGCCTGGTATTGAAGAATATGAAAGAACATGGTCACCAAAATCTCAGATTAATTTCTTCAATTCGATAACCAAGGACAAACTAAATTTTGAAATAGTTTTGAGCTCGCCTGCGTATGTACACGGAAGAATTTTTGATCTTACTGGTAGGGTTGTACACGAAATTATTAACAAAAAATTGGCACAAGGTACTCACAAGATTGAACAGGCTTTAGAGCTGTCGAGCGGCGTATATTTTGTTGAAATAAAAACCGACGAATTACACGAGATCAATAAAATTCTGGTCGTAAGATAGCTACGTTATACTTATAGAAATTCCAATATGATAAAATAAACCAAGGGGCGGTAATAACCGCCCCTGATTTATTCAAACTACAAATATAATAATTTACCACTATTGTAGTCGTCCAATTTATTGGACAATGTTTTCTAAATCACCTGTCTGCCTCTTAGATTTGTCTTAAGGCATTATTTTGCAAGGCTGAAGCCTTGCCCTACTTAGTCTTTGTCGAGCAAGCTCGACCACTACATAGTATTTTTTAAAAATGTCTTAAAATCTCTAATAGATATTTTTTCCTGATTCCCTGTTTCCATATCCTTTACTGTACAGATTTTGTCCTGTGCTTCATCCTCGCCATATATAATAGAATAATCTGCCTTAGCACGATTGGCTTTTTTGAGTTGATGCTTAATTGAATCTTCAGGATTACCCATTAAACAGATGAAATTATTTTGCTGTATTAAATTTCTTAATTTTATCATTTCATTAATAAACCTCTCCCCTATCGTAGCAATGAAGAATCTTTTTCTTCGTTCTATTTTTGGCTGATTGTCAGGCATAGAAATGAGCAATCTATCTACACCCATTGCCCAACCTGTACCTGGAGCATCACCACCACCTAACTCTTTCATTAATAAATCATATCTGCCGCCTGCCAGAATTGTATCCTGAGCACCGAGCGATTGCTGTTTGAATTCAACGACTGTTCTTGTGTAATAATCAAGGCCGCGCACTAATTTTTTATTTTCCGTGTAATCAATGCCAAATTTGTTTAAAAACCTTTTAACACTTACATAATGTTCTAAACATTCAGCACACAGGTTGTCAGTAATCTTCGGCGCCTTTGTGTAAATCTGCTGGCACATTTTGTTTTTACAGTCAAATATGCGCAGAAAATTTCTTTCAAATCTTCGCTGGCAATTAGAACACAGATTACTAAAATTGGGCTCAAGAAAATCTCTCAATTTGTTCTTGTAAATAGCGCGGCATTTTGGACATCCAATTGAATTTATCTCAATAGTAAAATCCGTTGCTCCTATTAAATTTAAAAATCGTTTTCCCTGGTCAATTATCTCGGCATCATAAAAAGGTCTTTCTTCACCTAAAATTTCAATGCCAATCTGTAAAAACTCACGGTATCTCCCTTTTTGTGGTTTCTCTCTCCTGTACATAGACCAGATATAGAAAAACCGGGCTGGCAAAGAAAGCTTATTTTCAATAAAAGCTCTTAATACTGATGCAGTTCCTTCAGGTCTAAGTGCATATAGTTTTTTATTAATTTCAAATTTGTACATCTCATGTTCAACAATATCTGTTCTCTCACCAATTGAACGATCAAAAAGCTGGGCAAATTCAAAAGTAGGAGTTCTAATTTCTTCATAGCCATTTCTTTCAAAGAAAGTGCGCGCGGCACTGCACACTGCCTCAATTCTCTGCAGCTCCCGACCAAATATGTCTCGTGTTCCTTTAGGTTTTTGATATTTCATTTTTTAATGTCCTCCTCCATTTGAAAATAATATATGCAATGAGTAAACCAATGACGCCGGCAAATATATCGAGTATTTCAAAATCTCTACCCGGGATAAGTAGCTGTTGTAACTCTGCAATTATGACAACGCTACAACCGAGCAAGAAAAAAAGATAAGTTTTTAAAAGACGATACTCAAAGACACCTAAAATAAAAAAGATTAAAAAATGGTATAATTTATCCACCGGGAATTCTTTGATTTCCGGCGTTTTCAAAGAAGGATAGCCTGTTAGAACAAATATAACAATTATCCAAAATACTAATAATATTATCCGCACGTTATTTTTCATTCCTCTTCCCAATTTTTTATGGCTGCTATTATCTCATCACCCGTTTTACTGTTAAGGAGTTCTGCCCTTAAGCTGTCGTCATTCAAAAATTGTAAAGTTTGCGCCAAAATTGATGAGTAGTCATCCTTCTTTGAAAAAAGATACAGAATGATTATTTTCACAGGAAGCAGGTCAAAACTTTTAAGATTAATACCCTTTTGACTAATAGCAATTATTATTTCAGTTTTTTCTTTATTCTCAATAACTGCCCTGGGAAATGCAACACCTTTACCCAGGACAGTCGACATAAGTGATTCCCTTTCCATTATCATTTTTATGATTTCAGAATGCTTTTTCTCACTACTTACCAACAGCATCTTCTTTAATGCCTGATTAAAATCAGCCGCTTCAAAGTTCAGTAAGATTCTATTTTTTTCAAAATATTTAACGAGCATAGTTATTATTTGCTAAATATATTGTGCATCTTCAATCTGCTCAAAAAAATCCTTGGATGCACCACACTCAGGACATCCCCATGTTTCAGGTAGATCATTAAAAGGCAAACCCGGTTCTATACCAGATTCAAGGTCACCAATTTTCGGGTCATAGATACACATACAAACTGCACAACGCCATTTTTCCATTTTTCACCTATCCTTTATACTATAAATGATAAAAAATCTCTAATACATAACTAATCAATCGATCCATACCTTTTGCCAGATCCTGGTCAGTAACGTATTTAGTGAATTCCTCTCCTCCGCCAACAATATCTGAAACGAGTAAAAAAGACGCAGCTTGTTTCATACTTCTATTGGCAAGGTAGTAGATTAAACTAGTCTCCATCTCTACTGCGATAATGCCTTTTGCCCTCAATTTCTCTACATAATCGGAAAATGGATTATAAAAAACATCTACACTGGCAATACCACTAAAAAATATATTTATACCCATTGTTTTTGAAACATCATATGCAGTTTTTAAAATCTCAAATGTTGCATAAGGAGAGTGTGGTTCATTATCTAAATAAGTTTGTGTTGTTCCATCAAATGGGGATGCGGTAATTGCTCCAATAATGTCGAGCGGTTTAATATTCTTTCCAATCCCTCCACACGTGCCTATTCGTATCAATCTTTTAACATCGAGCTGAATAAGTTCTTCAACAACAATTGCTGATGAAGGACATCCCATTCCTGTAGTCTGTACAGAAACTTCTTTATCCTTATAGATTCCTGTATAGCCTAACAACCCTCTATTCTTATTTACTAATTTTGAATTCTTTAATATCTCACTTATCGTTTCAGCTCTACCTGGATCGCCCACAAGAAGCACAGTAGAAGCATAATCTCCCTTATTTGCCTTTAAATGTATTGGCATTTAACCTCCTTTTATAAATCAAAAACCTAAATACCTAAATGCCTAAATAGATGACAAGAAACAAGAACCAAGTCACAAGGGACAAGAAGACACGCCTGCGGCTGGAGACAGGAAGACACGGAGACCTGGAGACAAGGAGACCGGGAGACAAGAAGTAAGAGACAATATCCAAGAAGCAAGAGACAAGAAACAAGATAGCGCACTTTACTCTTTTGATATTTCTTCTCCAACGGGTTCTGATAAATCCTCCATATATTTTAACAAGGAATCACGATGTTGTTCAAAATCGCTAAAGTATTTTTTCTTTACTGACGGTGCACGTGGGATTTTAACCTTAAGCGGATTAATAGACACGCCATTTCTGTGTAGCTCAAAATGCAGGTGCGGTCCGGTTGAGAGTCCGGTAGAACCAACATAGCCAATCAATTCGCCCATTTTTACTTTCTTACCCTTGTATAAACCCTTTGCAAACCTGGAAAGATGTCCGTATCGTGTCTTCATGCTATTTTTGTGTCGTATTTCGACTAAATTACCATAGCCTCCTCTCCAACCTTTGTACGTAACCGTACCATGACCGATCGATGATACAGGTGTTCCGATAGGCGCAGCATAGTCCAAACCATGATGCGGGCGCCATACTTTCAAAATCGGATGGAATCTTCTTTTAGAAAAATAAGAACTTATGTATGAAAACCTGAGCGGCGATTTTAATAACGATTTCCTCAGCGATTCTCCTTTGAGATTGTAATAATCTTCATTACCGTCAGGATCGTAGTAATATATGCCGTGGTACTCACCGATTTCGCCTTTATAACCGGTTGCAATTATATTGAGATACTCTACAAAATTCGAATCACAGAATGTCTTCTCGAAAAATATATAAAAAGAGTCGCCGTTCTGGGTCTCTGTTACAAAATCTATTTCCCAGGCAAAAATATCGGCATATCTAAAAACTAAAACTGGTGTCTCGCCTGTTTTTAATAACGATTCGTAAAGTGTAGAATTAACCTCGCCTTTCAAAAAGCAAGTAACCGTATCAATATATGGGTACTTCATTGCTACAAAGAGATGTTCGTCATTTTTGAAAACAAAATATTTACGTGTCAAAGTTTGACGGTACGTAAGTTTTATAAAATTACCGTTTTCTTTAAGAACCCTTATTGAATCACCGGGAAGGCATTTTCTAAAAGGGAAATCCGCACACGTCAATATATTTATAATTTCAATCGCTGATTGAGGCGACAATATATTATTAAGTATCACCTCAAGATTTTCGTCTTTTTTTACAATATGCTCAGTCTCCGTCACAACCGGTTCCTGGACTGTCTCCTTTTTTGTCGAACAACCCACGAATAGAATCAATAATAATACCAACCCCACTCCTTGTACAAAGGATGGGATAAATCCTAATTTTAAAATTCTAACCTCTAATCCTTTTTCTAATATATTCTTTAATCCAGTCATTATAAATTGTGTTTTTGTATGCAAATGAGTATCCTTCAATAGTCAATCTTCGTATTTGTTTCAGTTCACTAAATACAGTTTGCATATCAGAAAAACCCCAGACATTAAATTCCAGTTGAATATACCTTTTTTTAAACCTCGATGTAATATTACCTGAAAAACCCAGTTTATTAACTATTCTTCGTAATTCCATAATCCTCATTTTTGTTGTAACAGCAAGATGAAGATGCATATAGTTTTTAATAATAGACCAATCAAAATTCGGGAATATTGATATTACTCCTTTTCGATTTTTCTTACTCCATATTAAACGAGATAGTTTAACATCATCATCTAATTCAGGTTCATTTATCAACGAATGAATTTTAACATAATCTAATTTTGGTAAACGGTCATATAATTGAGTAACGAGTTGCCAGTCATCTTGTAGCAAAATTTTTGGAACCTTTATATTATATTCATTGATTTTATAAATCTCTGCATATTTAATTCCCGGGGTTCTATTTATTATTTTATACGTTTCTCTCAATTTTTGTGTGAAAAACAGAAGCGATACATTAGGGCAGATACCTGCAGGAAATGTTAAATTCTCGACTATTTCTTCAAGATGAGGTACAGAGTACTCAGGATTGAAACGGAAAGTTGTTTCAGACGCTATGCAACCCCAAAACCACTTCCCACCGATTATTCCGGGCAGAAACAATTTCATTCCATAATTGCTTATAAAACCAGAATCCTCAAAGTTCTTAATCCGCAAGAGTATTTCCTCTTCAGTAATATGAAATTTAGCAATAATTTCATTGATAGGAATACTTCCGTGTAGTTCTAATAACCTAATGAGCTTTAAATCTATGGGGTCGATAATCACGTAATCATTATAGACAAAAACGAGTGAAAGTCAAGAAAAACGAAAAGCGTCCCAGTGGAATATGCTCTGCATTCCACCACAGTGTAATAAAAAAAATAGATTACACATGGCAAGCGGAATAAATAAAGCGAATATATCAAATACCTAAACCCAGCCCATTTGCAACGGGCTTGGGTAAATACCTAAACACCTAAATACCTAAAATTTGAAATATTAAATTTACAATCCGAAATGTAATGTAATCACTTTCCAATACAAAATTCCTCAAAGATCCTGTCGAGTATTTCTTTGCGCATCACCTTTCCGGTCAACTCTCCAATAACATCTAATGCAGAATGCAATTCAAATGCAATTGTTTCTGGGGAATGTGCATTTTGACTTCTAATAAGGTAATCTTTAACCTTTTTTATAGCATAAATGTGTCTTTGACGCGTTAATAATATATGTTGAAGACCAAATTTTGGCATTAATTTACTTCTAATATTTTGTATTAACAAATCGATATTTTCCCCTGTTTTTGCTGATAGTTTTATAGAATCACATAATATTTCACCTTCATTTAACCGCATGTTTAAATCTATCTTATTCACGATTAAAACTTTATTTTTATCCTTTGTTAGATTGTAAAGATACAGGTCATCTTCATTCATTGGCTCAGAGCCATCAAACATTAATAATATCAGGTCAGCCTGTTCAACCAGGCTTATGGTTCGATCTTGCGCAATTTTATCAGGACCTGCAGCCGTATTAAATATTCCAGCAGTATCAAAAAGGCATAAATATAGTCCAGAAACCTCTATACGATCTTCAATATAATCCCTTGTAGTGCCTGGTTTTTCATGGATTATTGCCCTATCATATCCAACCAATTTATTAAAAAGAGTTGATTTACCAACATTTGTTCTTCCAGTTATTAAAATTTTATATCCTTCCTTTATTTTTACTCCGATCTCTGCTCCTTTTAATAATTCGTCTATCTCCTCAATAATTGATTTTAGACCTCCCGATATTTCGAAATCACTATTCTGAACATCTTCTTCCTCGGAAAAATCAATATTTGCCTCAACTAAGGACAATAAATCGACTATCTTTGACCTAAATTCATAAATTTTTTCTGATAGTTTACCTTCATATTGGGAAATTGCCAGTTTCCTTGCTTCGTCACACGGCGCATTTACTGTATCTAATACTGCTTCTGCCTGCAAAAGATCAATTTTACCATTTAATAGCGCACGTTTTGTGAATTCCCCACGTTGAGCAATCCTTGCCCCAATACCTGTTAGTATTTTGGTTATATGGTCAATAATTAATGGATTACCATGGCAGGATAACTCAACGACATCTTCACCCGTATATGAATGCGGTGTTAAATAAAATGTAGCAATTATTTTGTCAATTACATCATTGTTATCAGGATCAATAATCTCACCAAAGTATGCATGGTTTGTTACAAAGTCCTGGATTTTTTGCTTTGGAACGAATATCTTTTTTACTAATGAAAGTGTTTGGTCGCCACTTATTCTAATAACACCTATGCTTGAGTACCCGGCAGGTGTAGCACAGGCAACTATTGTATCATTTAGACTCATTGTTCGGAGCAATGATTACATTCCTACTTACTCCCTTTCCAATTGTATATATCTTGACACCCTTTATTTCACTCAATTTACTTTCAACAACCTGCTGTTCCTTTTTTGTCAAAGGATCCAAAGCCATTTCTCTGCCAGTTTGTAAAACAATACAAGCAATCGCCTCTGCCTTTTTCCTCAAAAAATTATTTCTCCGCATACGATAACTCCCTACATCAACCAAAATCTTGAGATTCGGGTGAAACCGTTTCATAAGTCGCGAAATTAAATACTGTAATGACCAAAGTGTTTCGCCTTTCCTGCCAATTAGAATCGCATCGGTACGTTTTGTTTTTATATTTAAGTAGAGTCCTAAATCGTCCTTAGTAATCTCAATATTTGGTTTGAACCCGCAACTGGTAAGTATGAAAGTTGCCAATTCGTAGAGATGTTGGAGAGGCTCTTTTATAGTCAATTTTACAATAGTTTCCTCATCACTTTGCGATATTATTTCATGATTTACCTCCTCTTTTCTTACCTTTAAAATTTTTATCCCATTTTCAATAGCCTTATCAAGATCGCTACCAGATGCCTCAACCGTTTTCATTTAATGCCTCCTCTTTTAGTTATAATATGTTCGACTAAAGTTAAAATATTGTATGTAAACCAATATAATTGAAGACCAGATGGAAAATTTAAAAATATGAAAACCATAAAAACAGGCATTATTATAACCATAAATTTCTGCCTTGGATCAACCGTAGTAAATAAAGATTGAACTAACATCATAACACCCATGGCAATTGGTAACACATAATATGGATCTTTAAAAGAAAGATCCGTGAGCCAGAAGATAAAACTTGCCTGCCTGAATTCGATTGAACTAATAAGTGTTTGATAAAGCGCAAAAAATATCGGCATCTGGATTATAAGAGGAAGACATCCACTAAGAGGATTTACCTTATAAGTTTTATAAAGCTGCATCATTTCCTGATTCAATCGTTGGGAATCATCTTTATACTTCTTCTGTAGTTTCTTCATCTCCGGCTGTATCATTTGCATTTTGTGTTGCGATAAAATCATTTTTTTCGAAAGGGGAAAAAAGATACCTTTTATTAAAGTTGCAAAGAGTATGATTGCAAAACCATAATTTCTGATAATTGAATAGAAAAAGTTGAAAATTAATAGAATAATCCTTGAAATCGGCCCCATTATACCACCCGATGCAACTTCTTCATAACCCTTTTTGAATTTAGCCAGCTCTGAATGCTTGATGGGAAGCAACAATACTGAAATGTTAATCTGATCTGTCCCTATGATTTCTGCACCATATCGATCACCACCACCCCTCATGTAAAAACAACCAAAGGCAGCACCGTAAATATCGGATTCATCTTCTTTTCTACCCGCTGTTTTAAGTGGTAAATCCTTTGGTAACTTGTAAAAATTGATATTATCAATTATCCCCAGGTTATTTATTACTAACAAAAAATACTTACTTCTCATAGCAAACCAATCTACATTTCCAGTATATTTAAATTCGTCCTTAATTTTCTTCTTCATTTGATTAACTTTCTCATTCTTGACATATACATCAAAGTGTCTAAGGTCCTCTCCCCTATTCTTAACTTCAGTAATACTCATACCAGATTTTAGACTCAGAATTTGGTTAATTGTATCAGGTATATTCGTTATCAGTTGAAAACCATGGGGATTATTGAAATAATACACCTTTTTCAGCTTTGTATCTCCTTTACTGTAAGTAAAAACGATTGAATCATCATAAACCAAATATTCAAAATTAATAATCTCGTCATTATTTAGTTGGGTGATAAATAAATATTCACCATCGGGGACAATATCAACATCATATTCTCTAAGATAAAATTCCTTGACCGAGCCGCCTGCAGTCGATAACACTATCCTAAAATTCTCCCTTTCCATAACGATTGTGTCAGCATATTCAGGTATTATGGGTATGGTTGGTGCTTTTTTGACAGGTTCAGTAGTCACAGGCACACTATCTACTCTATCAGGTTGAACAATTTCCGGCTTAGTCTTAGGTTTAGATAAAATAGTCCAGATAAATAGAAGTCCAAGTATCAAGAGAAAAGCAAACGCAGTTCTTGTTCGATCACTCATGTGTATACTCCTTATTATATTTTTCGTATTTAAAAGAATCTTTTACAGTATTATCTTTTGGTGGCACTGGATCCCAACCACCGTGAGAATACGGATTGCATCTTAAAATACGCCACATGCCTAAAAAACTACCCCTGAGCACACCGTGAACCTGTAGTGCTTCAATAGTATAGCTTGAACATGATGGAGCAAACCGACAAACCCGTGGGAATAACATCCCAAATGTAAACTGATATACTTTTATCAGAAATATAATTATGCTTTTCACTTCCCCTCCTGAAATGTTTTAAAAATATCTACAACTTTCTTAAATTTTAGAGGACCCCGTGCATAAAATATTACCTTCAACCCTTTAAAAATATCTTTATTCATTCGATATGCCTCCCTTAAAATTCTTTTAACTAGATTCCGTTTAACAGCGCCGCCAATATTCTTAGAGGCAACAAAACCGACCGCATTTTTTTTTGAAGGTAAGTAGATGATAGTTAAATTACTGGCATAAAACTTTTTACCAGTTGAAAACAATTCCTTTATTACCTGCTTACCTCTTAGTCTATCAGCCTTTAATAATCCTTGTCTATTTATCGTATTTAGATTTTTATTACTTGTCTTTCTTCGAAAATTCAAACATCCTTTGGGTTCTAAACTGCAAGCCGTTTTCTTCCCTTTTTCCTTCTTCTGTTTAAAACGCTACGTCCGTTTTTCGTCTTCATACGGCTTCGGAACCCATGCTTTTTCTTCCGTTTTCTTCGGCTCGGTTGATACGTTCGTTTCATTTAGCTATTATATCCAAAAAACAAAATAAGTCAACACTTTCTTGACGAAATCAAATAATTGTTTATAATATACATAGAATATGGAAAACAATCTAATCGATATAGTTAAATCTCTCGTTAAAACAGTAAAGGCAATTCAAATGTACGGCATAAATCATCCTTCTGCCAAAAATTTTTGTGTACCGTTCTACAAGAAACTAACAGATTTTTTAAAAAATAATCCTGAATTGGATTTGCAGATTGAACAGTTTTTTATACTTCACGCAGACGAGATCATTCATGAAGAAAAAGAGAAAGAAAGCAGCATTGCCTTCAGGCTGTTTCGCAATGGCATCAGAAATATTAATTTTACTGAGGGATTGTCATATGATGAATTACTGCTATTTTTAGAAACTATCAGCCAGTTTTCCAGAGAGCAAGATATTGCCTTAAACTTATGGGAACATGATTTTACTCATATAAATTTTTATGTGGTAGAAGAGGAAGAACAAATACTGGACTATAAAATACCGGAAATACCAGTGAAAAATATTGATTATGACGCAAATATTAATGAAATAATAAATAAAGAAAAAATTGACTTAAATGCAATCATGAATCCAGATTTAGCATTTGAAGAATTTAATGATCTGAAAACAGAAATATCGAATACAAAAAAATTATTGGTTGTTCCTCTTGGTATCACCACGCTCATAAATATTTTAAAAACTAATAAACCGCGCGAAGTAATCGAGAGTTTAAATGAATTAGTTACGCAGTGTGTGGATAACAATGATTTTTATAATGCTCGGCGCATAGTTTATGCATTAAAACAGTGCCCCGATATTAACCCAATTGAAAAGTTTGAGAATGAAACGACGATAATTGGTTTTCAAAATATGATCAATACATCATCCAAAGATATTTTCGACGAATTTATTTCGTTTATCAGATTTTTTTCAAAGGAATCAATACCGCATTTTATTAATCTAATGGTTCGAATTAAACGTAAGAATCGATTGTTGTCACTAAGGAGTAGAATTATCAATATTGCCCGGAATGACCCGACACATTTTTTAAAATATTCAGATAGTAAGGATGCTGCAATATTGATTAATGCCATAGCACTCCTTGGTTTGATGAAATTTAAAGATACCTTATCTCTTTTACAACCACTTATGTTTCACCCAAATCCGCTGGTCAGAATTGAAATTATTACGGCATTGGAAAACATTGGGCAGATTACTAACATTGCCGAGTTTCTGGATGATGGGAATAGTGATGTAAGGCTAAAAGCTCTCCAGGCTCTCACAAAAATCAGATATCCGAAGATATATGACAACCTGCTCCGGAGAATAAAAAGTAAAGATTTTCGCGATTTTGAATTTACAGAACAAAAAGAATACTTTAACTGTTTAGTTGCCAGTGGTGGTAAAGAAGTTATAAAACATCTAAAAAAAATTCTCTTTAAATGGCTATTTTTCGGCCGTAAGAAATACACGATTATGAGAAAATTAGCTGCTCTTGCCCTCGTAAATATTAATAGTAAAGAAACCCGGGAAATTTTACTTCACGGTGTCAAAAAGAGAGACAAGAATATTAAATCAGCTTGCGAAATGGCGTTAAAACAAAAATGAGCATATACGAATCAGGGAAAAATATGACATCACTTTATTATGCACTGATAAAAGCTGTACAGGTTTATGATTTAAATAATGATGTAGTTCAAAGAGCTGCGAAAAAGTTTTTTTCTTATATCAATTCTTTGTTAAACATATACTCTCGTATAATATTGGTACGATACAGAGATTATATTTTCTTCAATAAACAGCGACTAAGATTTGAAATAGATGGATATGCAAGCCTCCAATTTATTCACGATAAGCTGAAGAAGCTGAATATAAAATCATTAATATTTTCATCTGGTATTGATAAAAATGAAATTGTTAGATTCACTTCTATTTTTAAGGAAGAAAAAGAAACATTTTTAAAACAATTTTCTGAAAAAAAATTCAATCATGTCAACATCGAATTTTCGACTATTGAAGAAGAACTCTCCGATTATCTCCATGATGGTGAACGAATAAAAAGAACCTATTTTCGAGCATTGAAGACTACGAAAGACCTCATGCATAATCTGGGAACCGGACAACCAGTTGATATTAGAAGTTCCAAACGAGTTATCTACAACCTTATTGATGCTCTTTTTCAAGATGAATTTGGTCTTTTAGCACTCACAACATTAAAAAATTTTGACGAGTACACATATAATCATTCATTAAATGTAGGTATTCTTTCGCTCACATTAGGACAAAGGATCGGTTTGGACAAAAAGGACCTTGTAAAGCTTGGAATCTCAGGCATTCTGCATGATATTGGAAAGGTTATAATCCCTAAAGCACTAATTTATAAATCACAGAGGCTGACTGACGAAGAATGGGAAACTTTGAAACAACACTCATATTACGGAGTTAAACAGATTCTGAAAGCATACGGGCTCGACGAGCTTGGGTTAATCTCAATGATAGTTGCATATGAGCATCATTGGAATTATGATGGTTCTGGTTATCCTGCACATAGACAGAATCAAAAGCCTATTCTTTTTTCAAAAATAGTACGGATATGTGATTCGTACGATGCAATGACTACACCTCGGACATATGTACCAATACCGTATCTGCCTCATTTAGCACTTAAAGTATTATGGAAGAGGAGGAACACCTTTTTTGATCCCATATTGGTAAAAGTATTTACTCGGCTTTTAGGACAATACCCAATAGGAAGCTGCCTTGAACTCAGCAATGGCGAAATCGGTTTAGTAATAAGACAAAACCAAAGCAATTCAGACTTACCAATTATAAAAATTGTTATCAACAAAGACGAGGAGAAAATCGACGGCATAATAATAGATCTTTCAGTACAAAATGGGCTAAAGATTGTAAGACCTATTTACCTGCAGAAATACGGTATAAATCCAGCTTCATATTTTGTGTAATAATAAAGGGCTTAAGAGGGCTGCGCCTTCTTGACTTCTTTGTGTTTTCTATGTATAATGATATGTGAGAAATTTAATCTTAAGTAATTCTGATTCAGTAATAAGAGAATTAAAACATATTGGAGTCGATACCAATGCATATTCACTATTTATAAATAAAGCCAATTACAAGATTTCAAAATTTGAGGGGCTTTCATGTGCCCAGGCAAATGTTTTAAAGCAGACTGCACTTATCTGTGGAGCAGATCTGGCAATCCCAAAAACTGTATATTATGGAAGCAAAAGGAAGAAAATTGCAGCAATTCTTTTTGCAAATTTTCGCGAAATAGAAAAAATTAAAATGCGTTTGGAAGAACAACCCTGGATGGAGCCAATATCCAAACAACTAAGTGAGATATTAGTAGCAAAACCACCCCCCACTTTAAAAATTGGGAATAAGAAATTAGAATTCAATAGGACATATATTATGGGCGCTATAAATATTACGCCTGACTCATTTTATACTGGAAGCCGATATACTACCAAAGATACTGTTGAAAGGATAGCACAAGAAATGGAAGAAGAAGGGGCTGACTTCCTCGACATTGGTGCTGAATCTTCTCGCCCCGGAGCAGAGCGAGTTGATAAAAAAGAAGAGATTGAAAGGTTAAAAAAAATATTACCGGCTGTTATAAAAAGCACAAATATTCCAATATCAATAGATACATACAAAGCAGATACAGCATCTTTTGCAATTGACCAAGGCGTTAAAGTAATAAATGACATCTCAGGACTCAGTTTTGATAAAAAAATGGCAGGGGTTATTGCAAAGAATAAAGCAAGTTTAATAATTATGCATATAAAAGGTACGCCAAGAACAATGCAGGTAAACCCTCAATATAAAGATCTGATGGGTGAAATCTATTATTATCTAAGGGGAAAAATAGATTTTGCTACACTAAAGGGCATTGAATTAAATCGAATAATTATTGACCCGGGTTTAGGGTTTGGCAAAAGACTTGAGGACAATTACGAAATTATAAATAGACTGAATGAATTAACCAGCTTTGGCAGACCTGTACTCGTTGGACACTCGAGAAAATCGTTTATTGGAAAGCCGTTCAATATTTCTCCTGACCAGAGGCTCGAAGGTACTCTCGGAGTCGAAGCAATTCTCATAAGAAACGGTGCATCCATTATCCGGGTACATGATGTTTTAGAGGCAAAAAAAGTTGCCATGTTAATCGATAAAATAAAAGAATGAAGCTGTTTGGATTTCTGCCCGTAAGAGCTGTTGACATAATTGATATAATTGTTGTTGCATTTCTATTATACGAATTCTTCAAATTTGTAAAAGGAACTAAAGCTACACCAATACTTATTGGTTTGTCTATGTTTTTCATTGTTTCTTTTGTTGCACGGTGGATTGATCTCAAGGCATTTTCATGGATTATGAGTTCTATTCTTGCAGTGTGGGTTGCGGCATTTGTCATTGTATTCCAACCGGAAATTAGAAATGCTCTGGCACGGATTGGCCGTCAACAAACAATAAAATTTTTCCTTAAGGTTGAAGAATCAGCAACAATAGAAGAAATTATCGATGCAGTAAAGAAGATGTCTGAAGACAAAATAGGTGCACTGATATTAATTCAAAGAAGCATAGGTCTTAAAGATATTATTGATACGGGGGTGCGGATTGACGCTCAAGTAAAGTCCTCACTATTAAGAACAATCTTCTTTCCAGACACGCCTCTCCATGATGGAGCCTGTGTTATTCAGGGCGATACATTAGTTGCATCAGGTTGTGTCCTTCCGCTCAGTGAAAATCCAAGTCTCGGCAGAAGGTATGGCTTAAGACACCGCGCTGCCCTTGGCATTTCAGAACAGAGTGATGCTCTATGCATAGTGGTTTCAGAAGAAACAGGTAAAATATCATTTGCTTATAAGAATAAACTTGTAACAAAGGTTGATATTGAAACCTTAAAGAGGTCTTTAGAGCAGATACTAAAAGAGTAGATTATTTTCATATGGAGGTTGGATGAAAAAAATACATATAATAATTATTGTGGTTGTAGCAGTAGCAATCATAATTGGAGTATCCATCGGTATCGGGATGAGGGGTTTTGCACCGGGCGGGAATATCGGTGTAGTTGAAATCGAGGGTACTATAATAACTGCTAAGCACATTGTAAAAGATCTAAAAAATTTCGGCGATGACCCGTCAATCAGTGCAATTATTATCAGGGTCAATTCACCGGGCGGTATTGTTGCGCCGTCACAGGAAATTTATGAGCAGGTGAAAAAAGTAAAAGAGTTAAAGAAAGTAGTCGTATCAATGGGAGCAGTTGCCGCTTCTGGTGGTTATTATGTAGCATTGCCAGCTGACATAATTGTTGCCAACCCCGGAACTATTACTGGTTCCATCGGCGTGATTATGCAATTTCCTGTTCTCAAGGAGCTTCTGCAAAAAATCGGCATTGATTTTCAAGTGATAAAATCAAAAGAATACAAAGATACAGGATCACCATATAGAAGAATGGGTAGTCAAGAAAAAAAGATACTGCAAGACGTAGTGCTTGATGTTTATGATCAATTTGTTGAAGTAATAGCTGAGGCTCGTGATCTTTCCAAGGATAGTGTTTTGAAATTCGCTGATGGAAGAATTTTTACTGGTAGACAGGCAAAGGAATTTGGTTTTATTGACACGCTTGGTTCATTTGAAGATGCAGTTAGAATCGCAGGTGACCTGGTTGGTGTAGAAAGACCTTACCTTGTATATCCACCAAGAAGAATGAGTTTTATAGACATGTTTACTAAACCTGTAGAACGACTAATGACACCAAAATTATACTTTCTGTGGCAATGAAGAATAACAAGAGGCAAGAAGACACGCTATGCTGAAGACACGATTCTCTGAAGACACATTTCATTGAAGACACGCCTGCGGCTGGAGACAGGAAGACACGGAGACCGGGAGACAAGAAGTAAGAGACAATATCCAAGAAGCAAGAGGCAAGAAACAAATTGAAAATTAAAATACCGATAACTTTATTTGTTTTGACAATACTAATTGACTGTGGACAACAGGATTATAATCCAAAACTGGTTGATTATATAAAGGCTGAAAAAGAATTGAGAAGTAGAATTACCGAAGAAAAGGGATTGAGTGATTCAATTAAAATATTGCAACAGAAACATAATATCGATTTAGAAAAAGAATTATCCAAATTAGCAGACAATCCAGAGAACTGGATAAAACTCCTTAAAGATTTGAAAATTGCGAAATAAATTCTTTGGCGTTGTTGAAGGTTTTTACCGAAAACCTTATACATCTAAACAGCGCCTTGATCTAATCGCCTTTTTATCTAACATTGGGTTGAACACATATGTTTATGGACCAAAAGCCGATCCATATCACAGAAAAGAATGGCAAAAACCGTATCCTGCACATAAATTAAAAGAGTTTGAAAAACTGTGTGCGTTTAGTAAAAAGTATTCAATACAATTCAACTTTGCCCTCTCCCCTATGTCAAAACCTGATACAGCAAAAATAATCAAAAAGATTGGCACAATGATTAAAATTGGCATAACAGATTTTAGTCTGTTTTATGATGATATTAAAGTGCCATTAACCAAAGAGACTGCTCAAACTCAACTTGAAACGATAAATAGACTTTATAAATTCTTAATCAGTAAAATTGCCAAGCCGAATTTATTCTTCTGCCCTACACAATACCGTGGCTTCAATAAAACAGATTACATTATAGAAATCAGTGAGAAACTCGATAAGAATATTCAAATTTTATGGACCGGTAAAAGAGTTGTATCAAGAAGATTAACTGAGAAGGATATTGATAAAATCACGAAGATAATTAAAAGACCGCCATTGATCTGGGACAACCTCTTTGCCAATGATTATATCCCCGGAAAAATCTGGAAATTTCCGTATCGCTACCGTGATCCGAAAATTATCAAAAAAGTGAGTGGCATTCTTATCAACCCAATGAATCAATATGAAAAATCAAAACCATTAATCTATACTGCTGCAAAATTCTTTAAAGAACCATATAAGTATGTTCCAAGAAAGGCGTGGAAAGAAAAAGTGACAAGGGGACTGGGAGACAAGGAGACACGGAGAACCTGAAGACACATTTCATTGAAGACACGCCTGCGGCTGCAGTCACGCTTCGCTGGAGACACATTTCATTGAAGACACGCCTTCGGCTGGAGTCACGCTACGCTGAAGAATCAAATAAACTAAATTAACCAAACAAACTAAAAAAACCAAAGAAACCAAATAAAACCAATGTTCCATCTTTTTGTAATGATTGACAAAATAAATATTGCATATATAATATTTATAAATGACTAAAATAGGCAAAGAATATCTTGATGATTTGACCGGCCTTTATAATCGGCGTTATCTTTACATAGAGGCACCCAGGAAGATTGAAGAGATTCAGGAAAGGGATATACCTTTATCAATGGTTTTAATTGATTTAGACCATTTCAAGAATGTTAATGATACCTATGGACACCGGCGGGGTGATGTAGTACTCAGAGAGTTTGGTTTATTTCTCAAAACTTTATTAAGAGAAGATGATACAGTATTTCGTTATGGTGGTGATGAATTTGTCTGTATATTGCCCAATGCCAATTATGAGCAGGCAAAGATGATCTCCCGGCGTTTTGTAAAGCGGTGTCGAATCAAGGAGTTTGCCCAATTAAGATTAACCATGAGTATTGGCATTGCTTCATATCCTCTGAATGCGCGAGATTGGACCGGGCTTTTTGAGATTGCAGACAGGAATCTGTACAGTGCAAAGAGGCATGGTCGGGATCGGGTTGGTATTTTTGAGAAAGGGAAAAAGGTGCTTAACATTCCGATAAAGGAGATTATTGGACGGGATGAAGAGATAACGGGGATTAAAGAATTTATTAACCCGGTATTTAAAGGTAAAGGTAGTGCAGTGTGTATTAGTGGTGAGGTTGGTGTTGGTAAGACGAGATTAGTACATGAGATTATAAGAGATTCTAATTTTCAAGATATTCAATTTTTGAATAGTAATTTATCAGCCACGACAAAAGCAATCCCGTATTATCCATTCAGAGAGATCATCCGCACCGTGATTAAAAAACAGGGTGAAGAAAGTCTTTTTGAAATACCCCAGGCATATCAGATTGAGCTTGTAAAGATAGTGCCTGAGTTATCTGGTAAATCGAAAATAGATGAGCATATTTATATGGTTGATAAATTTCGGCTTTTTGAGGGGGTGCGCAGGTTTTTGGCATTGCAAGCTTCAAAAGTACCTTTGTTTGTATGTTTGGATAATATTCATTGGGCAGACGACAGTTCTTTGGAGCTTTTTCACTATTTGATCAGGGTTTTAAAGGAGAATCCTATTTTCTTCTTTTTTGTCTATCGTGTTGAAGAAGCAAAGCATAGTTCATTTCAAAATGTATTGCAATTAATGGCGCGTGAGGGTCTGTATAAAAAAATAGCTCTTGAACCCCTTCAGACTGCTGATGTTGCGCGTATGCTTTCATTGATGATAGATGGTATTCCACCTTCGGAACTTACTGAGTATATATACAAGGAAACTGGTGGTAATCCCTTTTTTATCGAAGAGTTAATGAAATCCTTAGACACAAATAGCGCATTCGTCTGGGATAAAGATAAATGTGTATTTGATAAAGGTAAGAAAGTTGTGATTCCTTATTCAGTTGAGGGTGTGGTTGATCGGAAATTGGGTATGATGAATAAAGAGGCATGTGATTTATTAGAATATGCAGCAGTCGTAGGCAGGGAGTTTGATTTTACTTTTTTGCAGGATGTAACTAAGATGAATGAAGGTCATCTTTTTGATTTAATAGATGAGATATTAGGAATGAAATTATTAAAAGAGAGTGAAGGAAAGCAATATTGTTTTTCTGAGGATATAATTAGAGAGATACTTTATCAACGGATAAACAAAATTAAGATGAGGCGCTATCATCAGGTGGTTGGCGAGAGGTTATTGGATTCATATCAAAATCGGATTGAAGAGGTGGTTGAGGAGTTGTCGCATCATTTTTATTTAAGTGGGGATAAAGAGAAGACCTTAGAGTACAGTATGATAGCTGCAAATAGAGCAAAAGATGCTTATGCAAACCGAGATGCGATAAGATTTTATACCAGAGTGCTTGAGTGTTTACCTGATAGTAAGGTTAATGAGAAAGAGATAAAAGAGATTGAATATTTGAAGAATAGGGCTGGAGTATTGAATTTGATTGGAGAGAATGAGAAGGCAGTAGCAGATGTAAATAACGCAATTAATAAAGCAAAGGTAATAGGTAATAGAAAATGGGAAGCTGATTGTCTTATTAAAATTTGTAGTATTTATGGAGAGTCAGGGCAATATAAATATATTTTGGAGAAGACTAGTTTGGCACTGGATATCTACCAAAAGATGAATGATTCTGAGGGTGAGGCAAAAACCCTTAATAGCATAGGTAATTTTCACTGGTATCTTGGTGAATATTCTAAGGCATTGGAATTTTACAAACGTTCATTAAAGATAACAAAAGAGATTGGCAACCGCAGAAGTGCGGCTAAAAGTCTCAACAACATCGGCGTAGTTTATGATGACCTTGGTGAATATTCTAAGGCTTTAGGGTTTTACGAACGTTCATTAAAGATAGCAGAAGAGATTTACGACCGTGAGGGGGAGGCGAGAAGTCTCAACAACATTGGCATTATTCACTGGGATTTTGGTGAATATTCTAAGGCATTAGAGTTTTTCCAAAACTCATTGAAAATAGACGAAGAGACTGGCAACTGCAGTGGTGTGGCTAAAGGCCTCAACAACATCGGCGCAATTTATAACGATCTTGGTGAACATTCCAAGGCATTTGAGTTTTACAAGCGTTCATTAAAAATTAGGGAAGAGATTGGTGACCGTAGCGGTGAGGCAAGTAGCCTACATAACATCGGTGCTATTTATGACGATCTTGGTGAATATTCTAAGGCATTGGGGTTTTACGGACGTTCATTAAAAATAACAGAGAAGATTGGTGACCGCAAGGGTGAGGCACAAAACCTTAACAATATTGGCTCTATTTATCAGTATATCAGTGGATATCAAAAGGCATTGGAGTTTTACCAGCGTTCCTTAAAAATAAGAGAAGAGATTGGTGACCGAAAAGGTGAGGGACATAGCCTTATTAGTATTGGTGATATGTTTCTTGAGACAAAGGATTTTTCAAGTGCAAAGAAGTATTATAGAAGGGCACATTCAATTGCTCGGAAAATTAAATCAAAGCCGTTTATAGCTAATGTTTGTCTCAGTATCACTCTACTCAATTTGGAGAAGAATAATCTGGTTGAGGCAAAAAAGAAACTAAAACAAATTTCATCTCTTTTAGATAAATTTAGTTCAAAAGATATCAAGGCTAAGACACTTTGTCTTTCTGGTTGTCTTTATACAAAACAGAAAAAATGGGATAAGGCAAAATCTTTTTTTAAAGAATCAATATCAATCTTTGAGAAGTTAAGAAAAAAACTGAATCTTGCTCAGGTTTATTATTATCAGGGTATGATGTTTAAAGAATCTGGTAAAAAAATTGAAGCACAAAAATCTTTTGCTAAGGCAATGAAAATATTCAAGAAAATTGGTGCTAAAAAGTGGATTGAGAAGGTAGAAAGGAGACTGGGAGACAAGGAGACTGGGAGACAAGGAGACAAGAAGACACGGGGACATGGTGACAAGGAGACAAGGGGACAAGGAGACAAAAAACGAATTTCAAATGACAAATGATAAATGTCAAATGACCCCCGCTTTGCGGGACAATATCTTATATCAAAATCCTAATCATTAATCAGAAAATAGTTTAGACATTAGAATTATGATACTGTTTGTGGTCTGGCAATTGCAATTTATTTATATTTAAAATTCACTCGTCCCTGTAAAACCAATAATAACAATGATTTGCAGCATGAGTTCGAGGAGAGTCAATAATAATAACAAAAATTGGGGTCTTGACATCTGGGGATTTTTTATTATAATTATATAGGAAAAGAGAAGGTATAATGATCTTAGAGAGGTTTTAGTCCTCTGTGAGGTGATTATACCTTTTTTGTTTTTAAAATTTGGAATCAGCATTAAGTTGAGTAATTAGAAAAAAGAGTGTGTATGTAACAAAGTAACTGATCTGAGATTATTAAAAAAGTAGATAGTAGATAAAATGAAGATGGATTGGAGGAATAGAGGAATATATGAAAAATTATCGAAACAATCATGGTGGCTTAATGAGATAACAGATTGAAGAATGGTTTAAGAACTATCAATAATAAGTGAGTTTAGCATGTAAACAATCAGGTAGAGAATATGCAGAATAAATTATTAAATAATAATTTTTACGCAAATCGGTATCTTGACATGAGTAAAATTCCTGATAAAATATATTATAAGTTAATAAATCCTAATGGTGAAGTTATTGCTGGCTAAGTTGCCTTGAGGGAATGAAATACCTCCAATCCCTCAAGGTGCGATTGGAGCGGGGAGCATTTCACGGCTAAGTCCTTATAGTTAATCATAGCCATTATTTGATGTAAAAAATGATGTTTACTTGCAATAAAAAATATTATTGACAGGAGGAAAAAATGGGAACTTTAGTAAAAATATGTTTAGCAGTGTCACTTATTTGGGTTCTATCTTTTGCTCAGGAACCCAATGTTGTCTGGACACAAACCTTTGGTGGTTCTAATCAAGACGATGGATCTTGTGTGGATCAAACTAACGATGGTGGATTCATTATTGTTGGTACAACCTACTCCTTTGGGGCAGGTAATTTTGACGTTTATCTCATAAAAACCGATTACTTAGGGAATATGGAGTGGTATAAAACTTACGGCGGGACAGAAGGAGATTGGGGCTATTGTGTTCGCCAAACTACGGATGGTGGATATATTATTGTTGGTTCGACCATTTCTTTCAGCAGTAATCAAGCCAGTGATGTTTATCTCATAAAAACCGATTCTTTAGGTATTGAAGAATGGCATAAAACTTTTGGCTCGCCTAGTGAGTATTTTGGTGATTGGGGTGTATGGGTAGAGCAAACTACTGATGACGGGGCGGCTACATCATTGTTGGGTCCATTTGGGATGACGTAAAACGATATGAGCTCTATCTCATAAAAACCAATGCATTAGGTGTTGAACAATGGCATAGGACTTATGGTGGTGTAACCTTCTATAATCATGATCATGGTACTGCAGTTCAACAGACAGACGACGACGGCTACATTATAGTAGGACGGACAGCATCCTTTCCTTATAGTTGGCAGATATGGCTAATAAAAACCGACGCGTATGGTTATATGGAATGGGACAATAGATTTTACCCTTACAATTATTATTATGAAAGAGGAAACCATGTGCAGCAGACCACTGATGGGGGATATATTATTGTAGGCGTCCAGTTTCGTGGTGCTGAATCTATTATTCTTATCAAAACAGATTCGGATGGGACTGAAGAATGGTCAAAAAACTTAGGTGGGTTTCGTGGATATGATGTTAAACAAACGATGGATAATGGTTATATTGTTGTTGGGAGTGCTGAGAATACTACTTATTATGATGTGTATGTCGTCAAGACAGATCCATCTGGGAATATTCAATGGACCAAGACCATTGGGGGCTCAAATGGTGAACGAGGTACTTCTATAGAGGAAATCGGTGATGGCACATACATCATTGCAGGAAGCACCTCCTCTTTTGGTGCAGGATATATCGACGTATATCTTGTTAAATTAGGACCGATGATAAATGATACTGACGATCCATTGGCTTTGGCTTATAATGGCAATCGCCATCTTGTGCGGAGGCCGAACAGTGAAGAGCTACATCTGGTTTACACTCGCGAAGACAAAGTAATATACGTAACTTCAACAAATGGCGGAACTGACTGGTCTGGACCTGAGATTATTGGTGACGGTGCTTATCCGGCAATTACTCTAAGCTCTGATTATTTGCCTTCAGTAACCTGGACTGATGATGATGGAGGTTTATGGTATAGAAGAAAAATCTCACCGGTACGATGGAGCGATATATATCATCTTTGGAATCCTGTAGGCGTTGACCCCTTACGCCTTAACTCACCGCCTTCTATTGCTATTCATGCATC
>Ga0209986_10000255_pt1 | contig 50346 bp, 40 predicted proteins | sample BlataG_FD_183168 | JGI IMG/M metagenome (GOLD analysis project Ga0209986, IMG submission 183168) | Deep subsurface microbial communities from Black Sea to uncover new lineages of life (NeLLi) - Black_00105 metaG (SPAdes) (version 2) | ecosystem: Environmental > Aquatic > Marine > Oceanic >... | reverse complement strand
GCTTCTTAATTTCTGAAGTAAAATCAGTGACAACCTGAGCAAATCTCTGCCCCTCGGCAGCGGAAACCCACTCCAGCTTTAGCCGTTCTGGTTCGATTCCAAACTGGGGCAACAGCTTTTTTAGAAGTAAAATTCTCCTTAGTGTTTTGTAGTTCCCCTCCATGTAGTGACAATCTCTAGGGTGACATCCCCCTATAAAAACACCATCAGCTCCTCGCTGAAAAGCTTCCAGAATATACACAGGCGCTACTGCTCCGGAACACATTAGTCTTATCATTCTTAAATTCGATGGATACTGGAGCCGGCTCACCCCGGCAAGATCAGCACCAGCATAAGCACACCAATTGCAGCAAAAGCCAACAATCCTGGGCTCGAAGTTATTCATTTTTGTGCTCCTGCTAAAGCAGCACCAAGCATCGCTGAGATTTCTTCTCTCGTAAATCCTCGCTGCTGAACAGCGCCGGACGGGCAGGCGGCACAACAGGTGCCACAGCCCTTGCAAAGAGCTTCGTTTACCACAGAAACCCCCCTTTCCCGGTCCACAGCTATCGCCCCATAAGGGCACACGACCTCGCATACGCCACAACCACTACATAAGTTTTCATCCACTGAAGCGACAATTCCTTCTCCGATTACGGCATCTTTGACCAACACAATAGTGGCACGCGATGCAGCAGCTTTCGCCTGGGCAATGCTTTCCTCAAGGGATTTTGGTGCATGGGCCAGCCCGCAGACAAAGACCCCGTCAGTGGCAAAGTCAACGGGGCGAAGTTTGACATGCGCTTCCAAGAAAAAACCGTCTTCGTTCACAGGAACTTTGTACAGCATGGCAAGCTCACTCACCTCTGGCGACGGCACCATCGCTACACTCAGGGTAAGGATGTCAGCATCAATAGCTATTTCATCGCCAAGCACCGGGTCATTGACTTCAACCCTGAGCAAAAACTGACTATCTTTTCTTATCTGCCTGACGCGAGGTTTATTTTCCAAGTCGTAACATAGAAAGACAATCCCTTTCTGCCTCGCTTCTTCATAGTACTGCTCATAAAATCCGTATGTTCTCACATCTCGATAAAGGATATAGATGTTCATCTCGGGTTTCAGTTCCTTGAGCTTCAAGGCATTTTTGATTGCCTCGTTGCAACATACCCTTGAGCAATAAGGTCGTTCGTCGTTTCGGGAACCTACGCATTGAATCATTACCAGGTTGTCGCAACCAACGATGTCTGGACTTTTCTTCACGATTTCTTCTTCAAGTTCCAATTGAGTGAGCACCCTCGGGTCTCTTCCATAGAGATATTCATCAGTCTTATGTTCTTCAGCTCCAGTGGCGATGATGGTGACACCATGGTCTATCTTTTCTACGACCCTGCCACGATATCTCATGATTTCTGTGGTGAAGTTACCCACATAGCCATGCACATCCACAATCCAAGTATCGGTATATACCCTAATCTTGGGATGTTCCTGGACTTTATTAATAAGCTCATCAAGAAATTGCTGAACATCCTCACCATCAATATTGTAATGTATTCTTCTGGCTACCCCACCAAGCGCGTTGCTCCTCTCAATAAGACAAACCTCGAATCCCTGTTCTGCTAATGTTAAGGCGCTGGTCATTCCTGCTACCCCTCCTCCGACAACCAGTGCACGACGGTTAACCGGAAGAGCCACAAGCTTAAGTGGCTCTATCAGCCTTGCCTTAGCTACCGCCATTCTTACCAAGTCTTTTGCCTTTTCGGTGGCTTTCTCCGGCTCGTGCATATGAACCCAGGAGCATTGGTCCCTGATATTCGCCATTTCAAAGAGATACGGATTGAGTCCAGTCTCTCTAATCGTTTCTCGGAACATAGGTTCGTGGGTTCTCGGGGTACAAGAGGCCACAACAACTCGATTGAGCTTGTGTTCCCCAATCGCCTTCTTTATTTTCTCTTGAGTATCTTGTGAACAAGTAAAAAGGTTTCTTTCGGCATAAGCTACATTGGGCAAGGTCTCAGCAAATTCGGTGACCTCAGGGACATTTACATACCCGCCGATATTGATTCCACAGTGGCAAATAAAAACCCCAACTCTTGGTTCTTCTCCACTGATGTCTCTTTCTGGTGGATATTCCTTTGTCTTAGTTAAAGTTCCCCTTGCCGGAGCAAGTAAGGTTGAGATTTCTCCGGCAGCTCCGCTGGCTTGCATCACCGTCTCGGGAATATCCTTCGGTGCCGAGAGCGCCCCGCAGACGAATATTCCGGGCTTCGAAGTCTCCATTGGCGAAAATGGTTTCGTCTGGCAAAATCCGTAAGGATTGATCTGGATTCCAACTTTCTTAGCGAGCTCAACAAATTCCGGAGAAGACTGAAAACCTACAGAGAGAACTACCATATTGAATTTCTCAGTCTTTACTACGCCATCCTCGGCAGCAAATTTGACTACCAGATCTCCCGTGTTATCTGCTGATTCAATGTTATAAACCTTCGACCTGATGAAGTCTATGCCGCTTTCTTCCTTGGCACGCTCATAGTATTTGTCGAAGTCCTTGCCATAAGTCCTGATATCCATGAAGAAAACGGTGATGTCCAAAGGAATTGAGCTATGCTCTTTGGCGATTATAGCCTCTTTAATAGCATAGGTACAGCAAACGGAGGAGCAGTAAGGTCTGTCATGACTTGGATCCCTGGAACCAACACACTGAATAAAGGCTATCTTCTGTGGTGGGGTCAAATCCGAGAGTCTGAGCAGTGTTCCTTGGAAAGGACCGGTGGCGCTCAAGATACGTTCAAATTCAATGCTGGTCACCACGTTGGGGTATTTTCTATATCCCAGCTCATATTGAACTGAAGGATCAAAGAGGTCATATCCCGTGCTGAAAACAACAGAGCCGACATTCAAGTCAACGTATTCATCCTGCATTTCATAATTAATCGCCTTTGCAGTACAACGCGTTTCGCACTCACCGCATTCAAAGCAACCCTCTATCTGCCAAGCTAAGCATCTCTCAGCCTCTTCCTTTGCCTCAGAAACGGAATAACCTTGCTCTATTTCTCTAAAATCCTTAATGCGTTCCTTTGGTTCTAATTCTTTCATGGGCATTTTATTTTCAGAAGGGAAACGTAATTTAAGCGCTGAAACTTCTCCTGCGCTAAGTTCTTCCGGTTGCCTCTTATCTTCTTTAGAAGACAACGGCTCTCCCTGTAGATATTCGTCTATAGAGAGAGCTGCTTTTTTCCCTGCCGCTATAGCCTCGATAGCGATTGAAGGCCCGGTGACCACATCACCACCCGCGAAAATCCCTTCTACATTGGTCGCTAAAGCTTCATCGGTTGAAATTGTTCCCCGGCCAGAAATTTCTATGCCCAACTCTTTAGCGAAACCAAGGACTGGTACTTGCCCTAAAGCAGTAATAACAGTATCAACCTCGAGAACAAACTCCGACCCCTCAATGGGTATAGGACGACGACGACCACTTGCATCAGGCTCACCAAGTTCCATCTTGATGCATTCCATCTTCGAAACCTTGCCATCTTCAGTTATTATCTTTGTGGGGTTGGTTAAGAATATAAGCTCGATTCCCTCTTCTTCTGCACCCTTAACTTCAGCGGGGGTGGCTGGCATTTCAGCTCGGGAACGCCGGTAGATAACCTTCACTTTAGCTCCTAAACGCCTCGTCACCCGGGAAGCATCAATGGCAGTATTTCCTCCACCGATTACGGCTACCTTTTTTCCTATATCAACCTTCCTGCCCATATTTATATCCCGTAGGAAGTCAATAGCGTGAATTACTCCATGGGAATCTTCTCCCGGGATATTGAGCTTTGTGCTCTCGTGAGCGCCTGTGGCAATGAAGATAGATTGATAAGACCTTTTGAGTTCTTCAAGCTGAATTTCCCCTCCTATCTTAGTATTTACCTTTACCTCCACCCCTAATCTCTTGATGTACTCTATCTCCTTGTTAAGGACATCCTTGGGTAGACGATACTCGGGAATTCCAAACCGAAGCATTCCACCTGGTTCTGACAAAGCCTCAAATATGGTTATCTCATAACCTTGAAGAGCAAGATCGTGGGCTGCGGCCAGACCTGCCGGGCCGCTCCCGACAATGGCAACCTTCTTCCCATTTCGGGTGATCTCAGGCACTTCAAGACTATCAATATCAATTTGGTCGGTAACAAATCTCTTCAATTCCCGAATTGCCATGGGTTCATCGAGTTGCCCTCGGTTGCATGCTTGCTCACAGGGTGCATAACATACCCAGCCACAAACAGCTGGGAGAGGATTAGTACTCCTCATAAGTTCGTACGCTTCTTTAATCTTTCCCTCAGCAATTAAGGCGATATAGCCCAAAACGTTCATGTGGATGGGGCACGCCTCTTTGCAAGCTGCCTTACAGAGTCTTTCTTCTCTCTTGTCGATAACATATGTGTTAGGCACTGATTGAAGAAAAGGAGTATAAATTGCCTTTCGTTCGCGCAATCCCTGATCGTACTCATTTTTCATAATAATGGGACACCCCTCAACACATAAGCCACAACCGGTGCATTTTGTTCCATCCACAAATCTTGCCTTCTTCCTTACAGAAGCGGTGAAGTTCCCTGGTTCTCCCTTGATATCCAAAACTTCAGAATAAGTTAGAAGTTCAATATTCAGGTGTCTGCCACATTCCACCAGCTTAGGTGACAAAATACACATAGAGCAATCATTGGTGGGGAAGGTCTTGTCGAGCTGAGACATTACTCCACCGATGGAGGGGGATTTATCCACAAGGTATACGTAATATCCGGACTCAGCAAGGTCTAAAGCTGCCTGAATCCCCCCTATACCCCCACCTACGACAAGAACTGCTCCTATTTTGCCATTTCTGCTTTGCTTACCCATAATAACACCTTTATATTACAAGCTCTTCAATGCTTCCGCCGCAAGCTTGGAAGGCTCACCTGTCCCTCCTTGAGACCGTGAGCTAACAACTGCTCCCACCATCTCATGACGCAATTTTTGGCAGAAGACATCGATCTCCTTTACCTTTTCAACAAAAGAGGGGGCGACGTATCCTTCTCTAACTGCCATGCTCCTTAGAGCCTTCATAATATCGGCAAAATCAACATTCTGAGGGCAGTGCGCCTGACAGTTGTAGCACTGAATGCAGAACCAGATAAAGTCTGAAGAAAGGACTTCTTCCCTCATCCCCAAGAGAACCATGCGGATTATTCGGCGGGGATTGAATTTCTGGTCGATATCGGAAACAGGGCAACTTGCGGTACAGAGGCCACAGGCGAAGCAAACCTTAATATTTTCTCCTCCCGGCTCATTGGCAACATCGTACTTGAACCTGGTATCCAGTTCATTTAAAGCTATAGTCATTTTCGCCTCCTTAATTCTCATTCGAGCGAGGAATCTTATAGTAGCCCAGAAGTTTCCAGTATCTCGGGAACTCTTTCCTCCCGTCCAATAAACATGATGTGCACTCCATCACAGACTTTCTCTTCTCTTATTTGCCTTATCATCCGGGCAGCTATCTCTATTCCTTTGGCAACTCCTGTTCCTTTCGGAGCTTGAGCCAATTCGTCAATGAGATATTGAGGAATAAAAACACCTGGGACATTGTCATTCATATACGCAGCCATCTTTGCACCGACAACAGGTACTATACCAGCAAGGATTTTAACCCCTCCATCTACAGTGCGGACGAATTCGGTAAATCTCTTCAGCTCATCAAGTTCATACACTGCCTGAGTCTGAACGAAGCTTACCCCTGCCTTAAGCTTCTTCTCAACCTTGATAAGCTGCGGTTCAAGAGGGTCGGCTGAAGGGGTAGCGGTTGTCCCAATACAAAAGTCAATACCTCCATCAAGTTCATTTCCTGCCATGTCTTTCCCGGAGTTCAAGGTGTGAACAAGGTGGATGAGTTGCACCGAATCGAGATCAAACACTTGCTTTGCTTCCTTATGGTCACCAACATCAATGGAATCACCAGTAAGACAGAGAACATTATTTATTCCTCGAGAATAAGCGAACAGGAGATCTGCTTGAATTGCCAGACGGTTCCTGTCGCGACAAGTTACTTGAAGGATTGGCTCGCCACCATGTTCTTTAACCAAGAGACAGACTCCCAGGGAGGGATAGCGCATCACGGAGCTCTGATTATCAGTCACATTCAGCCCATCCACTTTGTCCTTGAGAAGCTCAATATGCTCTATCGCCTTTGACACATTGGAGCCTTTCCCGGGCGCCGCCTCAGCTGTTACAACGAAGTCTTTTGTTTTAAGAATTTCTCTAAAAGGTGTTGCCATCCTTCACCCCCTTAAGCTTTTACCGACTGGATTCTGCCGGGTCTTTTCACCGCCCGAAAGTTCTTCGGCGTGTAGTATTGCCGCATCAAGTCGAGTCTATCTTGTTTTTCCAGCCTGCGATAAATGAGAACCCAAGCACAATCCTTCTCCGGGTCTATCTCGCACTTTCCCCCCTTTCTCGTACCACCGCAGGGGCCATTGAGAAGCCCTTTGGCACAGCGAACTACAGGGCAAATACCTCCGGTTCGATCCAGAAAACAATCACCGCAAGCACCACACATTTCCACCCAAAGCCCTTCCCTTTCTGGCATCCCGATAAAGGTAGTGTTAACTGCCGGAAATACTGGCTTGTCCTCAAACATCTCCGCCATCGTTTGTATCCCCGAACCACAGGCCAATGAAAGAACTGCATCCGCCTCCTGTACTTTGTCCCTTAACTCTTCAACCATCTCTTTTTCACATTGTCTCTCAACTGTGGCTTCAAGGACGGAAATTTTCTTTCTTCCTTTAGATTGAGCCAGCCTTAGTTGTGAGGCTAATATGCCTACTTCCTTCTCCCCGCCTGCCCAACAAACAGCAACACATGTCGCACATCCTGCCAGAAGCAATTTCTTATACGGAGCTATCATTTGCCTAATCTCTGCCATAGGTTTTCGTTCAGCGATTATCATATTACCTCCCGGGCTCTTTTATTCTCTTGGTTATCTCGTTTACTGCCCTAACAAACTTGTGAGGCTCATTTGGGCTAAGATTGAACATTGCAACAGGGCTGCCATCTGCCTCAATCTCTTTCAACAGCATATTGCAGTATTCCACCCTTTCCTTTGCTCTTGTGTTTCCGGTAATGTGATGGCAAGCGCCATCTTCACATCCCAACACCAGCACTGCTACAGCGCCATTTTCAAAAGCCTTCAGGATATGAATCACATCCACTCGACCAGCACAGGGAACCCGGATTATCCGCAAACTTTCCGGGTAGTGAAGCCTTAATTTGCCTGCCAAGTCAGCAGCAGGATAGGCAGAATGCTCACAGCAAAAAGCTACGATGCACTTATTCATGATTCTCCTATGGTTTCAATTTGAGCCAGGATTTCTTCATCTCTATAACCTTGAAATATTATTGCCTTAGCCGGACATATGGCAGCACAAACGCCACACGCATCGCAAGCGAGGTCGGAAATCCCAGCTACCTCTTTGCTGTTATCTGTTCGAACCAATTGGATAGCATCGTGCGGGCAGACACGGATACAAGTAAGACACGCCACACACTTTTGAGGATCAGCTTTAACTCTCTCCACTTCCGCCAGAATGTTCCCCGAAGATAGGAGTTCATAGACACTCGCAACAACACTGGGAACATCTGTTAATACCCGGCTAAGGTCTAAGTCACCCCGGCAGCCACCGACAAAAAATATCCCCTTCTTCTCCGAGGCAACAGGATAGAGGTGCACATTTTCATCCTGATAAAAACCCCTGGAGTCTCTCCTGATATTTAGCAAGGAACTCAGAGCTTCGGTTCCTTCGCTGGGTAGAAGAAGCTCTTCAGCCACTAGAAGGTCACAGGCAAGGATTGTATCCTCCCCAAGAAAAACGTCCTTAGCCTCGATTTTCACCCGCCCATTATCCGCAGTAATCCTCGGGCGAGCTTCACATTTCAAAAACACTACTCCGCAGTCTCTCGCTTCTCGGTAAAGTTTTTCCGCTCTTGGACTATCCACTTTGACACTCTTGCAGAAGACGTAAATTTCGCTGTCCCATTTCTGCCTGGCTGCCAAAGCATTATTCAGAGTAGCCAGTGTGGACAATCGAGAATTTTCATCGGAAAAATCGAACATAAAACCTATAGTTCTTGGTCTTATTTCCAGATTCGGGTCCTCCAGCATGCGGCAGAGCTTTTCTTGTGACACAATGTTAATATCAGACTTGAGTTCAGACTCTAGAGCAAGCTTGGTTTGATACCCGGTGGCAAGAACTACTGCTCCATACTTATGGGAAATCTCCTCACCGCCTTTCCTTATTCGTACAGTAAAATCTCCAATCTTCCCCGCTGTTGCTCTCACTTCGGCGGACGTGAGAATCTCGATATTTTCATCGCCTTCTACCTCGCTCACCATTGAACCAATGTCAAATCCACAAAGGCCTCCCAGCTCCGCAGTCTCACTTCCCAAAACTGCCTCCCCCTCCAATAGAGTTGTCCGCAAGCCAACTCGAGAAAGCTGGAGAGCTGCGTTAATTGCCGCGAAGCCGCCACCGACCACAAGAACGTCCTTGTTCACAGGAAATTTTTTCTTCTTCACCGGCTGGAGCAACCGAGCTCTGTTTACTGCCATCTTGATAAGTTCCACAGCCTTCACGGTAATATCCCCATCATGAGCCCAGGAGCCTTGCTCCCTGATATTTGCCATAGAAAACAGATGACCGTTCAGCCCGGCACTTTCTAATACTTGCCGGAAAAAATGTTCCTTAAAGTCAGGAGAGCAAGCAGCAACAACCACCCTGTTTATATTCTCTTCCTTAATACAGGAAAGCATCTTTTCCTCTCCTTCTTCAAGACAGAGGTTGGAACTCAAGTTGACACAGGTGACACCGGGGAATTTCGCTACTTTTTTGACAGCGGCATCAAAATCAATATTATTTATAGCCCCGCCGCAATCGCAGAAGAAAACGCCTACTTTGTTTTTCATTCACTGTCCTCTTTGATTACCTCATCTCTGGCTCGCAAATTCAATTAGTCTTTGTATTGTCTTTGACGCTGCCGCTATCCCATGGGCAACGGAATCAGGTATATCCTTGGGGCCTTGACATGTCCCGGCAACGAGAATACCATCAACATTGGTCTCATTAGGGCTGAATGAGTCCTTCACATCAAAGAATCCATCGTCAGCCAAATTTATGCCCAGAATCCTGGCTAAATCCCAGGAGTTCTTTCCAGGAGAAATACCCACGGAAAGGACTACAAGGTCAAAAGTATCCCGACAGACTTTACCTTGAGAGATATCCTCAAACCTTACTTCAAGCTCGCCGGATACAGTTTGCAAAATCTCGACTGGCACTCCTCTGACAAATCGTATACTTTCCTTATATTTTTCATAGAATTGAGCAAAACCTTTCCCGGTAGTCTGCAAGTCGATGTAAAAGATGGTCACCTGGGTATCAGGATTCTGATATTTGATAAGCCCGGCGAGTTTCATGGCATATTTGCAGCACACCTGTGAACAATACTCGTGATCTTCGTCCCTGGAGCCAACACATTGAATAAAGGCAATGTTTTTGGGTTCATTACCATTTGTGGGAAGTCTAAGATAGCTTTCACGAGTGAAAACCTGCTCCAGATCGAGACCGGTTAAGACATTAGGATATCTACCATAACCCAAGGAGCCTTTCTTTCTGGCATCAAAAACATCAAAACCAGTGGCTACAATGACAGCATCGACGCTTAACTCTCGTTCTTTTGATTTGAGTTCGAACTCTATAGCTTTAGTGGGGCAGGTCCTCTGGCAGAGATCACATTGCTCCCCTTTAAAGCGTACGCAAAGCCCTTCATCGAGAATATAGGAAAAAGGCGCTGCCTCAGCAAAAGGTGGATAAATGGCCTTCGGATCAGCTGGACAAACTCCAGTGCAAAGACCACAAGCTATGCACCGTTCTTCGTCGATATACCGAGGTTGCTGGACTATTTCAACGTGAAAATTGCCCAGTTCACCGTCAAGTCTCCTCACCGTGGCATTGGTTAGGAGCTTAATTCGAGGGTGAGTTACCGCCTCCTTAATCTTGTCGTAAACCACGCAGGCCGAACACTTCGCGCAGATATCCGTTGCCTTACAACAAAAAGAAGCGCTGTGTCCACCGACCACCGCCTCCTTCTCTATCAAATACACACTTACACCAGCATTAGCCAACTCTAACGCTGAAGCTATCCCCGATATGCCCGACCCAACAACTAAAACATCGTTGTTCTCCAAATTCACTTCTTAAATTCTAAACCTTGTCATTGTATTGTTTTCTTACTTCTTAAGCAACTCCTCCACCCTGTTAACTAATTCCTGAGGGTCAACTGGCTTCTGAAGATAATCCTCTGCTTCCATCATCATTCCCTCTCGCATGGAAAGATGCATTTTTTCTCTATCTTCAGGGTAGACAGTGAGCATCAACACAGGGATATTAGAGAAAAAATGGTATTTTTCGTCGGTTTTAAGCTCGTGGCAGACCTCAAATCCGTGCTTACCGGGCATTATCACATCCAGGATAATCAAGTCAGGTCTTTCCTCTACCACCTTGCGTAAACCTTCGTCGCCATCATACGCACATACCACATCATAGGACTGAGGCTCAAAGATTTTTTTCACCAGTGTGTGCACATCGGAGTCATCATCAATTACCAAAATCTTGGTCTGTTTCGGCATCCTTTCCTCCTTTAGATAAAAGCTTCTCTACACGCCCGAGCAGAATGAAGGGCTCGATGGGTTTTTCTATGTAATCATCAACATCAAGTTTACGGCCCAACTCCAACTCATAGCGCCGGTGACTGGCTTCCTCCCTTACTGAACTTATGACGAGGATAGGGACATCAGGATATCCTTTCTTTTGACTATCCCTTAATTCCTTGACCACAGCAAAGCCATCCATCTCTGGCATTAAGAGGTCCAAAAGCACTAGATCCGGCTTTTCTTCTTTTATCTTTCTCAACGCCTCCTGTCCATCACAAGCCTCAATTACCTCATAAGAACGGGAACTTAGCACACTGGCAATTGCCAGCCGTATATCAGGGTCATCATCCACTACCAAAATCTTCGCCATATAATTCACTCCGTTTGTTTCGCCTTTTTGGGCAAAATGAAGGTAAACCTGCTCCCCTTGCCTGTCTCAGGACAGGGACTTGTTGCCCATATTTTACCGCCATGACCCTCAATTATCCTCTTGCTTATAGAAAGCCCCAAGCCAGCTCCCCTTTTTTCCATATCCAGACCCTTATAGAAACCATCAAATATTTTAGGTAAGGCCTCGGTAGGGATTCCGATTCCGGTGTCAATTACATCAACCTGCAAATGATCTTTGTCGTCTTTTACCTTAACCGTTATTCCACCGGCGGGAGTAAACTTGATAGCATTGGACAATAAATTTATCACTACTTGCTTAAGCCGACTAGCACTTCCAAGGATTATAGGAAGCTCTGGGGGTGCTTCAAAAACCAGTTGCAACCCCTTATCTACAGCTAAGGGACGCATGGTCTCAACGCAATCCTCTATCACTCTTGTCAGGGAAACCTCTCCTGTCCCGAATTTTCCGAAATCAACACGGGAGAAATCAATCATGTTGCTTATTAAATTAAGCAGGTCAGAAAGTCTCTTGCTACTCCTTTGTATTATGTTTTTTTGTTCTTCACTGAGTTCTCCAACAAAGCCATCAAGCAAGAGCCGGTTGTAGCTTTCCGCTGCAGCCAGGGGGGCCTTCAAGTCATGGAAAATGACAGACAGAATATACTCCATCGTTTGCTTAGTATGCTGTAGCCGCGAAGCGACTACTTTCACAAGGTTGTTTGCCACCTTGTAACCCATTTGAGGGTTTTCATCCAGCAGGGCTTTAAATTTGTCTCCGTCTAGGGCGATAATCTCAGTCTTCTCCAGACACCGGCCCGAAGAGGTAAGAACATGAGGTTCCATAAGTGCTGACCAGCAAAAACTGGCACCCGGGGATAACACGTCAATTGTGGCTCTTTCAGCTGCGCCATGGCTTATAGTAAGCTCTGTCTCCAAAGCTACCTTGCCCGATTTGAGAGTCTGGACATAACGACACGCCTCCCCTTCACAAAACATCTCTGTACCAGCTTCATAGAATTGCTCTTGGCAAAGCGGGAGCAGTTTATCTAGTTCCTCGTCGGTCAAGCTCTGAAATATCTCTGAGGATTTTAATGCTTCCTTAATTGAGTTTAATTCGGTTGTTGCTTTCATTGGCCGCTGCATATTATAACCACTTTTAGAGATTACTGCAAAAATTTGAAGACAGCGTGATTTTGAAATGTTGCCCTCGCTATGACATTATGGCATACTGTATTAAAATTCTATCGGGAGTTCGAAGATGAAGACAAAAAGCAATCTAGCAAGGATATTGGACACCGGGCAATTTGCTGTCACTGCCGAAATCAGTTCTCCCCAAAATACGAACTTCGAGACGATCAGGAGGAATGCCAATCACATCAAAGGTTATGTCGATGCCTTTAATGTTCCTGATGGACAGGCAGCGGTGGTGGCAATGGCAAGCTGGGCGGTCTGTCTTGTGGGTATGGAGGAAGGTCTCGATGCCATAGCCCATATGACCTGTCGGGATCGAAATCGAATTGCCCTCCAGATGGATATCCTGGCAGTCTCCGCTTTTGGTGTTAACAACATACTTTGTCTATCAGGGGATCCTATCTCCTTTGGCAACTATCCCGAGGCAAAGCCCGTCTTTGACCTCGATTCTATCCAGCTTATCAGGATGGTCAAGAAACTCAGGGATGAAAGGAAGTTTGATAATGGGGAGCTCATAGTGGGGACAGAGCCCAGGCTCTTCATCGGGGCAGCCCTGAGCCCCTTTGCCCAACCATTGGAATCTGCAGTAGGTCGCCTTAAGGATAAGGTTACTGCTGGAGCAGATTTTGTCCAGACCCAACCTATATATAACATTGAGGGATTTAAGAAATGGATGGAACTGGTTCGAGAAAAAGGATTACATAAAGAGGTAAAAATTCTTGCTGGAATTACTCCTGTAACATCCGTAGCAGCGGCAAGGTATATGAAGACAAAAGTCCCCAATATGGATATTCCTGATAGAATTATTGAACGCCTTAAAAAAGCTCGTAACAAGGAGGAAGCAGCAGAAGAGGGGATAAAGATTGCCGTGGAAACAATAAATCAATTAAAACAAATCGAAGGCGTAGCCGGTGTTCATATCATGACCCTGCAGCGGGAGGAACTTATTCCCAAGATCTGCAACGCTGCTAGCCTTTACCCTCGCCCCTAAGCAATAGCGGAGTTCATTCCCTCCCAATTTGTGGGACCTCGGAAGGAGCCCCCGACTACAACCTACCACTTCTCCTGAGCTAATCGCAGCATAAGCCAGGTCCTAAGGCGCTCATCCAGCTTGCCCAGCCATGATTCTATCCTGCGTATGTCTCCGCTCATCAGTGCAGCTTTTTCCTCCGCAGTCAACTCATAGTCTTTTAGAGCCCCGGCAGGATTTTCTGCCAGTCGGGCCAGAAAGGCGTTGTCCTGGGCAGCTCTATCGAGTACCGCTAAAACAGCATTTACAGCAGAGACCTTGTACTCGGGAATCTTAGCCACTGGGTCAAGCGCATCATTGGTTAGGATATTCGCGGCCGCCTCATGCCAGTGGAAGGGCATAAAGACAACCCCAGGAGGTAATTCTTCCGTAATATGCAATGGCGCTTCCACCCGACCTCTTTTTGAGGCAACTACTATTGAATCGCCCTCAATAAGCCCGAGCTTCACTGCATCGCTGGGGCTCATTTCAACTACACCATTAGGGTTAAGTTCACTGAGCACTTTAGAGCGCCGACTCATGGTGCCAGTATGCCAATGTTCCAGCACCCGCCCTGTGGTGAGAACCAGAGGGAAGCCCTTGGATATCGATTCTGCCGGTGGGATGTAGTCTACAGCGTGAAACTTGCCTCGTCCCCGTGCGAAACCGTCCTGGTAAAGGAAGCTGGTTCCAGGGTGTGCGGCATCCGGGCAGGGCCATTGCAAATCGCCATGGTTGAGACGGTCGAAAAGGACACCACCGTAAATAGGAGTCAGGGAGGCAATTTCTTCCGTAATCTGGCTGGCACTGTGATAGCCCAATGGCTGTCCCATCTTCTCTGCCAGGATGGAGATAATCTCCCAGTCAGGTTTTGCCTCGCCGGGTGGCAGGACTGCTTGCCGCACTCTTTGAATTCGCCTCTCAGTATTGGTAAAAGTACCATCCTTCTCTGCAAAAGCAGCGCCAGGCAAAACAATGTCAGCAAGCCAGCCAGTCTCAGAAAGAAATATATCCTGGACTACGAGGAGTTCCACTTTTTCCAGTGCTTGCCTGAAATGCTCCAAATTAGGTTCACTTAGCATCGGATTCTCTCCCATAACATAGAGTCCTTTAATGTCTCCCCTGAGTATAGCATTAGCCACCTCGGTAACTGTCAGCCCGGTATGGTCGCTCAATTTAGCTTCCCAAGCAGTTTCGAATTTCATTCTCACAACGGGGTCATCAACCTTTTGATAGCCGGGATAGACGTTAGGGAGCGCTCCCATATCACAGGCACCCTGGACGTTGTTTTGACCCCGAAGGGGGCTGAATCCCGTACCCTCCCTACCGATGTTGCCAGTCAGTAGCAACAGGTTTGCCACGCTTTTCACATTATCTGTGCCCGTGGTATGCTGGGTTATTCCCATCCCATAGAGTATACAAGCGCTTTTCGCCTCTCCAAAAAGGCGGCCGGCCGCCTCTAAATCAGCTTTGGGTACCCCGGTTATTGCTTCTACCACCTCAGGAGTAAATCCTTCCACAAGCTGACGCATATCCTCAAAACCTTCAGTGCGCTCCCGGATAAATTCCTTATCCTCAAGGCCATCTCTGATGATAACATGCATCAGTCCGTTGATAAGGGCAACATCTGTCCCTGGCTTGTGGCGAAGCTTGGCAGTGGCATATTCGCCAAGTTCGATAGAGCGAGGGTCAGCCACGATAAGCTTAGCCCCGTCAAACTTGATTCTCCTCTTAATTCTTGCGCCAATAACAGGATGGCATTCCGTAGTGTTAGAGCCGATGACGAAGAAAAGTTCGGTCTTCTCAAAATCAGAATAAGAGTTGCTCATCGCTCCTTGACCGAAAGCAGCAATTCCCCCGACCACGGTAGAGGCGTGGCATAGTCGGGCGCAATGGTCAATGTTGTTGGTTCCTATCACGGCACGAACGAATTTCTGCATAGCATAGTTATCTTCGTTGGTGCACTTAGCTGAACTTAAGGCAGCGATACTATCTGCTCCATAATTTTGCTTGAGTTCAAGGAGCTTGTTTGCCACCAGCTCAAGAGCCTCATCCCAGCTAGCTTCACGGAAGATTTCATGCACTTTCCCATTGTGCCCTGTCGCCCGTGTGGTGCCAGGGATTCGGATAAGGGGTGTGGTTAACCTTTCGGGATGGCTGAGAAAATCGTATCCCCAGCGTCCCTTAACGCACAGGCTGCCCTTGTTAGTCGGACCCTCGGTGTCACCACGCACGGAAACAACCTTATTATCACGAACACCTAAGTAGATGGAGCAGCCAACTCCACAGTAGGGACAAATAGTTTTAACCTCTTCGACAGGTGGCTTTTCCCATTTAGGCACCAATGCTCCAGTAGGGCATCGCATAACACATTCACCACAGGACTTACAAATAGACTCGGCAATCGGTTTATCACCAAAGGTGGCTATCTTTGCCGCGTTGCCTCGAAAGGCTATGTCAATGGCACCGACAACAGCAATTTCATGGCAAGCTCGTACACACTTGCCACAAAGAATGCACTTATTCGGGTCACGGATGAATGCCGGATGGCTTTTATCCATAGGAAGCACTTGAGTGCCTTTCCTCAGGCGGTCAATATGCTCCTGTTCTATGCCCAAATATCGGGCAATTTTGAGTAGCTCACAGTCCTGGTTTTTTGCACAGGTAAGACAATCGCCATGATGATTGGCGATGATAAGCTCCATGGTGATACGACGTGACCGATTTACCCGTTCTGTCTCGGTGTGTACCACCATACCATCGGTTACTGGCGTGGTACACGAGCTGACCAGGCCCCGCATTCCTTCGATCTCAACCATGCAGAGACGGCAACCCCCATAGGGTTTGAGGTCAGGGTCATAACACAGCGTGGGAATATAGATTCCAGCATTGAGTGCCGCTTCAAGTACAGTTTCTCCCTTTTTCGCTATGACCTCGCGACCATTGATGGTCAGCTTGATGGTATCCATTTTTCTTTCCTTTACTTCGGTTGGAGCGCTTGTACTCATTTGATACCCTCCTGCCATACTGATAATATTCTCAAACCTCAACGGTTACTGGAACAGGCTTCTCAGGAACGCCTACAGGCTCTCCAGAAACCTTAGCTATCGCATTGAACTTGGGTGGGCAAAGGCTCAAACAGATTCCACACTTGGTACACTTATCCTGGTCAATAACATGCACCATACGTTTGCCACCCTCAATCGCCTGCACCGGGCAGTTCCTAGCGCAAATCATACATCCCTCACATTTATCAGGAAGGATATAGTAAGAGATAAGGGCTTTACAATGCAGCGCTGCACAGCGTTTTTCAACTATATGCTCTTCATACTCGTCCCGAAAGTAGCGAATGCCGGTAAGCACCGGATTGGGAGCTGTCTGCCCCAAACCACACAAAGAACCATCTTTGACCGATTCCGCTAACTCCTGAAGCAATTCAATATCCCCAGGTCTACCTCTTCCATTGGCTATATCCTCAAGTATATCCAGCATTTGTTTTGTGCCCCAACGACATGGTATGCACTTCCCACAAGATTCAGATTGGGTAAAGGTGAGGAAGAATTTTGTAATATCAACCATGCAAGTATCCTCATCGATGACTATCATCCCACCCGAGCCCATAATTGACCCTGCCTGGGCTAAAGATTCGTAATCAACGGGTAAATCTATCAATCTTTCTGGGATGAAACCGCCTGATGGGCCACCAGTTTGAACTGCCTTCAGGCGTTTGCCTTCAGGAATACCCCCGCCTATATCGTATACAATCTCACGCAAGGTAATTCCCATTGGAACCTCTATAAGCCCAGTACGAACAATTTTACCTGCTAGAGAAAAGTTCTTGGTGCCCTTGCTCTTCTCCGTACCATAGCCGGCATACCATTCGGCGCCTTTCGCGAGAATAGCTGAGACATTGCTCCAAGTCTCCACATTATTGATACTTGTTGGTTTCCCCCATAGGCCAGACTGGGCAGGGAAGGGGGGTCGGGAACGGGGCATCCCACGGCTGCCTTCAATAGAAGCCATCAATGCAGTCTCCTCACCACAGACAAAGACCCCAGCCCCTTCCTTTATTTTGATATGGAATCTAAAGCCAGAGCCCATAATATCGTCACCTATTAACCCACATTCCTCCATTTGCCTGATAGCAGTCCGTAATCTCTGGATCGCCAGCGGATACTCAGCTCTAATATAAATGTAGCCTTCACTCGCACCAATACCATAAGCACCAATGAGCATTCCCTCCAATACAGCATGCGGATCGCTCTCAAGAAGTGCTCGATCCATGAATGCCCCGGGATCCCCCTCGTCAGCATTGCATATTACATATTTAATATCACCGGGAGCATCGTGGCAGAACTGCCATTTAGCTCCAGTGGGAAAACCTGCCCCCCCACGACCCCTCAATCCCGACTTCTTCATCTCATCGATTACTTCCTGGGGTTCCATTCTAAGTGCCTTAGCCAGACCTTCATAACCTCCATTAGCAATATAGTGTTTAATATTTTCTGGATCGATGTTTCCACAATTGCGCAAGGAGATGCGGACTTGGGGCTTGAGCACTGGCAAGTCAAAGAGATTGGTAATACCCTCTAACATCCCTTCGCCTCGAATGCCAAGAGCCAAGTCAGAACGAGGATTGCCGTTAACCAGGTAATCCTTAATGATCTCAGGTATGAGTTCGGGGGTGAGATTGCCATAGAAGACACTGGGCATGCCTGGTTTAATTACTTCAATCAAGGGCTCTGCGTAACAAAGACCAATGCAACCAACGGGAAGAATATCAGCTTGAATATGCTGCTGGGCTAGCTCTCGGTTAAGAACATCAAGTATATCGTCAGCGCCAGCCGCTCGCCCACAAGTTCCCATGCCAATCAAAATACGAGTATTCTTGCTTTGCTGCATTGCTTTCCATTGCACGATAGCTTGTTTTTTGATTTCTTCGAAATTCATCAATGTGCCTCCTTCTTTAACATCTTCCTTACCTTGGGAGCTGCCATCCTCCCATGCACCTTGCCGTTGGTAACCACAACTGGCGCCAATGCGCACGAACCAAAGCAGGCTATCGTCTCTAGTGAATATTCCAGATCTGGCGTAGTTTCACCGGCACTAATGCCTAATTGCTTTTCTACCTCGCCAAGGATTTGTTCGCTGCCACGCACATGACAGGCAGTGCCGCGACAAACCTTGATGACATTCCGACCTGTTGGAACAAGCTTGAATTGGGCATAGAATGTGCCGACCCCAAAGACGGTGCTTTCTGGCAGCTTGAGGAATTTGGCTATCTTTTTCATCGCTGGCTCTGGCAGGTAACCAAAAACCTGCTGGACTTGCTGCAAGATGGGGATAAGCTCGTCTCCCCTGCCTTCATAGGAGGATAGAATTTCGTTCAGGCGCTCTTCACTTGTCCCTTCTTGCTCCTGTGGAAGCGCCTGCACGCCTTGCACTACCGAAGGATTCGTCATTTCATACCTCACTATTTACCATTTCTCTTGAGACAGCCTTGAAATAGGCGTCCTTAAAATATCTGACCAACTAATTCCCCGAAAGTAGCTCAAAGGCTGGACTATATCACAAATAGGGACGCTAACGCAAATAGAGCCTATCGTGATTGTTCGGCCACTCCTTCCGTCGCCTTTCAGCCCTTCACTTTGTGCCATTTCGAGGAAGCACTTCGGTTACTAGGTTAAGCAGAGGGAATGTCTTTAACTAGCTTCCAGATGATAGTTTCACTAAGCACAGCTACATCCTCGGTGGAGAGATAATCAGAAATATTGGCATCGAACAATATATTCCCATTGGGAGCAATCTCCACATCGCCTCTCCACAACACCAAGATTATAGGCACATGATTGAAGGCATCAATAGTTACAGATACGTCTCCCTGGTTCGAGTTATGGCCACCCAATTTGGCTGAGATGTCTATTAGCAGCTCAGGCTTTTGGCCAAAGTGCTTTACAAAAGGGTTTATGACTCTTTGGGAAAATGCTGGAAAATAGCTAACACCTCCCGGCAGCTGTTTATAGGTAATCAATATATCGGTAGCCAGTGTGTCCTTTGCTGAAGTGAAATAGTGAAGTATCAGGATTTTGTCCTTCACTGGAACTTCCGTTTTGCTATCCTCCAATGATATTTCGGCATCAGGAAGGGTGATGTGATATGACTGATTTAGATAATCAATAATTATCTTATTAGGCCCTACATACCGTGCACCACTTTTACGGCACTGTCCTTCTATATCGCTGATTTTGGCTAACTGTTCACAGGCAAGCTTATAGGAGAGCCCAAAACCTTGCTCCCGGGAACCCTGTGATGAAGAACAGCGATTTTCCATCATGTGCCAAATCTGGGGCGAGGCAAAAGACCTGCCGCCTCCACTATCGCAGGCACTGCTTCCTCCCACTCAATAGCCATGAGATGAATCCCCGCCACACCCTCAATTTCACGCACCTGATTGATAATATCAATGCAGAGCTTGATGCCCTCCTTAGACACTTGCTCCTTAGGCACTCCTTGGAGCCGCTCAACAATGCTGTCAGGCACATCCATTCCGGGAACCCTGGTCTTCATATATTTTGCAGCACCCACTGACTTTATGGGAGCAACACCAGCAAGTATCTTTACCCTCTCATGTAATCCTCTGTCCCGTATCATCTTCATCCACTCAGCGAACTTATCCACATTGTAGACAATCTGAGTTTGAATAAAATCTGCCCCGGCTGATACTTTCTTAGCAAGACGTGCCACTCTAAACTCAAAAGGGTCGGCAAAGGGATTAGCAGCAGCCCCGATGAAGATACGAGGCTCAATCGCCATTTCCTCGCCACACTGGAACTTTCTCTCATCACGCATGTCCTTCACCATCTTAACAAATTGAATGGAATCGAGATCATAGACACCTTTGGCCGTAGGATGATTGCCGAATTTCTGGTGGTCGCCCGTGAGGCACAGCAAGTTATTTATTCCCAGCGCTGCTATACCCAAAACATCCATTTGAAGGGCAATGCGATTGCGGTCGCGGCAAGTCATCTGTACAATAGGGTCTAAACCCTCTTCTTTGCCGATAAGACAAGCTGCCCATGATGACATGCGCACTACTGCAGTCTGACCGTCGGTGATGTTGCAAGCGTCTACATGACCTTTGAGTATCTTTGCCTTTTTTCTAATTACTTCGGCATCAGCGCTTTGTGGTGGTCCCAGTTCACCTGTGACAGCAAAATGTCCAGCCTCTAGCAGTCGTTCCAAATTACTTTTAGTCTTCATTGCGCCTCCAATTGTTTAACTCATCCCGATAAAATCGGGACATTTAGGAAAGCCTCTTCACCGGTGGCCCTGATATAAGGCTCACACTCCAATTCTTTGGTGTCACAATCCTTTCCAATTTATCAAGTTGTCCTAGTTTGGCAAGGCGATCGACAATCTGTTGCCAGACGCAAGGTATATCCGAATCAACTTCACATTTACCACCTTGTGAGCCACCACAGGGGCCATTGAGCAGATGCTTGGAACATCGGGCAATGGGACAGAGGCCACCAGTAAACTCCAGCATACAATCACCACACTCAAGGCAGCGCTCTGCCTCTTTCCACTCTGCATGAGCACCACCTGAGGACAGAGTGTTGCAGCCAGGATGTACTACCTTATCCACTACTTCCGCTACAGTCTGCACTCCAGCCCCATCTGTCAGAACCAGGATAGAATCAGCAGCAGCAATTTCCTTTTTATAAGCTCTGAATTTCAACTTGGTTAACGTGCTATTACATAGCATATCAACAACTACTGAACCCGAGACAGCTTTACCCCCTTCCTGCAAAGTGCTTTTCATTTCTGCTACCTGCTTTTCTCCTCCACTCCCCCACCCTTCAGCACAACCCTTGCAGCCAACGAGAAAGACACTCTTATCCCCCTCAAGATAGCTTAGGATTTCTTCAAGTGGTTTTTGCTTTGAGATCAACATTTTATCTCTCCTTTACACCCTCACCTTATTCCTCTCCCTCGAGGGAGAGGTTAGCTGATGTACTAAGCTCTGCCAAGATGGTCTCTATTATCTGAGGCATTTTCTCTCGAAGCTCCGGCGATAATTCCAACCCCCAGTTAATCTCCCTGGGCTCGACTCCAATAATGACGGCCTCACCTATGTTACGCCAAAGCTGCATTAGCATTAAGTTATCCACCAAGCCTACATCGTGAAGTGATAGAAATGGCTTTTGCTCCAGAGTTATATCCTCAAGGTGAAAACGGTAAATTTGTCCAGGCGTTCCCCCACCCTTAACAGCATCCACTATGACCAATTTATCAGCGTCCTCAAGAAGCTGAAATGCATCGGGGCACGTCCCCCCGTCTATTATTTTTACATCGGGTAGAGGGATTCCCTCCAAAGCATGTACCACATGACAACCAACTCCCTCGTCTCCCAACAAGACATTCCCTATTCCCAGAACAAATTTTCGCATTCCTGAACTTTCCTCCAAATTTTTACTAACAAACCCTAAATTCCCCCAGGTCACGCCCTTTGGGACTGAGCAAATGTACAGAACAGGCGAGACAAGGGTCAAAAGCCCTCACAATGCGCACTATCTCAAAGGGATTAGCCTCATCCTTTATCCTAGTTCCAGTGATAGCCTGCTCCAAGGGTCCAGGTTGGTTTTTATCATCCCTGGGAGAAATATTCCAGGTAGAAGGGGTGATGACCTGGTAATTAGCGATCTTGCCTTCTTTTATCTCTATCCAGTGACCCAGGGCACCCCTCGCTGCACCGACCAGTCCCATTCCAGCGGACTCCTCAGGGAGTTTATAGCTTATATAAGCTGGCTCACCGGGCTTGAGCTCTAAGACCCAGTCGACCATAGCATCGGCTATGAGTTTAGTCTCCAAGGCTCGAGCAAGATTACGCCCCATGACAGAAAACATATCTTTTGGTTTTAGATTTACTTGCTCCAAAGTGGAGTCAACCAAGCTCTTGACTCTGGGATTGCCGCCAACATAGTTGACCATAATTCGAGCCAAGGGACCAACTTCAAAAACCGCCCTACCATAGCGAGGTGATTTCAGCCAGGAATAAGCCCCCTTTTTCTCTTCGTCAAGAACAACATCTCCATGGGAGGGATGTCTGCCACTGATAGAATCAGCATACCAAGAATGCTTCACTTCCTCAGTAATTTTAGTTGTATCAAATTCACTAAACTTAAGACTGGTAGAGGTGGTCCCGGGCTTGAAAAACCTGCTTCTCTTGGTGAGGTCTGCTTCTCTTCCATCTAGTTCATAGGAACCATAAGCAAGCAGGTTTCCACAGCCACGACCAATCTCAAAATAATCTGAGTAAACCCCGGCTACCGCCAGTACATCAGGCAGGTAGACATTATCAATAAACTCTTGAAGCTCCTTCAACCTCCACAGGAAAGACGTTATATTATCAACCGTGGGTACGGAGGCAACTCCGCCAGGCATTACTCCCATATTGTGAGGCATCTTGCCACCGAATAGGGCAAGCATCTCCTGGCCTTTACGACGCATGTCAAATGCGGCGACATAGTGCGCTATTGCCTGTTCATTAGCTTCGTCGGGCAAGCGATAATCACCTTCGTACCGAGGTACAAACGGGCCTAGTTCCCCACGGGCAATAAAGCTCTTTATTGAATTTAAGGCGGGATTATTTCCCTCATACTTTGCTAATCTAGCCACATCTACATAATCAAGAGCCACCAGGTGATAGAAGTGAAGGATGTGGTCGGCAATATGGGCTGCCCCCAGAATTAGATTGCGGATAATTCTGCCGTTGTCGGGAATTTTGTCAGCGATGCCGAAGGCACTATCCAGGTTTAAAGCGGCAGCAGTAGAATGACTTGTCGGGCAAACTCCACAAATACGTTGAGATATCCGCTGGGCATCACGGGGGTCTCTGCCCCTCATTATCAGCTCTAGGCCGCGGAACAATGTTCCTGAACTTTTAGTCTCTTTTACTTTACCCCCCTCGACTACCGCCTCAACTTTAAGATGTCCCTCAATACGACTAACCGGATCAATTATAATCTTGCCCATTATCTTAATCCTCCTCCGGCAGAGCAGCTTCGCTAAATTTTTCGTAAAGCGGTGATATGTCAAAGAACCCGGGCTCGGTACAGCCAATACAAGTGGCACCACAGCCTACACACCAGTTCACTTTACTGTTCCACAACCTTACAGGACAATCAGCATGGGTTATTGGCCCCCGACATCCTAATTCATAATTGCACCCGGGATCGCCGAACTTCTTAGCAAACTTATTTTCATCATAGTAGGCTCGCCGTGGACAGTTCTCGTGGATTGTTTGCCCATAGAAAGCCTTAGGACGCCTATGCTCATCCAAATCCTCCGGCTTGGGCAGACCGGAAAGCAGGATGCTTGCCACCGTGCCCACGAACCAGTCAGGATGTGGTGGACAACCAGGGATATTTACCAATGGAGTATTGATGCCTTTGGCTTGAAGCACCTCACCGACGCTGCGACACTGAGTAGGGTTAGGTTGAGCAGCGGGAATTCCCCCAAAAGCAGCACAACTACCCAAAGCAATGACCGCTAAGGCTTCCTCGGCCAATGTTTCAACCCATGATTGCATGGTCATTGGCCTGCCATCCTTTTCACCAACCACCCCATGGATGCCACCTTTCGCAGTGGGTATAGCCCCTTCTACAATCAGGATGTAACCTCCTCTTTTCTTCCGCGATGTATCCACCATAACTTCAATTACAGGCATTCCCGCCCCCGCCATTACAGTGGGATGAAACCTTAGATTTATATGACTGCCTGGGAGTACTTCGTCAATCAAGAGGTTCTTAATAGAAGGATTTATAACGTTGAGAAGAGAGACTGAGCAACCGGTACATCCGGCAGCTTGTAACCATATCACCGGGTATTCTTTTGTATCCATAAGTCCTTACCTGCCTTTCGACTTATTTTCGCAAATCCTCCACCGGGGAGGATATTTCCACAATCATAAACGTAAGCCTTCAGCTATCTCCTTGACCTTTAATTGAAGGGGAGATTCCTGGGGGAGCTCAGTTATGGGCCTTCCTTTCATTTCCAAACCCGCCATATCGGGGTCCTCTGGAATCAGGGCAATAACCTGAAGGCCAGATTCGTCAATTGCCTTTTTTATCTCCTGAGACAATTCACCTTTGACACGATTAACTATAAGCCCGACTTTGCCCACGTTCGACCTCAATTCCCCAATGAGATCCTTCATTCGAGCCGCCACAGTGACACCTCTTATTGTGGGGTCAGACATAATAAGCAAAACATCCACATCTCTGGTTGTTTGGCGGCTAATGTGTTCCATGCCCGCTTCGCAGTCCATGACAATATAATTATACTTATAATCTTTGACCAGCTTATCTAGGGAGACGCGCAGAAACTCGTTGGGCGCACAATAGCATCCAGGCCCTTCCGGACGCCCCATGGCTAAAAGGTCAAAGCCTTTGGACTCTGCCAGGGATTCCACTATCTTGCCAAACAGATATTCCTGCTTGGTAATGGTGGGGCTTAAACGACCCTGGGAGACATCCTCAGTCATCTTTTCCCGTATTTTGCCCACAGTCTCACTATCATCCAGAGGCAGACCCAGCGCCTGGTTAAGATTGGTGCTGGGGTCAGCATCTACAGCCAAGACCAACCCCTTTTGAGAAAGGAGCTTGATGAGTAAGGCAGCAACACTAGTCTTACCTGTGCCCCCTTTTCCTGCGATAGCAATTGTTTTAGTCATTTTCTTGCGCTCTCTCTTCAGATAAATTCGAGGAAGGCAGCAAGCTAACAGGTGATAGCTTCACCACCGCATTATACTCTGGAGGGCAGACTTCCAGGCAAGTGCCACACTTAGAACATTTTTCCTGGTCTATGATTTTAATTTCTCCTTTACCCCCCTTAATTGCTTCAGTGGGACAGGTCAAAACACAATGCTCACAGGCCCTATCACACTTATCTGGAAGAATATAATAAGCAGTGAGTTCGGGACATACTCTGGCAGGGCAGCGCTTTTCCAGAATATGAGCTTCGTATTCGTCTCGGAAATAGCGCAGGGTTGTGAGGACAGGATTAGGAGCTGTTTTTCCTAAGCCACAAAGCGACCCTATCTTAACGTCCTCAGCTAATGCGAGAAGAAGGTCAATATCCTCTATTTTGCCTCGGCCAGCCGTGATGTCCTCCATAATGTTTAGCATTTGCAAAGTCCCTAAGCGGCACATAGTGCATTTGCCACAGGACTCCTTGGTAGAGAAATCGAGAAAAAACCTCGCAGCATCGACCATGCAGTTATCCTCATCCATGACAATCATACCACCTGAACCCATCATCGAGCCAGCATCTCGAAGAGAATCATAATCGATAGGGATGTCGAGCAAAGTATCGGGGAGACACCCCCCCGAGGGTCCTCCTATCTGTACCGCTTTAAACTGCTTATCTCTAACAATTCCACCACCGATGTCATAAACAAGCTCACGAAGCGTTGTTCCCATAGGCACTTCAGCCAATCCTGCGTTAGCCACTTTGCCTGCCAGTGTAAACACTGCCGTGCCCTTGCTTCCCTCAGTGCCAATGGAGGCAAACCAATCCCCCCCTCGCTCAATTATCAAAGGAACGTAAGCAAAGGTCTTTACATTATTCAATAGGGTAGGTTTATTCCATAAACCAGCCTCGGCAAGGCGAGGAGGTCTTATCCTGGGTTCACTTCTCCTGCCTTCCATAGCTGCGATCAATGCCGTCGCTTCTCCGGAGACGAAGGCACCAGCCCCGGCTGCTATCTCGATGTGAAATCCAAAATCACCGCCTAAGATATTGTCTCCCAGAAAACCCAATTCCTCCGCTTGCTTCAAGGCAATCTGGATACGCTCAATAGCTAAAGGATATTCAGCACGGACGTAGATATAGCCCTGTTCGGCACCTACGGCGTAACCGGCAATAATCATGCCCTCGACAACTTGATGTGGGTCGCTTTCCAGAACCACCCGGTCCATAAAAGCACCGGGGTCTCCTTCATCAGCATTGCATATGACATACCTTGATGTGGTTCTAGCCTTACGGCATAGCTCCCACTTCCGATGGGTAGGAAATCCAGCCCCTCCCCGCCCTCGCAACCCAGATTTTCTCAGTTCCTCAACTATCTCATCAGGCGACATCTTTAACACTTTCTCCAGACCGCTATAGCCGCCATTAGCGATGTATTGATTTACATTTTCAGGATTGACATAGCCACAGCGGCGCAGTATAAGCCGAAGCTCATGTTCAAACCTGGGAACCTCCGGAATGTACACTGCTCCCCCGCCGTCTTCTTCAAGGGTACCTAAGGCAAGCTCAAGACAAGGGTCTTCACCAATAACATAGCCTTCCACAAGGCGGGGTACAATCTCCGGAGTTACATTGGCATACACGACACGAAGAGAGCCAAGCTTGGATATAGTAACCAGTGGCTCAGCATAGCATAGCCCTATGCACCCAACCTGGATAATCGGGACTTCCAGGCCTTGTCGTTTTAGCTCCCTGGCAAAGGCATCAACTATATCCAAGGCGCCGGCTGCTCGACCACAAGTAGCTGCGCCAACAAGGATATAGCTACCCCTCTGCAGTGCTTCCCATTCCGACTTCGCTTTATTAGTAATTTCCTCGAAAGTCATCTTAACCAATATCAAGATTCAAAGGTAAAAATGCAGAGTGCTAGGGCAAGCATTAAAAATAAGACATTTCTGCATTTTGAATTGTAATTTTGATTTTTAACTTTTGCTCTCTGATTTCCCTTCTTTAGGCTCGCCTTGAGCTCCTTGCTTATACGGTATTAAAGCCTCCTCCATCTTAAAGGGTGTCATCCTAGGATGAATTTTATCCTTTATTACTACGACAGGAGCCAGCATGCAGCACCCAATACAAGCGACCCTTTCCAGGCTGAAGTTACCATCTTTAGCAGTCTCGCCTACCTTGATACCTAACTCACGCTCTAGGGCTTCCAAAATAAGTTCACCCCCTGCTAAGTGGCAGGCAGTTCCCATGCAAACCACGGTATGGTATTTTCCTAACGGAACAAAACGAAACTGATTGTAAAAGGTGGCAACTCCCCAAACTTCAACCTTTGGTATCGCCAGGAAATCAGAAATCTCTTGCATCGCTTTCTTGGGAAGATACCCCAGCCTTGTCTGAACCTCCTGCAATAAGGGAATTAAATTCTTCCTGTCCCTCTTGTAATGGCTGAAAATATCAGCTATTATTCGGTCAGTTTTCTCTTCTGTTCCGATTTCCATCGGAATTCCTTCCACGGCATCAGGACAATCCTTTAAGTTGTTTAGCAAATCCAGGCAAAAAGGCTCCTAGTCCAGTCGTTTCCCGGGGACCAATTATTACCTCCCATTCAAGATTCAAAGCATCCTCAAGCTCGCCTTTAATTCTGGCCACTTTCCCTGGGATAACTAGCTTTCTATGTTTCACCTTATCCTCAATGCCACATTTCTTGATGAATGCTCCTACAGAATCGCCGCTAAACTTACCTGCCGCCCAGGCAGTGAGGACACCAAGTCCTTCCGCATCCCTGACACAAATATAGGCAGGAACCTTGGTAGCCTCAACAGCCGATGAGACAAGGAAGTAGGTCAAAGCCCAGTTTGAAGTGACAAGGACCGGGGAAGATTCATCAGGTTCTCCCACTTCATAATACTTCTCTTCTACTGCCATAGGAAAGCGAGGGTCAGTATAGATGTTAAGCCGTTGAACTAGAAGAGGAAGCAGAGAATATTGGTCGAAATCAGAAAGGACAATAATACCAGCCCATTTAGGTATAAATGCCGAGGCCACTAGTATTTCTTTCAGCCCATCTTTGGCCATGAAGCAAGGAAAGGCAATAGTAGGATAGCCAAGCGTCCTGAAACCATGCTTTAGCGCTGCTCTTCTGATAAAAGTTTGGTCTCTTATTGCTTCCAGTAAATTTTTAGAACCGGGGTCTAAGACCAGTTCATCAATCCCAGCATCTTTTAACTTTGTAGTTAGAGGAACCAGTTCCTCAATACTCTTCCCACGAAGGCCAACGGGGGTAAGGTTTGTCTTAATCTTCGGGATGGCTTCGTCAATGTTCTCTTTCGTTATGGGGTAAAGAAGTGGATGTCTATCCGCATACATATCCCGCGCCGCAAATAAGGTGTCCGTATCTTCTGAGATTAAGACAATGCCCAGGTCTGTTGAATCATAAACTTTGTTCACCAAAGCCAAAAACTTGTCCTTATCTCCCGATTCAAAATAAAGTGACAAAAGGTCAGCTTTTAAATTTACGCCGACCCAAGGAAATTGCAATTCTCTTATCTTCCTTATCCTCTCCTCGATTTTGGCATCGTTCTCTCTATCTGAGATGAGGAGGGCAATGCCTGGTGAATGGGTAAATGTTTTCTCGTGCCGGTATATCACTTCTTCGTTCCCGATTTTAACAGCGTCCTCCCCAGAGCCTATAGTAACAAGCTTTATGGGCGGCGCCAGAGCATCCAGTAGCTTGGCTTTCACCTCTTCGGAGAGGTAAGGGCATTTGTCCACGGTAGCTCCGCCCAACGCCAGCTTCATGGCAAAAGCAAAACAAGTAGGAAAGCCACAGTCCCTACATGGTTTCCTTCCGGGAAGCATCTTTACAATCTCGGAACCTGCAATTGGCATAGCAAACCTCCTCAATTAAAACTGAGATAGAATTATGAATTTCACCTTTTAATTCATTCTTTTATTTATGTCGGAAGCTCTACTTCCCCTTTTAGCCAAGGATGTCCTACCTTGTCTAGGAATGATAGAAGCTCATCCGCGTTTTTAACATCTTCTTCAGTGGCCATTTTATCGTAGAGTCCCTTCTTTTCCAGGACATCCTTAAACCTTTCTTTTAACTCCTTGGGTATCCACACTACTCTGGCCAGGCCACCATCTGCCTGGATGAATTTGGGCGACCTTAGTTGCTCAAGTCCGGTTCCCAATCTTCCTTCTACTTGTTTCCCTCCAGAAGTTTCACCAGCCATGTGGGAAAATGTCTCTCCAATTACAGTTTCACCCTTAAACTCCCTGTGTACCACTCCAAAGGCATCGACTTCAGGAATGTAATATACAATTGCTTCAAAACAGCCACAGGACGTATGAGGGTGCTCAAATGCACTATAGAGATAAACTCTATCGTAGTTCCCCAGGGACTTTTCAGCTTCCACCGTATTCACCCCTGAATATTCACCTTTTATAGCATCTATAAGCTCCCCCTTCGATACGGCAAATATGGGCCCATCAGGGTCAATCTTGGCGGCAGCTCTGCCGTCAAACCAGTTTATCGCTCCACAGTTGGCGATCCTATTTGGAGTTATTATAGAGACATGGGTTGGGGCGAAGCTCTGGCATAGGACACAGCCGTAAAAGGTATCCACATCCTCATCATTCAATGTCCTTGCCCGTTCATCCCTGGCAGCATAAACTTCCAAAGCGTGGGGAAGAAGCTCCATTATCTTTTTTTCATCGGTGATAATAGTGACCTGGATGCTCTCGATGATTGGCATCTCTGATGTATAGAGCAGGATATAAATTTCCCCCAGCTCCCGCAGGGAATTAAAGCCCTTTTTATAACAGTCTTTGCTTATCCTCATCCATATATCCTGCCTCTGATTCATGTGATACCAGCCCTCAATCATATCGGTGAACATATGAATTCTTCTCTCGATGATTGCTTCGGCGTCCTTGTCCAATTCCCCCCCGGCAACATCTACCAGAATGGCAATAGGATAGGTACCACCGCCTTTCTCTTCATCGTAAGGCTCCAAATTACCTATGTCTGGGCCGATAATCTCTACTTTCTCATTCTCTATTTCCTCAGGACTCTTGACTGTTGCTAATTCAAACTTATGTGTTGTTTTTGGCCCACCGAACTCGATGTACAGGTTTTCCTGTCTTATCACCTCGCCTTCATACTGAGGTCCTATATCTACATGAAATTCGCCTTCCATTTTCCCTAATTTCCTTTCTTTAAATCAGCTATCAGGCTTTCTAAGAACTCCTGCCACTTCGCATCCTTCTTAAAATTAGGGAGCGAGTAGTTGGCATGGGGAAAGTAATGCTTACACAGTGTCATAGTCTTCAAATGAGGTGCGAAGTGTTTGAGTGTAGAAAGGCTCTGGTTACCAAGGTCTGACCTAATGCCGAAGAAAATAACCAGGTCATGATTTCCTTCCTTCCTGACACCACGCCATTCAGTGTCTTTAAGAGCATTTACTATCTCGACGGTATCGTAAACGAAATCTGGTTGTATTCCCAACTCCACGATCTTCCCTTTAGTCTGTGCTGTCGCGCATATCGGAATATTGCAGCTCTTAGCGATGTCCAAGGCATATTGCATAAGGATTTTGCCATCAGCCGTAGATTCTAGCAAGAGTGGACCAACTACAAGAAGTGGCCTCTTGGCCTTCTTAATCAGATTGGCATACTCCTCGGGGTCTTCGATGAGCTTGGCCGATTTGATTCCCGTTAAGACATTTACTCTGTGACGTGGTACTACTGCACTCATTTTCTCCTCCTTTTAAGCCATTTTCCCTCTTACTAATGTATTACCGCATCCAGAGGAACCTTAGTGGGATAGGTGCCAATAAGGGTAGGCAATCCGATGGGCTCCCTGGGTTGCCAGCCAATTTCTTGTAAGTATGCTCGCACTTCTTTCTTATATACCAGTGGAATATCAGCATCCCTGCGGACAAAGAGGTGAATATCTTCAGGAAGACCGGCTCCAATATATTTCCTGTACAGGGAAATGTAGTGATTCAGTTTTATCGCTCTTCCCTGAGGAGTATCGTTTCTTCTTATGCAAAGCTTGGCTATCATAGGCATAGCTTTCTCTTTAGTCTCACATACATAGGCTAGGTGTTCAGGTGCTGGCTCCACAGTATCCACAATCTCCCTCTTCCTAGCATCCATAACCTTCCAATCGTCTTCTTCCTTTCTCGAGAGATACAACCTTCTATATTTGGAGGAGTGAGGTCCCAAAACAACAGGAACACCCAGCCTGTTGAACCCTGTGCCAATGGAAGCCGCCTTCTGAGACATCGCCCCCCAGGCTACGCCACAGGCGCCTACCCGGTTAAGGACATAATCGGCCATGACCTCGTAGTTGCCTCTCAAGGGAAGGGCGGCAAAGATATTGGCGATTTTTATTGCTGCTCCAGAGATGTGGGCATTGGAAACACATGAGCCAATGTTTATTACCCCTCCAGCATCGAAGTTGGGAGGGTATTTTTCGTACACTGTCAAGCCATCCTTGTCCTTTTTCATTCCGGCGACCATGGCAGCACAACCTGTGAGAACCACGATATACTTTCTCTTGGCGAATTCATCCACCATGTCGGCAATATCATCTATATCGGGGTAATTAGAACAGCCTACTAAGGCGATAATTCCCGGGATTGTGCCTAAAGTTATAGGTGCACCAACGTTCCTTATCTCGGTATCCATGACCGGACCGCGTCCAGCCCTGCATTTCCAGGTCTCCATGCTCGCTGCTATCTGCATTATCTTAAAGATAGGAACCTTGTTAGTGCACTCTTGCTCACATTTGCCGCAGCCAATACAAAGGTTGAACTGTTTCCTTATCACATCAAAATTCCCTTTGGCGACCTCGGTTATACCATCGCCAATACTAAAGAGGTTAGGACACACCTGTTCACATATGCCACAATTAGTGCACTTCTTAGCCAACTCTATGGCTTCTTCCTCTGCTAACCATCCTTTCTTTCTCCGGGGAGCTATCGCCATGGCGACTCTAACCGCCACCTCGGCCGCCTTGGGGGAGTCCAGAATGGCAAATTGTTCCTTATTATCCACCATTCGCCTTACTATCTCATCTGTATCCAATTCTGTGGCATCCTCGAGTCCATACATAGCCTTGTCCAGGCAGGCGATAACTGCTGAACCTACCTTAGCTGCTTCCTGAGGCGTATCAGTTCTGATGCACTGCTCGTCAGTCAGTATCACATCGGCAATGCCTGCCCTCATGAAGAAAAGCGCACGGGAAAGAGGCCCAATTATTTTGGCTTTGTCCGAATACCTGGTTGTTTCCAGTGCAGTGCAGCACAGGCCGCAGACTTCTACCTGGTCCTCAAGGTTGTGTTCCCTGAGGTAGTCAATTACTACCGTTGAAGTAGCGGGGTTATGCCCTGATACCAGGATCACGGGCTTACTCTTATCTATTGCTCCCCATCCCATGTCAACAAGGGGTGTCTCAGCAACGGAAGTGGGGAAATCGAATCCCACTATCTGTGCGATATCAGCTATCTCCATACCTACATGGTCCAGCATACTGGCATGCAAGGCCTTAGATTCATAGTCCAGAGCGCTTCCTTCCTGCCCCGTATGACAAGAATCAAGAAGATGAGCAATCTCCTTGAAGACATACTCTAGAGCTATTTGAAGGTCTCCCAGGGTCTCGGGCTTCAGACCCACAACTGTCCTTATGTTTGGTGCTTCAAGATCAATAAACGTTCCCAGATTTATCTTCTTATCCGGACCATGCCTTTCAATCAAGAACTCCAGAATGTGCCCGCCGTGAGCAGCATGAGCCGAGCATCCCATCAAGCAGGCGAGAAGTACAAACCTGGCTTGTTGGGTAGCTATATCAATACCACAGGCGCCTCTTCTCCCCTCGGTGAGGTCGCATTTACCGTAGGTACAGAAGCAACACAAATCACAGAATGGCATATAAAAAGGCGTATATGTTTTCAATAACCTCATATCCCACTGTCTGAGGTCAGGAATTTCCGGCATCGGAGTAGGACCTATTGGCTCCCAGGGAATCTCAGCCTTAATACGCTTGTAAATCTCCTCTAATTTCTTTGATAGCTTTTTTCCCGCTACTGCCATTTTTACTTCACCTCGATTGTTTCCCTTATCAAACTCAAGGTTTCGGGATGCCTTAAGACAAGGATATTCGCTCCAGCCAGTAAAAGTGACAGTGCTGTTATTCCTTCCCAGAGCAATCCTTGCTTCTTATTCTCCTTGGCATGTTTTGCCGTCCAGCACTCCGCCCCAAGATTGGCAATAATCGGCATCATGGTCATGCTGTCTTTGGTGATAATGCCAATCTGTTTCACTCGCTCTATCAGAGAGAAACTATATTCCAGGCCATAGCCCAATGCAGAAGACAGGGGGTCGATTACGATTCTGTCTGTGGGAAAGAATTTGCCAAGTTTCACGTTTAGCTCCTTAAGCAAATTGATGTCCAGAGGACTCTGGACAATAGCCGTGTGTCCGTGCTCCAGAATTGCCCTGCCCACCACTTCGTAATTTTCCTTAAGCACCGGCCCTATAAGAAGATTCATACCATCGCAAGCCTCAGCGACTTTGGGCAGGACCTCGGCATCTTTCTTGTCGTCTCCCGAACCATAGACAACCAAAGGTACATCTATTGCCTCAGCCACCCTTTTTGCCATGGCTGCTGCCCCGTCCGCAGAACTATCCTTCACTGCCGGATCGGTGCTTACAAGACGAAGAAACACTGCATCTGCGCCAAGTTCCTGGCATTTCTTAGCCCATTTTACTGAGTCGCCTAGCACATCTTTGAAAGGCTGAATGAGGTGTTCCGGCCAATCCTGAGGTTCCATATCAAGGACTTCCAGTGCATACTTTACGGGATTAGGATTTGATCCCTGGTCAAAGAAATGAAGGGGGAGGATATTCTCCCCCCCAATCTTCAAGCTCTTCCTTCCTTTTCCAATAGTTACCTCTCTAACTACCCCAGTATATGCTTCAACTGGTGCTTTATATTCCATATCTTTCCCCTCCTTAACTTTCCAGCCAGGCATCGGAGTACAATGTCTCTCCCATGAGAACCTTAGCTGTCTTAACATACTCGAGTTCTCTTTGAGGTAGGATGGAGAGATCTATATCCTCCCCGTCCATGGTCTTATGAATAAGCTCGACAATTTCCGGTATCTCTCTCCTAGTCAAGCTCATAAGTTCCTTATCCAAAGGGTCAGCGATAGCAGAATAAAGCTTATTCTTCTCCAGCATAACCAGATAGGTGCGGTTCAGAAGCGGCCTGAGTTCACCGGGCACTCCATTAGATACATTGGAAAGCCCCACTGTGGATTTAACTCCAGGCAAAATATCCTCAAGTATCTTCATAAATTCTAAACAGGCTACAGCGAGCCTCTGTCCCTCACCAGCGGTACTCACGGGGAGAATTATGGGGTCAACCCAGATGTCTTCGTTGGGAATTCCCAATTCATTGGCATAGACAACCGTGTCCATAATACTCTCTATCTTGGAATCAACATCTGGAGGCATCCCCTTATCCGTCATCACCGAAATCACCACATCGCAGTTATATTTTCGGGCTAACGGAAGCATTTGTTCTTTGGAGTCAGTCTTCCCTGAAGCAGAGTTAAGCAAAGGTCTTTTCTGGCAAGCTTTTAGACCTGCCTCCATAGCTACAGGATTCATAGTATCTATGGATAAAGGCAAATCGGCAACTTCTTGAACAGTGCTGACAAGCCACTGTATATTTTCTTCAGGGTCTTTATTCATAGGGCCAACATTCAAATCAATGTAATCGGCCCCAGCTTCAGCTTGGGCTTTAGCTAAATCCTGGATTACTTTGGCGTCTCTTTCCCTTATCGCTGTGGAAACTGCCTGAGCTATTACATGTATGTTTTCACCTATGATAACCGTATCGAACACCTCCGGTTTATCAGTGCAGTATCCTGAGTAAACCAACGCACTATAGCAAGGAAAGGTCGTTTTGTCAAAAATTCCTTCCTCCAGAGAAAAGAATAGGCGATAATCAACGCTAATGTCGCCGCTTTGCTATAATTTTTACGAATGCTGGGGAGCAGCTAGACAGCAAAATTCTGGCAATTGCCTCAGACTCCCGACTGGTTAGGACAGCAAGCTTAAATGGCTCAGGATTATTATGGGATTTTAGGCCTACCAAGAAACGCCTCGGATGCAGAAATCAAGAAGGCCTTTCGGAAACTGGCCATGCAATATCATCCCGATCGCAATCCCGGGAAAGAAAAATGGGCTAATGAGAAATTCAAGGAGATAAACGAGGCTTACGGAGTCCTTGGTGACCCTCAAAAAAGAAAGCAGTACGACCAATTTGGCACTGTAGGCGAAATAGGCGACGTCTTTAGCAGTCCTTTCACCCGAACCACTTTCGAGGAAATGATGAAGGACTTCGGCGGAGCTGGCTTGAGATTTGATTTCCTTGACGACATATTTGGCGATTTCTTGAACGATAGAGGCTCTTCTTTCTCCTTTAGAAGCTTCAGTGGCAGGCCTGCCGGAGTGAGATTTCAAATCTGGCCGGGGCAAGAAATCAACCTGGGTAAAATATTTGGCCAGGCTCGAAGAACTCAGGATGTTCGCTATGAGCTCGCAATTAGCCAGCAAGAGGCTTTGCAGGGGGTGAGGAAGATATTAAAAAGAAGAGGGAAAAGGCTGGAGATAAAGATTCCCGCCGGGGTGAGGACGGGCAGCGTGGTGAGATTGAGGAATGCTCGCCAGATAAGCGATGGCTCGCCCGGCGACATCTTGATTAAAGTTATAGTAAAATAAGCCCAGGCTTGTACAGGGGCAAGAACAAAGGTGATATACTGAGCTACACTTTTGTTGATGGTGTATTTGGAATACTACACTTAAAACACATCAGGAATCTCGAGAAATTTCATAGTCATTTACACAAACATCGCTGGTTTCACTCAAATTTAACTCCCGCGGAGTAGGTAGGGGCTAGGGAGAGCCTGTCCTACTCAATTGGAACGTGGGTTTTACACACTCCATACATTTATGATAGCATCGAGGATTACATCGGTGCATTTACATTTGAAGAGCTTTGCACCAAAGGACTATTCTCCAGAACCATTAAAGATAGAGAACCTCACGCTATGCCTTTGAATTTAGATCGGAAGCCACGTCGGATATTCTACGGATGGTGGGTTGTTGTCGCATGCTTCTTTATTTCACTATACACGGGTGGAGTTATCTTCTATGGGTTCACTGCCATCTTTGAACCTCTAGCGGACGAATTTGGTTGGAGCTATGCGCAAATTTCACTTGCCGCCTCGCTACGCGGCCTGGAGGCGGGCCTTCTTGCCCCTTTAGTTGGGATGCTTGTTGACCGGTTGGGGCCAAGAAGACTCCTATTCAGCGGAGCAATCATTACCAGCCTGGGTTTGATACTCCTGAGTCGTGTTGCCTCCCTGGGCATGTTCTACGGAGCCTTCGTACTATTGGCCACAGGCATGAGTGCTTGTAGCGGTACAGTGTTGATGACAGCAGTTGCCAATTGGTTCCGTAAGAAAATAGGCATAGCCATGGGAATCATGATTTGTGGCTACGGATGTAGTGGCTTGTTGGTTCCAGTCATGGTTAATCTTATTGATAGGTATGAGTGGCGGATGACGATAGCCATCCTCGCTATAGGTCTGCTGGCTGTATGCCTGCCGCTGTCTCTTTTGGTGAGGCATAAGCCCGAACAATATGGCTATCAGCCTGATGGCGCAGTAAATGAGGATGTGAAATTGGATGACTGCCCGCTTCCGGCCGAATCTGCCGAAGTAAATATCAAAGCGAGGCAGGCTCTCAAGAGCCGCACATTCTGGCACATAGCGCTGGCATTGCTGTGTCAGGCGATGATGGTAAGTACCGTGGTTACGCATGTAATGCCCTATCTCAGTAGCATCGACATCCCTAGAGCAAGGTCCAGCATTATAGCCATGGCTATCCCATTGACAAGCATCAGTGGTCGCCTTGGCTTGGGCTGGCTTGGAGATAGACTTGACAAGAGACGAGTGATAGCCGCTGCCTTCGCTATGATTTGTGGGGGCCTACTCTGTTTCGCATTTACTTCCTCTAAAGCTACCTGGTTGCTTGTGCTTTTCCTCATTCTTTTCGGTATTGGTTATGGAGGCAATAACGTGTTGAGAGGCTCTGTGATAAGGGAATTCTTTGGTAGAGGCAATTTCGGGGCCATCCACGGCCTCGTGATAGGCATAATGATGGTGGGAAGTATAGCTGGCCCACCACTGGCCGGATGGGTATTTGATAACTGGGGTAGTTACCAGCCGATATGGTTTGTGTTTACCGGCCTTGCTGTCGCCGCTCTAGTAGCGGCGGCAACCACTCCCCCGGTCAGCACTACAGTTCAATCGGTTCACAGGACGTAACCCTAAAATGTGGCCGCCCAATCTATTGGGTCGGATCCGTAGGCAACCAAGCCTGATAAATCAAGCTATTATTAAATTTAAGTAAGCCTTTACAAGCTTGCTCAGAAGCACCACATAAATAAGAGCTAAGATTGCCAAGTAACTTATGAAGGTCGGTAAGTCCCGCCGCGGCTCCATTTCTCGGTCCACATTAACCTCAGATGTCATAGAGGTAAAATTAACAACCCGCTGCATTGTACACCAGTTTGTCTCAGTCAATGCAGAACGAGGAACCAAACAAAATGGTTTTTTGTTCAATCCCAGCAAATTACCTTTGATTGTGGTATATTTATTACAGCAAAGTTCCCGACGGCTCACAAATATGATGCACGGCATTTGAGCCAGTTGCCCCAATAGAGATCACCAGGAGAACGAGCATGCCATATGGATATATCGGCAAGATTTTGCGAGTTAATCTCTCCTCGGAGAGCTTAACTGTTGAGGAGCCTCCAGAGAATTTCTACCGCCAATATTTTGGCGGCGAGAGCTTTGTAGGATACTTTTTGCTCAATGAACTCCAGCGGGGTGTGGATCCCCTTAGTCCAAACAATAAGCTCATCTTTGCCGCGGGTCCGTTGACAGGAGTGCCAGTGGGCGGCTGTGGCCGCCATAGTGTGGGCGGCAAGTCACCCCTTACAGGGGGATTTGGCGAAGCTGAGGCCGGAGGCTACTGGGGAGCCGAACTCAAAATGGCTGGCTTCGATGCCATAATTGTTGAGGGCAAGGCAGAAAAGCCTGTCTACCTTTTCATCCGAGATGGAGAAGCCAAGATTAAGGACGCTCGCCACCTCTGGGGACTAAAGACTTTGGAGTGCCAGAATGCCATCCGTGAAGAGCTAGGTGACCCGGGAATAAAGGTAGCTCAAATTGGACCCGCGGGAGAGAATCAGGTTCGCTTCGCCTGCGTGGTGAATGATTTAGATGCTTTTGCTGGCAGAACCGGTATGGGGGCGGTTATGGGTTCCAAGAACCTGAAAGCAGTGGCTTGCCGAGGTCACCAGCGTCTTTCTCTGGCCGACTCACAGGCCGTGTCCGATATCGCCCAGTGGATCAGGAACAACGCCCCAATAAACAATAAGAGAATGCGGGACCTGGGCACAGCCTCGGTTGTTATACCTTTGAACCAGCATGGAGGTTTGCCAACCTGTAACTTTCAGAAGGGCTCTTTTGACGGAGCCGATAGAATAAGTGGCGAAACTATGAGAGACACCATCTTTTTAAGGAGGAGAAGTTGTTTTGCGTGCCCTGTTCAGTGCAAACGAGAGGTAAAGGTGGATGAGCCCTATACGGTTGACCCCCGCTATGGAGGGCCGGAGTATGAAACACTAGCTTCTCTGGGCTCCAACTGTGGCATAGATGACTTGAAAGTTATCGCTAAAGGTAATGAGCTGACCGCTGCATATGGCTTAGATAGCATATCCTGTGGCAGTGTTATCGCCTTTGCTATGGAGTGCTTTGAACATGGTCTCCTGACGCAGCAGGATACTGGAGGACTAGACCTCCGCTTCGGCAATGGGACAGCATTGCTACAAATGATTGAGCAGGTTGCTCTGCGTCAGGGTCTGGGAGCTTTACTGTCGGAGGGGGTAGCCCGGGCAGCGAAGAAAATGGGACCAGCGAGCGAAGAATTCGCCCTCCACATAAAGGGCCAAGAGTTGCCGATGCATGAACCTCGTTGGAAGCAGGGCATGGGCATTGGATTCAGTATGTCACCAACAGGCGCTGACCATTGCCATAATATGCATGACTCAGCCTATACCAGTCTCACCCCACAACTGGAGCAGTTTAAAGCTATAGGCATATTTGAGCCTCTGCCCACCACCGACCTCTCTGAGGCAAAGATACGGTTGCTCATTTACGATTCTCTATGGAAACACTTCATAAACTGTGCCGTCTGCTGTTATTTTGTTATGGTTATTGGTCTCGTAGGATTTGAAAGAATAGCCCAGTTGGTTAGCGCTGTGACCGGCTGGAATACCAATGTCTTCGAATTGATGAAGGTAGGAGAAAGAGCCGTCACTTTGGCACGAGCTTTTAACCAAAGGGAGGGCTTCGCCAGCGACGATGATAATATGCCCCGGCGCTTTTTTACCCCCCATACCTCCGGGCCTCTCCAGGGAGTAGCTCCAGACCGGGAAGCCTTCTGCAAAGCTAAGGAGCTTTACTACACTATGATGGACTGGCCTCAGGGTTCGCCTTCTCCGGGTAAGCTGGCAGAGTTAGGCATTGAGTGGGTAATGCCTTCGATGCACACAGAATAATCAGATTTAGCAGGCTACCCTCTTCGTCCTGTATCACAGCGACGCAGTGCTCTGTAACTTAACAATCTCACGGATTGCGCTGTTTCCCAGTCACCTTAACCCAAAATTTGACACCCCATAGCTAAGTCAAAGCAGAGGAAATGTTGTTGTACATGTGTGGGTTTCCAACCTGGATTTGTACCTGATAATTGTTTTAAGTCTCCCTTTTACGAATCCCACTCTTCTAATTATAATAATAGCGGTAAGAGGAATACATGCTCAATGTCACTGGCATCTCCAAGTCATACAGCGATCAGGAACTTTTCAGCGGGGTCAGTTTCAACGTTGGCATGAGCGACCGCATTGCGGTCATCGGACGGAACGGCACCGGAAAGACCACTCTTTTCGAAATCATAGCCGGTAACATCATGCCGGATTCCGGCAGCATATCGCTGCGACGTGACACCGCCATCGGCTACCTCTGCCAGGATATCCAAACATCGTCGGGACGGACTTTGCTGGAGCACGTTTCCAGCTCATCCCACGTCGTCAGCGACCTTGCCCACAAGATCCGCCTCATACAGGAAGACCTTGCTGAGGAAAAGGACAAGGAAACCGTCACCGGTTTGCTCAAAGAACTGGGCGAACTGCAACACCTTTACGAGGCGAAGGGCGGCTACGATTCCGAGCACGAGGCAAAGATTGTCCTCTCCGGGCTGGGTTTCGCCGAAACAGATTTCGGACGTGCGCTGTCTGAGTTCAGTGGCGGCTGGCAGACACGTATCGAATTGGCCAGACTTCTGTTCCTCAATCCCGATATCCTGTTGCTGGATGAACCGACGAATCATCTTGATCTGGAGACGCAGCGCTGGTTTGAAAACTACCTGAAACGCTATCACGGTGCAGTCCTGGTTACTTCCCATGACCGCGCTTTTCTCAATAATGTTGCGAGTAAAATCCTATCCATCGAGGACGATGGCGTTATCTTCTACCGAGGCAATTATGATAGCTACGTTCTTGCCCGGGAGAAGGATATCAAGACGCAGCAGGCAGCCGCCCGGAGGCAGGAACTCAAAATCAGCCGCCAGATGCGCTTTATTGAGCGCTTCCGCGCCAAAAACACCAAGGCTTCACAAGTACAGAGCCGCATCAAACAACTGGAAAAGATGGAGCGGGTTACAGTTCCCCGCTCAACAAAGAAGATAAAGTTCAACTTTCCAGAGCCTCCACGGAGCGGCCGCGTCGTAATCGAACTCAAGCACGTTGACAAGTCCTACGGGCAACATGTTGTGTACCGAGACCTTAACTTGGCACTGGAGCGCGGTGACCGCGCCGCCATCGTTGGTATAAATGGGGCAGGGAAGACAACCCTCCTGCGGATGCTGGCCGGTGTCCTGCCGTTCGAAAGCGGACAGCGCATAATCGGTCACAATGTGAACACCGCATACTTCGCCCAGTATTACATAGAATCTCTCAATCCACGCAGCTCCATTATTGAAGAATTGCGCAGCGGAGCGCCTGACGAACCGGAGCAGCGCCTGCGTGGGCTGCTGGGGGCATTTCTTTTCAGTGGCGACGATGTCACCAAAAATATATCGGTGCTCTCCGGTGGCGAGAAGACCCGCGTAGCTATCGCCAGGATGCTCATCAGGCCAGCCAATTTTCTTCTTCTCGACGAGCCCACCAACCACCTGGATATACCATCCCGCGAGATTTTGACCGACGCGCTGAATGCCTACAAAGGGACCCTCTGTTTCATCACCCACGACCGCATACTCATCAGGGAGATCGCCAACAAGATCATCGAGGTACGGGACGGCCGGATAACGGTTTTCCTTGGTAGTTACGACGATTATCTACAGCAGAGTGCTGCTTCCTATGCCGTAACAAATACGGAAGAGAACAGATCTCACGGCCGGCAGCCACACGGCCTGTCACCCGCCGTGCAAAAACGCCGGCGCAAGGCGCTCGAAGCCCGTCTCCGAAACGAATACTACCGCGTCATATCACCGATAAACCAATGTATCGCGGCAATAGAGCAGGAGGTGGCTGTGATTACAGAGCGCATTAAAGAAATCGAAACCATCATGGCTGACCCTGCCCATTATGAAGATTCTCAAAACATAGTCGCTGTGAATCGTGAATATGCGGTGCTGAGAGAAAAGGTGGCGCGGTTGACCACCGAATGGGACGGTCTAACTGTCGAGGCGGAGCGGCTGCAGATGGAGTACCACAGAGCACAGGAAGATTTGGCAGGGTAACGGTTGAGTGGTTAGAACGACCGTGCCGAGTAAAAGTACGACCGCGCCAAGGAATTCGCATTTGCAGGATAAGTTAAGGTGACTTCAGTTGCACCTCAAGATAGAATGCCTAAGTTGAGCTTTACGCTTAAACGTGTTTTCCTTCAAACGTCGTGGCATCCCGCGCCAGCACCACGTGCAACACCACATTGGCCCCAGCCTCCACATCCTCTGGTCTTGCGTTCTCAGCCTCATCGTGGCTGATTCCTCCTTCACAGGGGATGAATACCAGCGCAGCGGGGACCATCCTCGCCACGTATAGCGCATCGTGCCCCGGTCCCGACACCATCTCCCTGTATTTATAATTGAGCCTCTCAGCCGCCTCGCGTACCTGTGCCACACATGCCCTGTCAAACTCCGTCGACGGTCTTACATAGATCTCCGACAGCTCCACACCGAGCCCGGATTCTCCTGCCACCCTGCTCACCATCTCCCGGAATTCGGCGTCCATTTTCACCATCATGTCATCCTCCGGGTGGCGCAGGTCAACAGTGAAGAACACCGAGCCCGGGATCACGTTGGGCGAGTTGGGCCTCACCTCCACCAGCCCCACTGTAGATACTGCCAGCGGTGCATGGTCCAGCCCGATGCAATTCACTCCTTCGACAATCCGCGCACAGCCGAGTAGCGCGTCTTTCCGCAGATGCATCGGGGTACTGCCCGCGTGGCCCGCCTGACCGGTGAGGGTCACCTCATACCAGCGCTGGCCCTGAGCCTCTGTGACCACGCCGATTGTCTTGCCTTCCATCTCCAACATCGGCCCCTGCTCAATGTGCAGCTCGAAATATGTACCCAGCCTGTGTTCACCACACCTGGCGCTTCCGCGGTAGCCGATACGCTCCAGCTCCTCGCCGAACTTCCTTCCCTGCCGGTCTTCCCGCGAATAGGCGAAATCCCGGCTGATGATCCCGGCGAACACGCCCGATCCCAGCATCGGTGGAGCGAAACGCGATCCTTCTTCGTTCGTCCAGTTAATCACCTCGAGTGGGGCCTCTGTGCAGTAGCCAACATCGTTCAGTGTCCGTATTACCTCCAGGCCCGACAGCACTCCGGCAATGCCGTCAAACTTACCCCCAGCAGGCTGTGTGTCCAGATGACTGCCTATAGCAATGGGCACCGCCGCATTATGCCTTCCCGACCGACGAGCAACCATATTACCCATGTCGTCCACCGTCACCTCACACCTGGCCCCCTTGCATGCCTCCGCAAACCAATCCCTGACCCGACGGTCCTCATCGCTCAGGGAGAGGCGCGACACCCCACCCCTAGACGTGGCACCAAATTTTGCCGTCTCCATGATGCTCTCCCAGAGTCGCTTTCCGTTGACACGCAGCTCTTGCATTGGTACCTCCTTTTGTCACGATTGCAGTCCACCTGGCCCCTAGGCAGGCCGATTATAGCATCCCATGCCAAATCATTGCGTCTGTCGTTTAAGAAAATTACGATTGAAAAATTAGTGAGCACCCACTCACTGCCAAAGCTATACCGACGCTATCAGATTTAGCGATTCGCAACACTCCCAATGTCAAACAGCCAATTCTTCGTTGACTAAAATTCTCTCGCCGCACTGCGTTCCAATGAAAAGTGACGTAACCCAATTCTGTCATCCTGGTATTCGGTTTCGAGGATTATCTGGAACTAAGAGCCGACGCCTGCATGAATTTGTATACATCAGCTTGAAAAGCATTGACAAGACAATTGCTGTAATGTAAAAGTTATTTCTGAACCCGACGACGGAGCCTGCGACAAACCGTCTCGATGCGTGTCAGCGCTTCGTCAATATCTGACGATGATACCATGCAATGAGTAACCGCACGGAACGGACGGCCGTCCCGCAAGCCTACCTTTACCCCTGCCTTTTCAAGGCCTTCCATAAACTCGCGGGCAGATAGCTCTGGCGAGAGCTCGAACATCACGATGTTAGTCGGTATGTTGTCCTGGGCCAGCGCGATTCCCTTGATACCTGCCAGTCCCTGTGCTAAACGTCTCGCATTGGCGTGATCTTCCCCCAGGCGGTCTACCATTGTTTCCAACGCCACGATGCCTGCGGCTGCGATAATCCCCGCCTGCCGCATGCCTCCGCCCAGCATCTTGCGAAACTTGCGGGCTCGCTCAATAGAATCCTTACTACCGCACAGCAGTGACCCAACCGGCGCACTCAGTCCTTTCGAAAGGCATAATGATACTGAATCAACGTTCTCGGTAAGTGCACACGCCGGTACGCCCAGAGCAATTGCGGCATTGAAAATGCGTGCCCCATCCAGATGCACTTTTAGCCCACGTCTGTGGGCTAGATTACAGACTTCGTTTGTATAGTCTGTGGTAAGGGCTGCTCCACAGCAGCGATTATGCGTGTTCTCAAGGCAGAGGAGCGTGGTCTCCGGGTAGTGGATATCCTTGTCCCGGATTGCTCGATCGATATCATCTGGATTGAGACGGCCACAGCTATCATTGGGCAAGGTGCGCATAGTCACACCACCGAGGGCGGCAGCACCGCCTACTTCGTACCAGAACATGTGAGCCTCATCTCCCACAATAATCTCGTCCCCATGATTGGTATAAGTGAGCACAGCGATAAGATTGCTCTGGGTGCCAGATGTGGTTAACAGCGCGGCTTCTTTACCCATGCTCGCCGCCGCCATCATCTCAAGCCGATTGACCGTGGCGTCCTCACCATAAACATCGTCACCTACTTCCGCCTCGAAGATTGCCTGCCGCATCCCTGGCGTGGGATGGGTAATAGTATCGCTACGCAAATCAATTATTTCCATTTAGCAGTACTCCCACAAGTAAATTCATTATATTACCGTTGAGATTGGAGCAGAAATCAATCGAAACAGGTTGACCTTGCCGGAGCTTTACATTTTGTAATTAGAACCAGCCTTTCCTAGCAGATCCATAAAGCCAGTGTATGACAGCGGAAGAGCATACAAGCATTTCTCTTCTAACCGTGAAGGTAACAATCTGGCTAAACGCGTGATTCCGTCACCTGTTCAATTTCTTAATTAGAAAGGCCATATTCTTACCGAAGTTCCAGGCTGTGTTAAGTCCTTCTTCATCCTGTTCCACTTCGCCTTTTTCTTGACCGATAGCAACATTCCAATACGTAGAACCCGGAATGAAGAACCCTAGAATCTGAAACCAGCAGGTAAGTTGAGCAATTGTAAAGTTCTTGCCAGCTCGTCGTGCCACTACTAAGGGCCCGCCAACCTTCCCGCAGAAGGGGTCACCATTCCAGCGTGAGATGTAACCAACACGCTCCATAAGCGACTTAATCAGCGCCGTAGCAGAGCCAAAATACACGGGTGAGGCTAGAATTATACCCTCGGCTGCTTTCATCTTGAGATATATTGGAAACAGGCCATCCTCGATAGGGCAATGCTCTTCTTCTCTACATGCCATACACGCATTGCACGGCTTTATTTCCAGGCCAGCTAACCGTATGAGCTCAATATCCAATCCTTCCTCAGAAATTGCTTTAAGTGTATGCTTGGTTAACAATTCTGTATTGCCATTTTTTCTTGGACTGCCGACTATACCTATGACTTTCATCTCGCGGCTCCTTAATCTATCCCGGTTCATAAATAACTGCACCGTGGGGGTTGTCGCCTTGGTTTTAAGTTAGCGCAGTTCTATGATCAGCCGTTGAACATTATAAACTATTCTATCAAGCAGGAGAAGTAGTAGTAGAATAACAAGAAGTGCAATACACTATCAACAATTTGCCACTTGCAGATAGGATTTATATAAAGTAATTGTCATAATCGCGCCTTTCCGATACTTCTATAAAAAAAGACCGAGCTATCATTTCTTCCTAGCAATTGCATCGGTTTACATCCGATATAATGCATGATATATAATGCAAACAACGGAGTTACTGGCTTACATTAATTTGTTGCAAGAAAATGCGTATTGAAAGCAGCAAGCAAGTTGAGCACTTTGGAGCGGTACGAATCCCTCCTGTGCGTCGGGTGTTGGAGCTTGACTCAGGCACCAGAACGACGTCGTCGGACTGACCAAGATGGCAGAACAGGTAACACTGACCACTTTCAAAGAAGCAATAAAATACAAACGAGTAGATAACCTGAAAAGGCTGCATCTGTAGATACCGCCCAAATTGCCGCTAGTGAAAGTATCTTGCACCAGAGAGCGCAGGACGTCTTGGCTACTACAATTAAGATAGCTTCAGTATAAGTACGAAAGGAACAAGTCCCAGGGACAAGGTAGTCAAAGACGGACTCATCTTCGACCCGGGAATATCCCTGTGGCCAAGGTTAAGCAAACAGCCGGGTTCTTCGTTGGCTAGGACGCCCAGCACTGTGAGGAGAATAGAAGCCAGAAGCATAGCGGACATCTAGCCAAGAGGCTGCAAGACCTCCTGAAGCAAAGATCTGAATCCCCCACCCCCACCGCTCTGAGGCCCCTACAGAATCACATCTTTGAGCGTGGTCATGGCTCACTGGATCTCAGCAACCGGGGGGAGTTATGGCGCAACAACTCAACGCATCCCCAAGATGTATTGCCGGTTCTCATAGTTGGCTTACAATATGGGCGCCACTGGCTGGGCTCAATAATATGTCTCTATGCCACATCACTACTGAGATTTCCCTGTAGCTCTCCTAAAGCTTTCCCTGATCCACGCTCTACGAGCTAGTCCCTACTCCTCGGAAAAGTAGTCGAGTTTGTTCAATGAATCGGGAAACAGCCGGAGCATACGTAAGATACTGCCTTGTAACTGAGCAATGTGGCTCTGCATAGTCAGCACGAGTCAGCGAGATTCGAAGGCTCCTTATGCTGCAACTTCGGCTTACCTTTTCATCCGCTTCCCGATGCTGAATGCCTCGCCTATAGGCTTGCCGAATGTCCAATATTGGTTTTCCGGATCCGTAACCCAGAGGAAAGGCTGAATTTTGGTTACATCGGGCTCGCCATCAGTCAAGCATGAATCTGTAGCGTAAACTTCTTTAATTCGTCCCACTACCATCTCATGACTCCCCAGATTCAGGATGTGCAGAGCGAGGCATTCAATATTTACAGGACACTCGCTAATCATAGGCGCATTGGCAAGTTCACCATAAAAGATATTGAATTTGCAGTCTGCCACTTTATCAGTCTTTCGCCCCGAGACAAGTCCGCAGTAATCTGTTTCCTCTACCAACTCAATGGAGGGGATGTTTACGGAGAATGTGCCATTTTGTTTAACGCCCTTGAGGGTATGGCGCTGGTGTTGGAAAGCAACAGAGAGCGTGGGTGGACGGCTGCTTACAATCCCACACCAGGCGTATGTAGAGAAGTTCGGTTTTCCGTCAACGTTGGCCCCGACAAGAACAGCGGGAAGTGGGTAAAGAAGTGTGCGTGCTCCAATTGCTATCTTCGGCATTTACAATAACCTCCTGTTTCTAGAATTTTAATACTCACACCGGCTTCGCTTCTCCCTGAAAGGACTATGCATACATCGGTGGTGGTATCCCGTAGTATTGTAACATGCATGATCCTACTCCAAAAACGCTGATGGCCTACAATCAACGGCTAATAAGAGGCTTGGCATCAATCAGGAAAACTGAATGTGCGGCCAAACGCGTCGCGATTCCTGCAAATGTATCCACTTCTTAAACCCCAAACCTCATGTCCTGCTCAACTCTGTATCAGAATCATAATACGGGCACAGTGTTCGCGGGCACTCCTGGTTTCGTGGAACATATGTACAAATGATCTTACTCGTGCAAGAAAGCTGGATTTCAAGATGCTCTCTCAGATAATCCACAGCCGCTGCGACTGCAAGCCTTGTCGCTCTCTTACAACAACGCGGTTGACCATCAAGCATTCGAGCAAGGACGAACGAAGTAGCTCCCATGGCCAGTAAGCGTGGCCCGCCGGTCAGCGGCGTGCCACCTGTCAATACGCTTACCGCAATGCCGACTCCCACTGCTGCTCCACAGGCGCCATAGGACCCGCACCATCCCCCGGGCACCGCGGCTGCCCTCTTTAAAGCCTCATCAATAGCTCCATCGGGGCACCGGTAACCAGCATTCCGGACAGCGGCGATGATGGCACCCGGAACGATAGAATGATGCTCAGGACCGTGCATGGGTATTGCGGGATGGGCCATAATTTGCTCAAGAATACAGACCGGGTCCTTCGAATCAGTGGTGTCCAACAACTGCCTCGCAACTTCCATCGCTTTCTTACTGTGACAGAGGTCACAGACATAGTGTCCGGCGGCACAGTATATCAAAGTATTATCTTCATGTCCGCAAAAATCGCATTTCCTAATCCTGGCTTCGGTAGCATAGACAAGCAGTTGCCCGCAGATTACACAGTTAGTCACAGAGGTCATTGATTCTTAAGCGTTAACTCCTTTCAGCCAGGACACTCCGTATAAATGAATTTGCGAATGGCAGAGCAATGAACGCATATTTGGAACGGAGATGTCATGCTATCTATGAATCGTTGATGCTGAAGCTTATTCGGAACATGCTTTACAGTTGGATTATACAGCAAAATGGCAGAGTGAACAATCACACGGATTGCTCAGTTTTCCAGTCGCCTTTAAGCGCTAAGGGATAAATTCGATTCCGCCTTTGGTAATCCGGCTCAGAAGACGTCGAAGGGCAAAGGGCTAAGATTTAATGCATTCCTGAAATGGCTTAGCAATTACTCGACCTCTCCACGGGGTTCGAGGAACTTAAGCAAACAATCTAGCTAAGTGTTACACATCTCAAGAATAATGAATATATCCTATGTCCCATGCGGAAATGAATGAGAAGGAGTTTAATATCTTCTCGGCTTTCCTCTACTAGGTCCACCAGGTCTTCTGTTGCCGTAAGACCCACCACCTCTGCTCTCAGAAGGTGGGCGAGCCGCGTTAACATTAAGCGTCTGGTCCTTCAGTATTTTCCCGTTGAGGCCGGCGATTGCGGCTTGACCTTCAGACACTGTTGGCATTTCAACAAACCCGAATCCCCTGGGTCGCCCACTGAATTTGTCTGTTATAATGTTTACAGACGTCACTTCTCCAAAAGTTCCAAATTCCTGACGTAATTCCTCTTCAGTTATCTCATAGGGTAAGTTCCCCACGTAAATCTTCATACCAGTGCTCCTCCTTTCGTTTAATCTCATAATCCTTGTATAGAAAATGGCTGTGGAACTTTGCCTCGCACAGAATTCCACTCATTTGCATCATCCTTTGAAAGCGACACAACAGGGAATCTTGAGAATCACCTTCATGTGTCGAGACTGCCATTGAGATGACGCGTCGCCACATTCCAAGGACATACACGGGCCAGGTATCCCCGGCCCGTGTATGTCCCCCTGGTCAAACCGGCATTATCTACTCTGTCTGACTTTACTGTAGCAATCGCTACAATAGACCGGCCTGCCATTGGTAGGCTCAAAAGGCACTTCGGTGTCTTTGCCGCACTCGGCGCATATGGCAGGAAACATTTGGCGTGGGAGCCCGTAGCTGTTACCACGACTTCCGTACCGCTCTGTCTTCCTTGCCTGACGGCATGAAGGACAGCGCTTGGGCTCATTGGTATAGCCCTTGGATTGATAGAACTCTTGTTCCTCAGCGGTGAAGCTGAAGTCAGTCCCACAATCGGCACACCGGATCGTTTTGTCCTGAAAACTCATTGGATGACCTCCTTTCTCAAAATTTTAGCTGGGGTTTGGGTCATCCAATACTTGATATGAATCTAACAGAATCCTAAGAAGATTGTAATAACCTAAACTTAAACTATTAAATACATCATACACCAATTATTAAGATTGTCAAGTCCCGCCGTGGCTCTATTCCAGGTCTACGTCTGCCTCAGGTGTTGTGGATGGCAAAGTGAACAATACGATGTTTTATACAGTCGCTTGTCTCGGTCAATGCAAAACGAGGAACTAAACAAAATGGCTTTTTGTTCATCTCAATGTGAATTGTATTCCTTACTTTGGAGCTTGCACCCTTTGTTTAGACTCGACCCCTTGCGCAGCAGCTGACATAGAGTAAGTTTCTATGCACACCGTGTCCATTGTGATATAATATTTATAGTTCCAAATGGCAAGTGCCATTTGGCGGCGGCCTTGGTGGTAGGGTTGGCACTAGCTCTTTGAATCAAAGTCTGGTGCTCTCCCGCAAAAGCACCATATACTAAGTCCCTATGCTAGAGGCCCCTTTTGGAGATAAGCTTGAAGATTGCTTTCATTGCGCATCATGTTAACTTTGAAGCAGGGCCAGCAACCGTCACCGCTCACCTAGTCGAAAGGCTTTGTGAGGACCATCAGGTTTCGGTTTTTTCTAATACTATAAATGGAATTGACTTAC
>Ga0209986_10000254_pt1 | contig 50449 bp, 39 predicted proteins | sample BlataG_FD_183168 | JGI IMG/M metagenome (GOLD analysis project Ga0209986, IMG submission 183168) | Deep subsurface microbial communities from Black Sea to uncover new lineages of life (NeLLi) - Black_00105 metaG (SPAdes) (version 2) | ecosystem: Environmental > Aquatic > Marine > Oceanic >... | reverse complement strand
CTAAACTTTGCGAGCTCTATTACAGAGATGTCTATAGCTATATTTACTATCGGGTCAGCAATGTCCAGGACGCCGAGGATCTCACCAATGATGTCTTTTTGAAAATGGTAGAGGCGATCCGCTCCTGGACTGTGGATGAGGGCGAGTTCGTGGGCCTGGTGGGGCCGTCCGGCTCGGGCAAGAGCACGCTGCTCACGGTTCTGGGAGCCATGAATCCGCCTACGGCCGGTACCGTCATCATTGACGACATAGACGTTTATAGCCTGTCTCTGGAATGGCAGGCTGACTTTCGCCACGAGTATTTGGGGTTCGTCTTCCAGCAACTCCAGCTCATCCCCTACCTGACCGCTCTGGAGAACGTGATGCTGCCCCTGGCTGTGGCCCGGCTGAGTCGGCAGGAAAAGGTACGCCTGGCCACGGAGATGCTGGCGCGCATGGGGCTGGCTGGCAAGGAACGTCGGCTGCCGGGGCAACTCTCCGGCGGTGAGCAGGGACGGGTGGCCGTAGCCCGGGCCCTGGTCAATGATCCGCCGCTCCTGCTGGCCGACGAACCCACTGGCAGTCTGGATAGCGCCACCGGGGAGCAGGTGCTGTCCCTGTTTCGGGAACTCCATCGCCACGGGCAGACCATCGTCATGGTGACGCACAACCCAGAGGCGGCCGCTTACGCCGACCGAGTGGTACACATTCGCGACGGGCAGATGGTCCCGGAGAATTGAACCACGTGACTGAGACGATGCTTCAGATGAGGAAGTAAAAGGGGATGGGCCCAGAAAACGCGTACGCCTTGTTGGTCGGATTGGCGACCTGGGAAACCGCTGGTTACCCGGTGGAGAGACCTCAGGGGAGATGGTGAGATGAAAGACACCGCAGCGAAGCCTGAGAAAAGGGGGCCAGTTTTTTCATCAATCGCGAAGGGGTGATTCATGCCCAACACATCGGGCCATGGACAAATCACTTATCGGAAAGTACCTGAACCAAATCCTGTAGTTGATTACCAAAAGGGAGGTTCATGATGGTGGGTAGAACCTTTGCCACTGCCTTCGTTGTCGCCACACTTTGTGGCTTCATCACCTCAGCGGCCTCGGGCTATATGCTCACGAGTCAGGCCAGTTCGCCGTTACCCTGTGTGCTTCTGGTGGATGACGACCAAGACGGCCCGGACGTGCGCATCTACTACACCTCGACCCTGGACGAACTGGGCGCAACTTATGATGTCTGGGACCTGGCTGCCCAGGGCGACCCGTCTGCTGATGACCTAATGGACTACCAGATGGTTATCTGGTTCACTGGCTATCCCCGTAGCGACACCTTCACCTCGGCCAACGAAGCGGCGGTGGCGGCCTATCTCGATGCAGAGGGGCAGTTCTTCCTCTCCAGCGAAGACTATCTCCACGACAGGGGGCTGACCACGTTTGGCCAAAACCGCCTGCGCATTGGCAGTTACACCAACGACGTGAACCGGATGGACCCTGAGGGCACCGCCTACCCCCCTGGCGGCGGGTTGGGCCCTTACAACCTGACACCGCCCGACGGCTGGCCGGGCGACCTTTACACCGATGAAGTCGTTAGATGGAGCGGGTGAGGAGTCTACTCACCTTTCCGTTGGGAAGGTACCGGTCAGACCAATTCTACAAGTTATAATTGCAGCAGCAGCAACTACAAGACGGTCTTTTTCGCCTGGCCTTTCGAGGGATTGGCAAACCTGGCAGACCGCGCAGAGGTGGTGGGAGCAGTTATCGGTTGGTTTGGGGGATGCGAGGTCCCACCCACTTTTTACATCTACTTGCCGCTTATCGTGAAGTAGAAGAGAGGCCAGCGATGCGCTTCCTGACGCTTGCCATCTAGACTGAGTCATCTGGAGATTTTGCAGCGGGAGCGAAAAGGAGTATAATCATGCCCGATAGGGATCAGCGGCGGGCGGCAGTTGCCGATCGCCTGGGAAGCTTGATCCAAACTATGTGGAGGAGGTGATTCGACGTAAACGCTCATCAAGACCCTGGGGCCCGCTTTCGCTGCTGGCTTCGCCGTTCTACAGCTTCTGGAGGTGCTCGATCCCCTCATCATTAGAATCATAGGGAAGGCCGACAAGAAGCTGATTCTCGGCATTGTAGCTTTCGTCTTCGGCCTCGTCCTGGCGTTTGGAGAACCGGACTGCGTGTCTTAGAGCCGCTGGGGGTTGCCAACGCGGGCATTTGGGACACCGTTGTCACAGGTTTGGTCATCAGCGCGGGCACAGAGGGCATCAACTCTATCCTGAAGTTCCTAGGTTACAGCAAGGAGAGAGAGAAGGCCATCGCTGCAATAGCGAAGAAGAAAGCAACCACAGAAGACGCTATCGCCCTCGTCGAGAGGAGCTAGAAGCCTCGGGTCGAATAACTGTTGCCTCAACGTCAGATGCCCCAAGCAGCCCCCTGCTTGGGGCGTTGTCGTATGGATTGCGGGGAACGTTTACTATCCCCAGAGTGATTGGCGCTATGACGCCGGAGTCTCGGTTGGGGCAAGGGTAGGAGACACGGCTGTTGCTGTGGGAGTAGGTGGGGTAGGGGTTGCTGGTATAGAGACAGGTACTGCTTCCTCAATAATAGGGATGGACAACACCTGGCCAATCACGATCAGTTCTGCGTCGCTGAGATCGTTGGCCTCCATTATTGCTTCAACTGTAGTATCATACTCTTTAGCTAAACCACTCAGAGTGTCGCCCGCCACGACAATGTGAGTGAGAAAAGAGGAACCGGCCTGCGATCCTGGAGTGCTGGCGACGACAGTAACAGTATCTGCGGGACGCGGTGTGTTGACGCTGGCTGACGGTGTATAGATGGGAGCCGGCGGCACAGGAGTATAGGTGGGATACGGGGTGGCACTGGGCATAGCCTCTATCGTTGCTTGTACAGCCTCAGCTACCAGTCGCTCTATCTCAGCGGGGTCAGGCGTGGGTCTAGCAAGGCGGCAAGAAGCCACAGTAGCAACTAACACCAGGCAGATGGATATCAGCAGGTTTACTTTTTTCATAGTTTCACCTCGCTAATCGTTGTTTCAGCGTCGAACGCCCCGATCACAGGCGCTTCACGATCTCACGCCTGTATTCCGGAAAGTAGCGGCCGATCACCATGAGATCGAAGGAACCTAGGATAGACTCCTTGGGTTCGCGTTCCAGGAGGAATCGAAAGGATTCCGTCACCAGGGCCTCGGGGCTCGCTTTGCCTGCGGCCAACCCTCGATAGTCGGCTTTGCGAAGCGTCACCCGGTGGCGAGTCTCCCCCTTCCCTTCCTTCACAGTCACCTGGAATTCGTAGCTATCTTCGTGGTCTGTTCTCTTCACCTCGATGTTCACCATGATTCTCCTGAACCTCCTCTCCGCGAGTTATCGTTCAGTGGCAAGTAACAATAGTTCGACCCATTCGTCTATCTCGCTGAGCTCCTCTGCCACCGGCCTCTGTCAGATCACAGCAGAAAGCGCCATCTGACTACTCATCGCTCCTATCTGCCTGGGCATCTCGTCCCATGTGTGACCCTTGAGAATTCGGCCAGCGCGTTTCTTTCTAACTCCTCCCCATTGCTTGAAGAAGAAAGGGATATTGGCTGCAAGACATTGGTCTCTGATATCAACCACCCATTCTGCCGCCATGGGTCTGGCTCCAGGCCCAGACTCGCCTCCGACAATGATCCAGTCTATGCCACGCAGGTCCAGGTTGGGCAATGGGCCAAGCATAGGCTCCAGTGAGAGAAACTTGAGGTAGGCATTCGTTTGTCTGAGATGTTCAATACGAAACGCGTAGTCCTGATTCTCTACGCTGACGCCCATCCACACGTTGGGAGGCCAGTCAATTTCTCGATTGAGTTCGAGTAGTCGCTTGGAGCGCTTGGTGAGCACCTGAAATATATGCCACGAGGCTCGGCGCATGGTATCAAAGACCTCTTGGATGAATTCCAGCGGTACGTCTTTGTGGAAAAGGTCGCTCATCGAATTGACAAAGATCATTTGCGGCTTCTTCCATCTCAGCGGCAATTCCAACATGTGCTCGTGTATGGTCAACTTGAAGCCATTGGCGTAATTAGGCTGTCCCATGGCGCGTAGTCGCAGCGCCATGCGTTCAGCGTAGCAGTGTTTACATCCCGGACTGACTTTGGTACAACCCGTCACTGGATTCCAGGTGGATTCTGTCCACTCAATGCTCGAACGGGCTCCCATAGATCACACTTCTCTCAGCACAGATTTCACTCATACACCATCTACTTCGGTCAACCTTTTCATCTCAAATTATAGCACATCTGTTCTACTCTGTCAAGAGATGCGTGAACTCCTTCAGTCAGGTGTTAGTCTCTTGCAGCCATGCTACTTGTCAGCAGACAGGCCTCGCAATTGGCCCAAGAGATGGTCAGAGTGGGAAGCATACGTGATCCTTTCCCTGAAGACCACGTGACGTCTTGGACGTGACAGGGGTTACAGTGATGATCCCTTGACTTCGCAACTCCTTGAGTGCGGCCCGATAGTGCTTCTCGAGGTAAGGCAAGTCCCAGGATTCCTCCAAAATTTGATCAAAGCTCAGGGTGCGTCCAGCGAAGCGATTAGGAAGTTCCTTCTGAAGTGCGCGCACGTTTTCTTCATCTACGCTGAATAGTCTCAGTTGCCCGGGCCGCTCATCCAGGCCTAAATATGCGAATGGCATTGTTTGACCAGCCTTGTACATAACACTTTTCATAACGCGGAGGCCTTTGAAGTTATTCGTGGCGTGGACAAGATAATACAAATCTCTTCGCGCGATGTCCTCGCACACTCGAAAAGGGATTGCGAACTTCACGCTAGCTTCAGCGCGTACTTGATTGATATAAAGATTCAACAGGGCGATGCTACGCTGTTTGAATGGTAGATTTGCGAATTGTTGCCATTTATCTGTTCCAAAGAGGCCGGTAAGGGTGTGATGACTTGGAGGATAGTCCAGGAAACGAGCAATATCTCTTACCATGAAGGTAAAGAACACCTCTGTTCTTCGAAGGTTCATAATCTCCTTTACTAGGTCGAAGGGAACCCCACTCCACCCGAAAGGATCAATAAAGAAGAATGAAGGCGCCAGTCTCGCCTTGACCTGCCTCAAGATGTTACTAATCTCATCGGCAAACTCACCCAGTATGGGGTCTAGTACCCGCACAGATGGGTAGCGCTGTCTAGCCTCTGCCACAGCTCTCTGCAAGTCTGCACAGTTTTCTGGATCTCTCTCGATGAAAACGCAAACTACCTCGCGGGCACGGCCGAGGGAACAGATTTCCTCCGCAACACGCATTGCAATCACAGGAGAGCCCTCTTCTCCTGAAGGGTATCTACCCTTTCCTGCAAAACCATCGAAATAACAGATGCGGGGATTTTGGCTACCCAGGATTGACACCCAGGCTTTGAGATACTTCTCCAAGACGACATGCTTGACACGAGTATGTGCTTCATAGACCCATTTTCGAGGATCGTGGTCTGGCAGAGACATGATACTCTTCCTCAACTCTCTCAGACTCCGCCGAATCTCCTTCAACTCCCTGTCCCTGATGCCCCACAGCTCCTCCAGTGCGGCGATGCAGGTTGCGCGTCGTCACGTCTCCGTGTTAGGGAACTCAAGCTGTAGCCGGTGTAGGTTGATGATGGCGCCGGTGCACGTGAGGAAATCCATGCCCAGGATGCCGTTTATTTCAAAACCGTAGTCCATTCCGCCGATTTCAACCTCACATTGCTCGACTGCCCGGTGTCCTACTTGCACACGGTCAACCACGCGCGTGAAAACCACTTCTGCCCCGCCCAACACCGCGCACAGTCAGCAATGTGTCCTCCGGCTCTGGAATCAGCCCCGCTTGGGCCACCACGTCGGCGGCAAACGCCGTTCTAGCCGCCCCGGTGTCTACCAGGATGTGGGACACCTCGACTTCTTTCTGGCGATGGGTCAGAGTGGCAGTGATGAATGGCAGACCATACTTAAGCGTAAGCCGCATCGCTCCTCCTGATGCCCACCCACCGGCGCTCCTCAATGTCCAAGTGGACGCGGCTGGTATGCACAAAGTAGAACTCGCGCAGAGGATACTGCTGATGCAACCTGCGATAGGTTTGCATAGCCGCTACTGAATCGGGACAAACCTCCACCACGGTGATGTGATCCAGAATGGGCCGATTCCCCTCAGTATGAGCTTCCAGTGCCTCGATGACCAGCCATTGGCTGGGATAGGTCGCCTGCACATCAGGCCAACGCATGATTCACCTCCTCAGTATCTATCTTTTCTCTCTAACCCAACTCCTCCAGACTCCGCCGAATCTCCTTCAACTCCCTGTCCGTGATGCTCCACAATTCCGCCGCCTCTTCGTCCACCTGCGCCTGTCCTGAGCGAAGTCGAAGGGCCTCCACTGCCGCCACGCTTCCAGTGTCACCTTCTGACTCAACGCTGTCCGCTGTTCACCTTCTAGATGGATGTCACACCGTGATTTTGTGGTGGGAATACTCCACAAATTGAATAAGGTGTCAGGCTATAGTTGTGCTGTCACCTCGTATTCTTTAAGAGTATCATAACTTAGATACCCTTGCTCCTCCTTCAAGATTCTTAGCACATGATCCTCGCCGAGTCTACCTTCATGCACTCTGACGTACATCTCCGCCAACAAGGGAATTGGTATAAGCTTGAAGTTAGTGCCGTCAGCGACTATTTCACTGGCGTTCTCGATTGCCAATTTATGAAAGTCAGGGCGTCCGACAACGACACGAGCAACAGGTTTGTACCTTGCGGCACCAGGTATGATTTCACCTGCTTTCTTCATGCTAACATTCTGATTTTCTCTGGCAGTTACTGAGAACGCAATGACTCTACCACTTGGAAGATGCAGAAGATTATCTGGCTCGCCTTTTCGCTGTTTGGTAATTCTCTCGAAGAATAGACTACAGAATGGGGGAGTGAACACATCGCAAAGAGTGATCTCGAGGGCTGTTCCAGTATGCTCGTAGAGAGCAACCAGAACAGCAGTGTCCGTGCCGAGCTTCTGAAGTCTCAATACTTGCCCTCGCTCCCGGCGAGCTAAGTTGTCCTTTATTGAAGTCCGAATGTACTCTTGGAGACGAGTAGCGACTTTTCTCGAGATTACGCCCTGGAAACTAGCAAGGTCTGCATCGAGAATCTTATCTAGCGAGTCATAACCGTGCTCCAGCAACCGCATCATCTCAGTGCGATTTACACCAGGAACTCGTAGTCTCGCAATGGGGAGAATATCTGCTGGGACTCCAAACCGAAGCCTCTCTACAAGTGTGGCAAGACTGTCAGCTTCTAATCGAGTACGCCCAAGAAGTGGCGCAGTCATAGCGGCGGAATCAACGATCCAGGCCAAGTGTTCGCACATGTTTTTTATTGGACCGGCCTTAATCCGAAAAACTTCCTCCAGTTTCCTGTACTGGCGTCCACCTATCCATTCCCCAGCCAGTAGCGTCACCTTTAGCCGCTTGGTCTCGTCATAACCAAGTTGCCCTTGATTAAAGGGCACTATCTCGCTCAGAATCTCTGCCGGAACCCCAAGTTCTTCGTGGTTTTCGCCTATGTATTGGACATAGACATTACTGTGATACTCTGGCGTAGACATGGCAAAGCTGATTCTGGACAATTCTGGGGCGTGGGCGGCAAAGTAGAGAACTGCAAACTCGCTAATCGGTAGTGAGCTTGAAAGCCAGTCGCGAAGCAAGGTATAGGTCTCCAGTGATATCTTTTTGCTCGCGCATACTTTGCCCAAGTCTGTGGGAGCGAGCTTATTGGCTTTGGTACGTCGGACTAGTTCAAGATCAAGACATCGTTGAATCGAGTCTCGAATCATCTCGCTAATGGCTTCTTGGGTCTGTTTTGTGGTCCAAGTACGGAACCCTGCGAATGTCCGCATCATGAAGGCGATGATCTCAGTCTCATCTTGACCAAGACCAGAAACAATAATGTCGAGAACCTGTCGAGCAACAGGTCGTTTTCCCAGACTGGAAGTTATCTTCTCCACAGTGCCACCGATGTAGGCAACTCGATACTTATCATATTGGAATTGCTTCTTGGCCAACAGTATAGACCGCCCAAACTCATCCCGAAAGCGGTAACGACCAGCCCTACCGCTCATATTTCTGTATTCGCTGACAGTCAGGGGAACGGGATTGAACCTCCCCGTTCTTTGGTCACGTTCCCATTTGTCTGCATCGGCAATGATGACCGTTCGAGCGGGCAAATTGACTCCCATTGCCAGTGTAGAGGTCGAGCAAATAACTCTGATCTGGCCCTCTCGGAAATGATGCTCAATTAGCAGCCTTTCCTCAGAAACAAGGTCCGCATTATGAAATGCTACGCCCCTTCTCAGACATCCAATCAACTGGTCACGTGCAGTCGTATTCTCTAACGCTTGCAAACCAGAGATCGCGTCTGTCACTGGGTTGAGATTCACTAAATTGGCGATTCTTTGGGCCGTTTTAACTGTGTTTGGTTTGTCTTTTCGGAAAATCAGTACTTGCTCATCACTACTTACCAGATGAGTGACGAGAGTATCCAGCATAACTTCCACATCGTCGGATGGCGACTGTGGCAGAATTTCTACGCCTGACTGCCTTGTATTCCACTCTCGAAACCTGAACCTGCCATCCGGGGTGTATACTCCCTCACGAAGCTCTATGGGGCGTTGCCTGATCGACAGTTCCTTGGCTCGAAGCCACTTATCAAGCTCATTAAGCCTGTCTATGGTAGCAGAAAGAGCAACAATTTGCGCTTTGGTTGATAAGGTTAGAAATTTCGCCAGAAGCAGTTCCAGGTCAGCCCCTCTATGACGATCAGATAGCATTTGGATTTCGTCAACTATTAGCAACCCACAAGTGGAAGCGATCTCTGGGCTTACCACTAAGAGCATAGCTAGCTTTTCGTAGGTAAAAATCACCAAGTCGAATTGGTTTTGTCGAATATCATCATCGAACTCGTGGTGATCACCAGATGATACCGCGACTCGAATACCATACTGCTGATACTTCTGCTTGAAGTCAAGATACTTTTCTCCCACGATTGCTTTATGCGGGGCAAGATAGATGACCTTCTTTTGTTCCTGAGCACACTTGTAAGCTGCAATCTCACTGACGAAGGTCTTGCCGGACGATGTTGGGGCAACGATGATCATACTATGTCTATCAAGCAGACCTTGGGCTATTGCTTCCTCTTGAACGGGAAGCAGATATTCACTTTCTCCTTGCTCCCATATTTCGATAATCGCCTTGGGGAATCCGTATTGAGACAGTTCTTTGATCTTCACTTGCTTGTCAACTCCTTCCTGTGAATGCAGGCTCTCTATCACGAGATGTGTTGGCCTTCAGTTCGAGACGCCTATATCCTCATCGTATTCCTCAAACACTAACGCCGATACATTCTCGATAAAACATCCTTTGTCCGCTTGCTGCACTGCGACCTACTCCATCTCCGCCAACGACCGCCGAATCTCCCTCAACTCCCTGTCCGTGATACCCCACAGTTCCGCCGCCGCCTCGTCCACCTGCGCCTCCACCGCTGCCAGGCCAGCCTCGTCCCCCGCCGCTGCCAACTGGTGCGCCTGCTGCGACAGCGCCGCCAGCCGGGTGTGGATAGGATTCCCTGTGTCGAACTTTGGCACGGCGATGTGTTGGAGAACGTGAGTGGATGTAGACACCGACACGACGTATGACTTGACCACCAGTTGAGCAATGGACGAAGCCAACGCGCCACACACAAAGTGTGTCTCTTGTTCATCATCAAACGGGACGAGCATCAGCTTGTGGTCGGGCACGATGACCTTACCCTCTTTGACACCAACCACAGCGACGGTGAATGTGCGGGCCTGCTCGCGCCATACCACCTTGTGCGGGGCAAAGGTGTACGATGCGACGTTGTACATCGAGTAGAACGGGTCTTTGTCCGGGTTAAAGTATCGCTTCATCCCGCTCCGATTTCTCAAGACGTGCTCAAAGCGTTTGAGGTAGCCGTACAGGTGCGGGTACTCGACGCGCATCTGGCTTTCCTCGTATCCCTTGCGTGTTTCAGGGTCTTGTACCACCAAAATGTAGATACTGGGGTTAGCTCGCCAGCGTTCCACTTCTCGGCCACGCAAGAGGGGATACACCAGGTCCGGCTTCACAGCCGCCTGTTGGCTAGCAATCTCCAGTTTACCCGCGTCTTCCAGGTTGTCTATCAGCAATAAGCCGTCAGGGCGCTTGCCAAGTATCCTGACCCAGTAGATACCGTTGGCCCAGGTACAACTGCCCGCCCGCGCACGGTAGGCCGCCGGGCCGATGACCTTTTGCAGCGCCTTGAGCGCCGCTTTGCGGGCCGTCATCCAGGGTGACGTGGGATTGCTGCTATCCACTGGCTGCGCCCACAAGTTGGCCCGCGTCGTCTCTGCCATCACCTCGTCCAGTGGCTTGTCAATGTCCACGCGGGCGCGGCCTGTTCCCCTGCCCCAAAGTGTGTAGGGCACCGGGTAGCGGGTCTTCTGCCCCCGCTGGAAGACCACCACACTAGTGCGGTTGGTGGCTCCCTCAAATGGTTGTAGACGCGACATGTCATCCACGGGCAACACGCGCAGGTGGTCTCCTTTCTCACCCAGCCGGAAGCGGCGGAAGCCATCTCCTGCCCCTTTGGTCTTGAAGACGGTCTGGGTGATGACGAAGCCCAGTTTGCCGCCTTTCTTCAGATAGTGGTCTATGGCGGCATAAGCAAAGAGCATGGCCAGGTCTTTCTTGCCCCCACCCAGGCGGGCAGCGTGCCCTTTCAGGCTGAACAGGCCGTAGTCCACCCACAGCCGCTTGGTCGCCTCGCGGTACTCGGCGCTCAGGCTCTCCCAGTTCACCCAGGGCGGGTTCCCGACGACGAAATCGAAGTCTCCCACCAGCACCGGGGCGAAGGCGTTCTTGAGCAGCCGCGCCCACAGGCCGTTCCGTCCCTCTTCGTCCAGGCGGTAGAGCTGGCGGTACAGTCCCTCCAGCACCGATTCGGTCATGGCCTCGCTCACGGTCAGCTCGCGCCGGGCACGGGCCAGGAACTCCTGCGGGGTGTACTGATCGCGCACGCAGCTCTCCAGTAGAGCTGAGAGTATGCCCATCTCCCTTGCTGCTACCGTCTCGCCGGGGATGTCGAAGTCGCCAACGACAGTGCGCAGCCGGTAACTCTTGCCAAAGATGTCGGCCCGCTCGGTGGGGGTGAGGATGCTGTCGCACATGTACACCGGCAGGTCGACCGGGCCGCGCCGGTAGCGCAGCAGGTCGCCCAACGCCAGCAGGTAGTTGGTGCGGGCGGCGATGACGCTGAGGGGGTTGAGGTCAAAGCCGACGATGTTGCGCAGCGCCGCGTCGAGCACATCGGCGGGCGGGATGAGGTGATCAGCAGCGTACTGGCGCAGCCGCCGCAAGGCCAGGATCAGGAAAGTGCCGCTGCCGCAGCCGGGATCAATCAGCCGCTTGTCCGGCTGGCCCTTGTAGCCCACCTGGTTCAGCAGCCGCTCGGCCAACCAGTCGGGGGTGTAATACTCGCCCAGGTCGTGGCGCAGCTTGCGCGGCACCAGGTATTGGTAGAGCTTTTTGAGCAGGTCTCGAGTGCGCTCCGGCTCCAGCGTGGTGGTGGCTGGCTCGAAATCGGCCAGCGTGCGAGCCAGCGTCCGGATGCCATCGGCCAGCGAGACTTCCGAAGTCTCCGAGACTTCGGAAGTCTGGTCCCACGCATCCAGATACCAGCCAAAGAAATCCCCTTCGAGAAAGTTGTTGATGCCCAACAGGGCAAAGGTACCGCCGTTCTCCAGGTTGGTCAACTCGCGGCGCAGTTGCTTCTCCGTCATCGCGGGCAGCGCAGCCACGAAAGAGCTCACCAGCGCGCCGCCCTGCAGCGAGGCCAATTCCACCGCCAGGAACTTCATCAGCAGCGCGTAGTAGGTGTGGACGGCGAAAAAGAGCGGCTTCAGTAGGGGCGCACCCTTGCGGACGCCCACAGTCCGGTAGAGCGCCGCCAGTTCGGGCGCGTCCCTTTCCGCCTTGCCCAACTCTTCGCCGTAGACGATGCCGAAGATGCGGTCCCACTCGGCGAAAAAGGTCGCCACGCGGGGATGATCGCGGTGGGCCTGCAGAGCGGTGTAGAAGACGTTGACCAGGTTGGGGGCGATGTCACCCTGCGGGCCAAAGTCGGCGGCCAGCGCTTCCGGCGTGAGCGGCTTGCGTGAGAGCGAGCGCAGGTAGAGCAGCAGCAGTTCGACGCTCTCCCGCCCCACTGGCACCGGGCCGACTATCTGAAAGCCGCCCGCGTACTCGTCTACGTCAAGAAAGCTCATCTGGCTGCCGGGCAGCAGCGGCAGGGGAGACTCCCGTTTGCGGCCGGTGGCGGAGTAGCGCAGAAACAGGATTTGCTCCCCATCCAGCCCAATGCCGATCATCTTCTCTAATGCCTCGGCCTGTTTGGCCCGCCCTCCAGAGCGGCGGGCTTCGTCGGTCAAGTACCTGGCGATCTGCTTGACCAGCTTGGCGGGGAAATCCCTTTCGGCCAGGCGGCCCGGTCGTTTGTACTCGATGGTCACGTGGCCGTAGACGGCATCGGCGGAGCCGCTGAGGGTGGTCTTTTCGTATTCGGGTGTAGCCGTCAGCCCCAGGGCCTGCAAGGTCGCGCTCAGAGCCTGCTCGACCCACACGCGCAAGTCTTCCTCGGAGTGCGCTATCCTGGCGACCTGGCGGATGGCCTGGGCCAGGTTCTCGGAGACTGTGAGGTTAGAGTTCATAGATGTCTCCTACGACGAGTGTCATCTTTTGGTCTGTCTGTTGTAGTCGAGTTGAAGCAATAAGCCAACTAACCCATACAAAACTATGGAAGCAGTAACATAGACTTGCGGAATTCTTAAAATCCAGGGGATGGTGTAGTGAGCTTGAGGAGATATTATGTCTCCAAAGTATTGGATTGACAAATCGTAGACCCGATCACCAAGAAGTGCGGCGAAAACACTAAAGTAAACACTCGAGTCTGTGGGCCATACCCAAGCTGTTAAGAATCCTGTTGCAATCCCAAACACCAGGAAAGCAAGGAGGATTACCTTCTTCAAAGAGCCCCGCATTTTGCGGAGAATCGTAACCAGCCCCCAAATAACAAGCCCATATGTCGCTGAAAGAATGAAGAGTGGTAATATAACACCGAAGGTCATAGCATCACCCCGATAGAAGTCTGAATTCACGCCCTGAGACTCAAGCGAGTTCTGTTTCTGCAATCTCCTTGAAGGTCAAAGCAACATCCTCAACTACAGCATGCCAGAGCCTGGCCCCTAGCTCAGCGGTGGCACGGGTCGGGTTGCCGATCGCTCCAGTGGATGAGTAACGGGCTAAATCTAGATGGGGGTCTTCCCAATCTACGGGTTCGTTCTTTGGATCAGAGATTTGATCGACACGGACCGATTCGGGTCGTAAACAGAGTGTGATAGACGTGGCAAAGCTGTCTGCGTGGCCGCCAGGAATCGCTGAGTCTCCAATCCGGCACCATATCGCATGTCGTGTCTTGAAAAGCGTCTGGGTGACGCGCTCTAGGCGGGCCTTTGTCAAGATTTCATTCCTGGAAACGCATACGGCACCGGCAACTCCATCATCGTTCGCAGGCCAGGTGGGGCGTTGATGATTTTCGGAATGGTGTTGACCAACGCGCCGACCGTGGCAGTGTCACCAAAGATGCCACCTTCTATGCGCATGGAGAATGGTGGATTGCCGATGATCTCCACACTATCATGCGGCTCTTTGGCGCCGACATATATTTGCAAATCAAGCACCAGGCGTTCTTCGCCTTCGCTTTTCACGCGCAGAACCTGATGCAATCCAGCAACCTTTTGCGGTTGCACGGTAAGAAAATCCGTTCTCACTTTTGTTTCGGCTATGACAGGCCGGATGCTTTCCTCGATTTCATCCACCGGCCAGCCGAGGGTGGTCATCACCGCCAGGGCCGATTCGCGCAAGCCGATGTGGCCGAAGTTAGTAGCAGCCAGCCTTTCTTCGAATTCTCGGCGGGAGATGCCAGCACCGGTTTTCTTTTGCAGTGTTAACCGGCGCTGGCTGGTATCAACCACGCGGGTGACAACAATTTTGTTGACTTCGGTACACACGCCGGTTAGACACAACGGCAGGATGTCCATTGAAAAGCCCGGATTGATGCCCGTGCTGACGACGGCAACGCTATGTTGTTTCGCCAGGGTGTCAATGCGCTGGCAAAACTCTGGATTGTGCTGGAAGGGATAGAACAGCTCCTCGGTTGAGGAGACGACGTGAGCGCCGGCACGGATGATAGTCGCCAGTTGCTCTTCGACGCGATCCAGGAACGAGAGGGTGGTATGCACCACGACTTGAGGATGCCAATCAGCGAGAGCTGCCGCCACATCGCCGCGCACGGCGATGCCGAGGCTTTTATTCAAGCCGCAGATTTCCCCAATGTCTTTACCAACTTTTTGAGGATCAATGTCTATGCCACCGACGAGTTCGAGGCTGGGCTTTTGCAGGAGTACCTCGATGCAGGCCTGACCGATGGGGCCGAGGCCAAACTGGACGACCCGAATTGGGTTCATGGTCTTCCTCCTGCCGTTTCCTTGGTCGCACGCACAAAAACCCTGGCCGCCTGGATAGCTCCTCATAATCTTGCGACGCTTCTTGTCTAAATTGCTCTGTGGGCGTAGGTTCGAGTATCCGTTCCAATACAAAACCTGCCTCAAGGAGCGGATTGATCAGCGCGTTCAGCGGACGCCTGCAAAATGGCTCTCGCAATAATTCTCTATCCTGTTCAGTCCTTCAATTATGTTTTCCATGGAGTTTGCATATGAAAATCTAAGGTATCCTTCACCATTATTCCCAAAGTCAATACCAGGTGTCACACCCACACGAGATTCTTCCAGTATGTCGAAGGCAAGTTTGTATGAATCTTCTGATATATGTTTCGCATTTGCAAATACATAGAAAGCCCCTGTAGGTTCAACCGTGATGCCAAAGCCTATCTCCTTAAGGCGTTTGACCATATATTGTCTTCGCTCATTATAGATATTCTTCATGCGTGCCACGTCTTCCCCTGCTTTTTCGAGGGCAGCAATTGCTGCAATCTGGATTACCGAATTGGCAGAAATAAAGAAGCTCTGCTGCATTTTCTGGATGGGCCGGATGAACGGTTTGGGCGCAATGAGGTAGCCAAGTCTGAGCCCTGTCATGGCATACAGCTTTGAAAAACCGTTTAGAACGAAAGCATTGTCCGTAAATTCCAAAATAGAATGTTCTTTGCCCTCATAGACAAGACCATGATAAATCTCGTCTGAGATTATATATGGTGGGAATTCGGCAATGGCCCTCATGCGGCTTTCAGACAGAAGGTTTCCGGTTGGATTGGAAGGGGAGTTTATGAGTATCGCCTTTGTCTTTTTCGTAATTCTTTTCTTGATTGCTTCAGGCCTGTATTGAAAGCCGTCTTCTTCATAAACTGGCACTGTCACAGGAACACCCTGCACAAATCTGATAAAATTGGGATAGCATGCATAATGTGGGTCGGAAATGATTACGCGGTCACCTTTCTCAAGAAGCACCGAAAATATAAGGAGCATGGCAGGTGAAGTTCCTGAAGTTATCACAATCTGATCCGGATGCACCGATACATTGTATGTCTTGAAGTTGTGTTTACAAATAGCTTCCCTGAGCTCCAAATTACCAAGACTGTGAGTGTAATGGGTATGTCCCTCTTCAAGGGCCTTGCAGGCAGCATCTTTGACGCACTGCGGTGTGTCAAAATCAGGCTCACCCACCTCTAGATGTATTACATTGATACCCTCGTGTTCCATAGCACGAGCCCTTTCAAGGACATCCATGACGATAAAGGGTTTAATCTGTTCTGCTCGTTTTGCAATCATTTTGTATGCTCCTGTTCCGAAGTGGCGGTGGGGCGGGCGACCCACCATAACTTAGGCGTGCCTGTCCGGCTGCAAAACCAACCACCAATATAAATCCCTGGACCAGATGTCACCGTGCCATTGTAGACTATCCCTCGACGGAAAACCGCCCCCCAAATCAATTACAGTCCGAGCAACCGGGCTGCATTTTCACCTAATATGCTTGCTTTTTCATCCGCCGTAGTATTCAATTGGCTAATGCTTGCAAGCATCTTCCCCAAACTCCCGATTTGATGTGGATAGTCGCTTCCGGCTACTAGATGCTCTGTTCCAGCAAAATCAATGGCAAACTGTAACGCTTTCACATCGAAATTCACAGTGTCATAATAGAAATGCTTCAAGTATTCACTTGGGGGTTTATTTATGTTTTCTCTGCATTGCTCAAAGGCCTCATACCCCCTATCGAGCCGCTCAGCAAGATATGGAACAGCGCCGCCCAGGTGACCTAAAACCCATTTAATGTCAGGAAACCTTTCCACCACCCCACTGAAAACCAGACTCGCTGCGGCTAGGGTTGTATCGGCAGGGAAACCGACCAATGGCATCAACATATAGTCTGTCATTGCTTCTGCTCCCACTGGATAGGTGGGATGGATGAAGAACACCACCTCCAATTCGTCTGCTTTTTCGTGCAACGGCCAAAAACGCCGATCGCTTAGTGTTATGCCGTTAGCATTGCTGAATAGCGTCACTCCTTTCAATCCCAACTCAGAAATGGCGCGTTCAAGCTCAACAACGGATGCATCGGGATCGTTCAGAGGGAGTGTTGCCAGTGCTACAAAATGATCGCCATGCTCATTTTGGATATTAGCAAAAATGTCGTTCACCATTCGACTCAATTCAACCGAACGTCCGGGCGTCTCTATCAGCGTACCAGGCGCAGTGAAGGAAATGACTTGCTTGTCCACCCCAGCTTCTTCCAAGACAGTTTTTCGAACATCCATTAGTCTGTGACCGGGCACAAGAATGTTGTAGTCGCCCGGAGAATGAAGCACCGGATTATTGTCAGAATCGAAGGTCACCTCATAGGCGCTGGGGCCAGCTTGAATTGCTTCAATATATTCCGGTGGGTACACATGGTTGTGAAAATCGATAGTTGCCATAGTTTTACTCCTCTCCTGTTTATTTATGGGCTTGCATTGTACCAGAAAGAGCAAAGGCTGGCAAATTCTTGCCTTCGCCGTCGCAAAGCGTGCGCCAGGGGCTCCGCTCCGCTCAAGCCCCTGGCTCAGTCTACGAAGCCCCGTTGGGGGTGGATTGGACAGGCCGATAGGCCTTTGTAAGCTGAGCCCGATGGCGCTCGTCCTGAGCAGGGTCGAAGGATCAGCCCCGGGCGGGGTGGCGACTGAAAGTCAACCTTTGTTGCGTGAAACAACACTAGGCACTTACCATCATACGCTGCCGCTGTTCCCAGATTGCCCTCCACCTCGGTTCGCCCTCGATCTGCACCTCGTTCAAGCGCCTGTAGAGCCCGTCGCGGGCCATTAACTCCTCGTGTGTCCCCATCTCGATGATCTGGCTGCCTTCCAGGACGACGATGACATCTGCACCGCGGATGGTGGACAGGCGATGCGCGATGACGATGGCCGTCCTGCCTACCATCAGCCGTTCCAGCGCTTGTTGGATCAGCAATTCCGTCTCGGTATCTACCGAGGAGGTCGCCTCGTCCAGGATCAAGATCGGCGCATCCTTGAGCACCGCACGGGCGATGGCTATGCGCTGCCTCTGCCCGCCGGACAGTTTGACGCCGCGCTCGCCGAGCACCGTGTCGTAGTCATTGGGTAACTGGGTGATGAATTGGTGCGCATTGGCGATTTGGGCCGCGGCGATCATTTCCTCTTCAGTAGCCCCTGGGCGGCCAAACAGGATGTTCTCGCGCGCCGTTCCGTGAAACAGGAACACGTCCTGCAGCACGATGCCAATCTGCTGGCGCAGGCTCTTGAGCGCCAGGTCACGGATGTCGTGTCCGTCCAGCGTGATCGAACCCTCGCACACGTCGTAAAACCGTGGGATGAGGCTGGCCAAGGTCGTCTTGCCCACGCCCGTCGGGCCCACCAGGGCGACGACGGTGCCCGGTGCGATATCGAGATCAACGTGCTCCAGCACTGTGTCCCCCATAGCATAGCGAAAGCTCACATCGCGTAAGGCAATCGCGCCCTTGGCTCTATCAGTCAACCCGATGGCATCAGCGCGCTCGACCACATCGGGCTGTTCATCCAAAAGCTCTTTCACGCGCTCCGCGCCTGCCAGAGCCTGTTGAACACTTTCCCACACCCCGCTCAGGGCGCGTACGGGTTGGTATAGCATCTCCAGGTAAAGGAAAAAGGCCACCAGGTCCTCAATGGGCAGGGCCTGATTCAACATGAGCCGTCCACCGAAGTAGATGAGCACGATCGTGCCCAGAGATGAGGCGAATTCTACAGCCGGGTGGAACGTCGCCATCAGACGCAATGCACGGAGCATCGAATCGCGATACCTGATGATATGATCGCCGATGCGGGTTGCCTCAGCTTCCTCCCTGGTGAAAGCTTTGATCTCACGGATCCCTGAGAGATTATCGTTGAGGGCTGCGCTGAGCTCACCCAACTCGACTTGACGCTGGCGAAAGGCCGGCCGCACGTACTTGGCAAAGCCCCGCATGGCCAACACGATCAAAGGAATCGGGATCATGCTCAGTAGTGTGAGCTGCAAATTCATGTTGATCAGCACTGCGGTAACGCCGATCAGCATGAGTGCATTCACCATCACGTCTGGTATCGCATGGGCGATCAACTGCTCGATCAAGTCCGAATCGTTGACCGTGCGCGACATCAACTGGCCTGTCTGCTTGTCCTCGTAGAAACCAAGCGACAGACGCTGCAAGTGTTCATAAACATCCGACCGAACGTCTGCGACAACACTCCAGCCTGCCACGTGTGCCATGTAGCTTCTGAGAAATTGCAAGCCCACGCGCACTACGTAGGCAGCCAGCGCCAGCAATGCCAACCGAGCGATGGAACCCGCTGCCTCTGGCCCCGCCGTCGGATCGGTCACAGTGGCAACCATAGTCTTGACGATCCACGGGGCCAACAACTGTACGCCCACGAGCAAGAGCATGCTCACTACCGTCAACGCTAACGGGCCAACATACTTGTGAGTGTATTTGAACACAAACTTGAGAGACTTCAACGCACTGTCCTCCAGTTGCCAATTGCCCAACAGCCCTCGTACATAGCCCGGTGTGGTTTTCCCGCACCGGGCTTTTCAGGAATGGCAAGTTGCAGGGCATACCAACGACTCATCGGGCAGCGTCCTACAGCAAGGCTCTTACGTTCGACTGGCTGCTAGGCCATCGCGTAAACACGCACCTCTTTGTCCAGCCGATCCTCCAACCGATCTTTCTCCACCTCCAGATTGTACCGTGGTTGAAGATTGATCCAAAACCGTTCCGACAAGCCAAAATAGCGCGATAGCCGCAGCGCGGTATCTGGAGTTATGGCCCGTGTCCCGTGCACTATCTCATTGATCCGCCGCGCCGGCACACTAATGTCCTTGGCCAGACGATATTGGCTAATCCCCATCGGCTTCAGAAACTCCTCCAAGAGGATTTCACCAGGGTGAATGGGTGGTAGTTTCTGCTCACTCATAATTGCCTCCCTACGAATGATAGTCCACTATCTCGACGTTGTAGGCATCTCCACAAAGAGCGCAGACTCAATCACACAACGCATGATGGGCCTCGTTTCCGAGCGGCGGGCGACCTCTTTGAACCCTGCGCTTCGGAACATAGAGGCCAGGCCGTGGTAGGCGAAGAGGTCGGGTATGCCGCTCTTCTTAGGTTCGACAGGGTAGCCCTCCACGATTCTGCCGCCGCAATCCCTCACGTAGTCCAGGGCGGCCTTCAGCAGTCGCCTGGCGACCCCTCTGCGCCGGTATGATTTGGCGATGAAAAAGCACACCACAGACCAAACAGGCTCGTTATCCACTGGCTTTAGGATTCGGGATCGTTCCAGTCTTGGCAACTCTTCTCGCGGCGCCACTGAGCACCAACCGACCGGATGTCCCTCATGGTATGCAAGGATACCTGGAACATGGGTGGAGTCCACGATGGCCTTCATTGCTCTCCGATTGCCCTCCCCTTTCTGGGCATCGAATTCCCTCCCTGTCAACCTCCACCACATGCACCAACAACCACCAGTAGCACCGCGCTCGCCGAAGAGTTCCTCGAAGTCAGCCCATCTCTCCGGCATCAGCCTATGAAATTCCCAAGAACCCCCTTCCAGTTGGTCTGGACTCATTGTCTTCCCTCCTTGATCCGAACGGATGCGCCATCGCGGTAGGACTGCCGTTACGCAACAGCCTTCCTACAGAACCCGGTACGGTTTCCCCGCACCAAGCTCTTCGGGAGTACTCGCTCCCGCCACTTTCTTCTACTCTATCAAGCCAGTCGTTCACCAAGGCGTTGAATAAGTCTTCTTGTTCAATGTGCAGAGCATGGCCGGCGCGATCGAGTACCGCGAATGTCGCACGCGGATAGTTTTCCAGAATAGTCCAGGCATCGCGATATCCTACAGAGGAATCCTGTCTACCTGTAACTATGAGGGTTGGGGCAACAAATGGTTCAGGAAGTGCATCCACGTCAAACGAGAATCCGTAGTTCTCGGGATTCTGCCTGATCTTGGTCAGGAACCCCATGTCTGCCATTTGGATGGCTGGCAAAACAGTGGCTCTCATGCAATCAATGAATTCCCGACTTTCTACGACAGCAAAGCCAAGGGCCTCAACTTCATCTGGCTGTAACTCTGACACGAGCGCAGCATCCTCTACCAGGGCAACGTGGGGAGGTACAGTCCGCTTCGCATCGTCAGTCACTATCAAGGGAACACCTAGCAGCAATCCATCCACCAACGCCGATCTACGATATACTATCCCACGCGCAAGATAGGCACCTGCTGACGTGCCTGCTACTACGAATCTTTGTCCTGGAATAACGTGATCAATGAAGTCCAGAACAACATCTAGTATCTTATCCTGATTAGTAATCCAATCCTTTCCTGGGGTTCTTCCATGGCCAGGTAAATCTGGATAGATACGTTTCCATCCCTCACGATGCTTGAAGATGGGTTCCAGCGCGCTTACCTCGTAACGATGGTCAAGACTCCAACCGTGTAACACAATAATGGGTCTACCTTCACCAAACATTTCATAATGAACAGTGATGTTCTCGAGTTGGCATTCCATGTTTCATTTCCTCCTCATCCGTGACCGATCCTCAACGGGGGATTTCTAATATCACCACCGTACCGTAATCCAGGGCAGACTGGACTTCAAGACGCCCTCCGAGCATCGCGGCCCGCTCGCGCATACCTGCCAGGCCAAAGTGTCCCTCAGCCACAAAGCGTCGCAGATCTGAGCCGCCAGCGATACCCCGTCCGTCATCGGTGATGGTCATGCGCAGCCGATCAGGGTACTGGGTGAGACGCACGGCGATTTCTGACGCATCGGCGTGTTGAATGGCATTGTGCAACGCTTCCTGGGCAATACGATAGATGACCAACGCGGTCTCCTCGGGCACGTTCAGGGCCTCGGCCGCGATTTCGATGTGGATGGGGGCCGGCGAGTGCGCATCCAACCGCTCGACCAGGGCCTTCAGCGCCAGTGTTGGATTGTTGGAAAGCAGCGGCGGTCGCAGGTCTTGGCAGATGGCCCGCAGTGTTTGCACGGATTCACCGGAACGGGCAACCAGCGCCTCAAACTGCGTCCCGTCCTCTGACTGAGCTTCCAGGGCCCTCAAGTCCCGGGTGACGGCGCACAGGTCTTGCAGTACGCCGTCGTGCAACTCGCGAGACAGTCGCTCCCACTCCGACTCGCGGGCTGCCACCGCCTGGCGATAGAGGGCCTGCATTTCGTTAGCCAGTTGTTGTTCTTGCTCGGCGTAGCGGATGGTCTCCAGAACGACGGCCGCCTGCCGGGCCAACGTCGTCAGCCAGCGCAGGTCTTCCGGCGCGTAGGCCAGTTTCTTGGCTCGCTCGCCCAGCAGCCAGACCCCGTAGAGATCGGCCCCGCGCATCAACGGCACCCACACCGCGGTCCAGGTCAGGTTGGCGGATCCCTGGGCGATCAACTCGCGCAATCGCCCCGCTACACGCACCGCCTCACCGCCCGACGCGACCCAACGCACCGCTGCATGGTGAACCGGCAATCGTTGAGTGTCGTCGCCCGTCGCCACCAGGTTATGCTCCTCGGAGAACAGCACCACAGCTCTCGGCACGTCCAGCGCGCCGGGCACGTCCACTGCAAGCAACTGCCCTATCGCCTCCCTGTCCAGCAGGCCAGCCATTTGACGGCCATAAGCAACCAGCAGTTCCTCATGGGCGATAGGCGTGCCGTAGCGCCATTGGTGATGCCAGCGCCGGGCTAAGAAAACGATACCCAGCCCAAACAGGGTGCTCAGTCCCCCCGCTAAGATCCACAACATCGCTTCGTTCAACGCTCTTCCCTAGATCAGACCACGCTCTTCGGCGATGGCTAATGCCTCGTAGCGGCTGTGAACGCCCAGCTTGCGATAGATCGCGCTGAGGTGATTGCGTACTGTGCCCGCCGAAATGTGAAGCGCCTGGGCGATCTGCGGATTGGGAAGGCCACGCTGCGCCAGGCGCAGGATGTCGCGCTCCCGTTCCGTGAGCAGTTCCCGATCTCCGGCCTCTTTGGTAGCTTGCGCCAACGCCTCGTAAGCCTGGGGGCTCAGGTACAGCCGTCCCTCCACAAGGTCGCGGATGATGGTCTCAATGCGAGACACGTAATCGTCGTCTTTGAGGATGTAGCCGCAGACGCCAGCCTGGAGCAAGTCGCGCACGTAGGTGGGTTCGAGGTGGGCGCTGAGCAGGCAGATTCTTAGCTGCGGGAAATTGGCGGGCAGGTCCCGAACCGCGCTCAAGGCATCAAACTCTGGCTCGATCAGCAGATCCAGCAGGAGAACGTGGGGGCGCGTGCGCTGCATCAAGGCAAAGACCTCGCTTCCCTGACGCGCTTCGGCGACCAGGCGAATGTCGGGCGTTTTGTCCAGCAGCGCGCGCAAGGCAATGGCCACGTGCGGATGGTCGTCCACAACAGCAACCCGTATCATCTCCGCTCCCTCCGTCAACGAGTCCATTTGACAGCATGATTGTACCCAGACCGGGCGAAAAAGTCAATTGACATGACAGTGTCATGGTACAAGCGTGACAGCGATCATAGCCACGACGTGACAGGTGCCTATGGACAACTCCATCAGAATTTGGTATGATAGTGGCAAAAGAAAGCAGCATTAAGGAGGAAATCATGTTACAGGGAGAAAATCTTACGCTGACATATCAAGATGGCGAGACCACAATAGACGCCGTGCACGATGTCTCCATCGCCATCGAAGACCACCAGTTCATCGGCATCCTGGGGCCTTCGGGCTCCGGCAAGAGCTCGCTGCTGTATCTGCTGAGCGGGCTGCGCCGGGCAACCCAGGGCGAGATCTACCTGGACGACCGCGCCTACGGCAAGATGTCAGAACGCGAGCGCGTGGCCCTGCGCCGCAGCGAGTTCGGTTTTGTCTTCCAGCAGCACTTCCTTATCAACTACCTCACCGCGCTGGAGAACGTGATGGTGGCTGCGCCAGTGCAGGACAAGGCCCACGCCAAGCAGGGCAAGGCGCTGCTGGCCGATTTGGGGATGGGCGACAAGCTGCATCGCTTCCCCTACGAGCTTTCGGGTGGTGAGCGGCAGCGAGTGGCTGTGGCACGGGCCATGATCCATCGTCCGCGCATCATCTTTGCCGACGAGCCGACGGGGCTGCTGGACCGGCGCACCGGCTTGCAGGTGATGGCACTGTTGCGCAGCTACCGCAAGCAGGGCAGCCTCATTGCCGTCACCCACAACCCTGAGATCCTCAGCGAGGCCGATTTGGTTGTGACCTTGCGTGATGGGCAGACCGCAAAAGTGGAGGATCGCCTGGCACGCGCTACCCAGAACAAGTCTTCATAAACAGCAGGAGGAGATCATGAACCCATTATCACCTTTAACATACTACCGTCGCCACAAACGGAGCGCGTTGTTACAGATCGCGCTCATCAGCCTGGCCACGGTAGGGCTATTTATCCTCGTTGCTGTGCTCGATGCCATCCCCTTGCGCGCCAACGTCAGCTATATGACCAAGCTCAGCCGGGTGATTCCCACCGGAGGCGCGCTCGATCCGGCCGTGGTCTCGCAAGTCCAAACCCACCCGGACGTAGCGCGCGCTATTCCGGATAACGGGCTGAGGATTTCCCTGCCCAGCCTGATCGGCACAGATTCTCAACACCTGCTGGGCGTCTCGCCGCAAGACGCGCAGTATCTGATGCAGCACTGCGGCGTGCGTCTCAAGGAAGGGCGGATGTTCGAGCCGCGCACCAACGAGATTGTGCTCTCCGAAGAAGTGGCCCGCGCGTTGGACCTGGAGCTTGGCAGCGAGATCGGGCGCGCGATTGACCAAGATTGTTACGAGGCCGTTTCCACGCCCCTGGTGCTGGTAGGCATCCTGGAAGGCGATCCGGCGGTCAACACAGGGCCGAGTGTGCGGTTGGGCCTTGTCTCAGCCGAGTATCTGAACAGCCACGAGCTGTACGCCCCGCGCGCAACCAGCCTGCTGGTCGTCGCCAAAGCGGGGCGCGAAGCTGCCGTGGACGATTTCTTGGAGACGACGATCAGCTCCAAATACGCAGAGGTGGAAACATTTGCCATGCTTGCCAGGTTCATCAGGATGGCACGCGCTGGAGTATACGTCATTTTCGGCGTCGTCAACAGCGTGGTGGCCGTCGCCGTGGCCTTTGTCGTTGGCATCGTCAACCGGATCGCCATAACCAAGCGCCTGAGTGAGTTCGGTTTGTTACACGCCCTGGGATGCCAAAAAAGGCAACTGATCCGCCGTCTGACGCTAGAAAACGCAACCGTAGCCGGGATTGGCTGGCTGATTGGGTTAGGAATAGCCCTCGCGATCATGTCGTGGCTCAAGAACGGCCTTTTCTACGACCTGGGCATGGAGCTGGACCTGTTCAACCTGGCGCCGTTCTGTTTCGTCCTGCCCATCCCCCTGATCGTCGTCGCCCTGACCTTTCTGAGCGTCAGGCGAATCTTTGCCCGGTTGGACGCCGTGGCCATCGTGGAGCGGGGCAAGTTGAGCGAAGAACCAAAAGGACGCCGGGCAGTGAACGGCTCGTCGGCCAGGCCGCTATCTTCCCTCACCTTTTACCTGCGCCACCGGCGGCGTGGGGTGCTGATGATCCTCAGCACGGCTCTGATGGTGTTGGGCATCGCCTTTCCGGTGTTCTTGTTCTCGGCTATAACGAGTGCCATGATGCCATTCTTTGAATATCTGCAACACGTCAGCGAAATCTCGCCAATCCACTCTGAGCTCGATCCCGGCATCGTGGGCCAAATCAAGAGCCACCCGACGGTAGCGCACACCATCCCGGCCATTCGGCTTGGAATGCAGATGGTCCTGCCGCCGGGCGGCGGGACCGACGTCAATATCTATGGCGTTTCCGAGGCCGAGCTGCCCATTCTCTTGGAGTTGTTCGGTATGCAAGTGCAAGAAGGCCGCCTGCCCCGGCCTCGCAGCAACGAGATCGTGCTTTCGACCGCCATCGCGGCCAACCGTGACCTGCACGTGGGCGATCTGATAGGCGGGGAGACTGACAATGGCGATACGTTCGTCGTGGATGACGTGCCTACTGAGATGGTCGTCGTGGGGATCCTCTCCCCCGATCGCCCATGGGTAGGGTTTGCTTCTTACGAATATCTGCACAGCCACGAACTCACCTCATCTCGAGGCCCGCGTTTGCTCATCATCCCGCACGAGGGACAAAAGCAGACACTGGATAGCTGGCTGGAAAAGAGCGTAGATTCAACACAGACACGCATCATCACCCACGGTATTGAAGAACGCGAGTACAGAGAAATGACGACGTCCACCGTCCTCGCCTTTGCCGCGCTCGAATGTATGATCGCTGCCGTGGCTGCCGTTGCCCTGGCCACGTTAAACCACATCTTTTTCACCCAACGCAGAGAAGAATTTGGCATCTTGAACGCTATTGGCCGCAGCCGCCGGTGGCTCGTGCTGCGCACGATAAAAGAAACGGGCAGCGTGGTTGGCATCGCCTGGGTCGTTGGCGCAGTGCTGTGCGGGATCGGCCTGCTCGGCGTGCAAAGCCTTGTCTACGGCCCTCGCGGCCTGACCCTGGACTTTTTCAGCCCCACACCGTGGCTACTCACGCTGCCCACCCCCCTGGCCGTCGTCGTCGCCAGTGCGGGCACGATCGCGTGGACGCTGTCCAGACTTGATCCGGTGTCCATCATTGAGAGGAGATGAATAGATGAGGCACCGATTCAGAACCATCCAGCTCACTGCCCTGGTGCTGGTCCTGTTGCTCATGGCTGGATGTCAAGACAAGGCAACGCCGCTCGCTACACCAACCCCCTCCGCCAGCGTTTCCGTCCCGTCCGGTGCGGCGGAGACGGAGCACATCAAGGCGCTGGGCACCATCCGAGCAGCTCAAACGCTCCAGCTCAGCTTCGGGGCCAGTAGCCCGGTGCACGCGGTGCTGGTGCGACTGGGATCAGAAGTGAAAGAGGGCGAGCTGCTGGCGACGCTGGACACAACTGCCCTGGAGCTAGAACTGCGAAGTGGGCAGCAGGAGGTCGCCCTCCGGCAAGCCGTGCTCGATGGGTTAATCGGCGGCTCTAGCGCGACGCTCGTCGCCCGGGCGGAGGCCGAGCACGCCCAACAGGTGGCCCAGGCCGAGGTCGCGCTGCAGGTCAAGCAACTGCAACTGGAAAAAGCCCGCCTCGAGGATCCTTCAGCCAACGTCGCCGCTGCCCAGGCGAGCGTCGAGCAGTTGCAACTGCAACTGGCCCAAATGCAGGCCGAGCCCACCGAGGCTGACGTTGCTATTGCCCAGAGTGCGGTGGATAGTGCGCAGGCCCAGTTGGATCAATTGCTGGCCGACCCAGACGAGCAAGCGCTGGAAATTGCCAGATTGAACTGGGAAATAGCTAAGAACCGCCTATGGCAGGCTCAACTGGAACGGGACGCGATAGCGGGCAATACGGGGACTCCTGCTTACCAAAAAGAGTTGGCCAAAGCAGAAGTCGGGGCGGCGGAGTTTTTGGCGCGCATCGCACAGTTGGAATACGAGTTAGCTGGGAGACGCGCGACCAGCGAGGCGGTCAACATCGCCGAAGCGGCGGTGCGGCAGGCCGAGGCGCAACGCGACCGTGCCTTGGGCGCCCAGAAAGCGCATACCATCGGCCAGGAGATGCTGAAAGCACAGATCAGCGAGGCCGAGGAGCCACTGGCCCAGGCCATTGCCGCGCAAGAGGCGTACACCATCACGCTGGACGCGCTGTCCGCCGGCGTGAAGGCGGCCCGGCTTGAGCTGGAGGGGCTGCGGGCGTGGGAGAACCCCTATCTGGACCCGGCGCTACCCGAGGAAATCGCCCAGGCCAGAGCCCGGTTGCGGCAGGCCGCACTGACGATGGCCCAGTTGGAGTTGCAGTTGCAGGGCGCTGAACTGCGTGCGCCTTTTGACGGAGTGATCTCGGCCGTCTACCTCCGTCCGGGCGAGTGGGGCGCGCCTGGTGTGCCGGTGGTGGAGATCATTGACACCACCCGTTGGTACGTGGAGACGCGCAACGTGAGCGAGTTGACCATCGGCCAGGTGAGAGCGGGGCAGGAAGCCCAGGTGCAAGTGCTGGCCTTTCGGAACGAGACACTGCATGGTCGCGTGGACACCATCTCGCCGGTGGCAGTGGTGCAGCAGGGGGATACAACCTATACTTTGATGATAAAGCTGGGGTCTACCGATCTCAACCTGCGGCCGGGAATGAATGCTCAGGTGAAAATCCTATTGGAATGAAAGCGACTCGTCTCAGGCCCCCTCGCCCAATTCCACCGTCTCCAACCAAGAAGGAATCTTGCCTGAGCCGGCAAGCATCCTGAGGAGATTGGGCATACTCTCAAACTGCCTCATGCACAGGTTATACTCCTCCTCAGTGACGGAGGACGTGCTCGGATAGCATAATACCAGCATACCCTCGCGACTGGCCATCAGGGGTTTCACCTTGTCGCACGGGAATTCATCGCAGTAAGCACAGTTCTCTACGCCCTTCTCTCTTGCACAGGGCCTGGCCTTACAGCTCTTGTCCGCGAGTCTGCCATCGCTGAGACAGCCGTCGCACCTGACATTCTCGGCTGTGTAATTCTGATGGCCGAAGAACTTCCTCCAACCGTCAACCAATCTCTGCCTGAGAGCAGGGTCATCAGAACGTGCCGCACACAGGTGGCAGTTGTAGCCGCAATAGCCTATCATCTTCTGCATTGTAAGTTCCTCCTGTGTCCATGGATTTCAGACAAGCAGCGGAGCGTAAGCCTCGTACCAACGCACTCCGACCACCGGAAGACGGTCATCGCCTGTCCACTTATCGTCATCCCAGAATTCGGGCTTCACTATGCCCCCTGCCTCGCGCCATTCCCACCCGGCATCTGTCCAGTATTGGCGGTGCAAGTAGCCAGCCGCATCTAGAAACGCCCGGAACTCTCCCACCGTCACCGGATACCTACCAATATAGTAGTCAGGCAGGGTGACCGTGTGTTGCGGCTGTTCTCTACCAAAGTAGCCCTTTTCCCGCCATTTCTTCGCCAGATCTATATTCCACGCTAGGCAGTCAATCTGCTGGTCGCTCGTGCCCATCAAGAACGGCCCGGCGGGGATGTGGACCATCTCCGGCTCGAAGGGCTGACGTTCGGGTGGCGGCACGGGTTCAATGGTGGAGGTGTCCACGAGTGTTTTCTCCTTGCTTCTCTCTTGGCGTCAATACCGGGCATCAACTGGCACGAGCCGCCATGGCTCCCCATCAGGCCAGACCATCACCCGACCTGACAACGTGTCATCATGGATAAACATGATGACTGCGCTCGCAAGTTGTTCTGGCTGGATGAGAACAGCAGGTGGGGGAAAGGCCAGCGTCTCCAACTCCTCTGCTGTTGTCGTCGTCAAATACTGCTTTATGGCAGGGGTTGCCACCCATCCTGGGCAAATGCAGTTCACCCGGATACCCTCCTCTCTGAGGAAACCCAACGCAGCAGTCAGGCGCATCACCCCCGCTTTGCTCGCAGCATACTCTGGGGCACTGTACGCTCGGTACCCAACTCCAGCCATAGAAGAGATATTAACGATTACCCCACCCCCACGTTTCCGCATGGCCTGGATGCCAAACTGGGTGCCCAGCATGACACCACGCAAGTTAACCTCCAGCGTGCGTCCCCAATGCTCAGGCGCCGCCTTCGGGAAATAGGGGGCAGGGGCAATGCCAGCGTTATTTACCAGAATATCGAGACCTCCAAAGTGCTCCTCCGTAAACCCTACCATCGCTCGAACATCATCTTCTACAGCTACGTCTGCCAGAACAAAGGCTGCGCGACCACCGTCTGACTCGATCTGGCGCACAGTCTCTGCGCCACCTTCCTCATCTATGTCAGCGACGACAACCGCCGCTCCTTCGCGTGCCAATTGCACTGCGATTACACGCCCAATCCCTTTACCAGCTCCAGTTATGATTGCAACCTTATCCTGCATGTCAGCTCCCTTATGTTCATCAATGCTTCACCTGGCACATCACCGGCCCCGAACTGAGTGCCTGGGAATCACTCAAATCACACTGACCATCAGAGTCCATCACATAACGCACAATCGGCCTCGTTTCCGAGCGGCGGGCAACCTCTTTGAACCCTGCGCTTCGGAACATAGAGGCAAGGCCGTGGTAGGCGAAGAGGTCGGGTATGCCGCTCTTCTTGGGTTCGACAGGGTAGCCCTCCACAATTCTGTCTCCGCAATCCCTCACATATTCCAGTGCAGCCTGCAGCAATCGCCTCGCGACCCCTCTGCGTCGGTATGATTTGGCAATGAAAAAACACACCACAGACCAAACAGGCTCGTTATCCACGGGCTTCAGGATTCGCGATCGTCCCAGTCTTGGGAACTCTTCTCGCGGCGCCACGGAGCACCAGCCGACCGGATGTCCTTCGTGGTAGGCAAGGATACCTGGAACGCGGCCGGAGTCCACGATGGCCTTCATTGCTCTGCGACTCCCCTCGCCTTTCTGGGCATTGAATTCCTTCCCTGTCAACCGCCACCACATGCACCAGCAACCACCAGTAGCACCGCGCGGGCCGAAGAGTTCCTCGAAGTCAGCCCATCTCTGCGGCATCAGCCTATAGAATTCCCAGGAATCCTCTTCTAGTTGGTCTGGAGCCATTGCCTTTCCTCCTTCCTTCGAGGGGATACGCCATCGCGGTAGGACTGCCTTATGCAACAGCCTTTACAAAGCCCGATGCGATTTTTCCGCACCGGGCTCTTCAGGAATGCTCGCTTCCGCAGTGTTTTTACTACAGGTAGTTGTTTGGCCTTTGCACAGAGGGAATTGTCACCCGTCAAGAAACGCCAAGCTTCTTGGCGCACTAACGGTATCGAGCTGAGCGGCCCGCCTGAGCGGGTCCGTTCCAGCCAGGTGTTAGGCGTAGCGGTGCGCTACTATCTCCCTACGCGCTTCGCCATGTAGATATCTGGCTTTCCCGGGCCATTGGCATCCGGCATCACACCCACAATGACGAAACCAAGCTTCTGGTAAAACTCATATGGGTGACCACGCAGGTTTCTGATTTTGGCAAGGTGTTTTAGCACGTCTGGATAGAGGTCTACGCCTGAGAGCGTTGTCATGTTGTCTTTGTCATCTGTGCCGACCCAGAGGGTAAGCCCACCGCGCTCTCTAACCTGGTCCTCCAGGTCGGCTACGAGGGCTCGCCCGACGCCTTTCCTTCGATGCTCTGGATGTACAACCAACGGATGAAGTTCCCAAACATTCCCGTCGTATTGCCTGATCCCGCCGATCCATCCCAAAACCATACCACTCTCATCAACGGCCACTCGGCTAATTCGGTCTGTCCCAAAAGATTCTTCCACCTCTTTCAAAGCAGCATTCATGTCCGGCCAGGCATTTGGCCAATGTTCTTTGAAACTTTCAACCAGCAAAGTCGCTACCTGCTGGACGGCCTCTTCGTCGTCAGGACGAAGATCGATGATTCGCATATCAGAGCACCTCGCGAAGCGATTCTCTTGAGAGTGCAGCTACGCCTAACTAGACATCTTCATAAGCTAGATTTTTGACGAATGAGTCAAGTTCTTGGAGTGCGCAAGCCCTGCTTGCGGCGCCGGAGCATGGCTTCGGCACTCCAAATTCCCCTTGTCGGTTTGAGGTGAAGCTTCGCTAGTAACCATGCCGAATTATTTCCGCATAATGTTTATATACGGAAATGTTAGTCCCCTGCCATAACCAGCCCTGCGATACGATAAGCCTAAGCAGCTCTCAACATCGCCCTCAACACGTAGGTGCGCAAGTCGTTTTGGCCAAAGGCGGCGTCCGCACCTCCAACGGGGACGAGCACGCTGTTGCGCACCCCACTATTGAGGTCAGTGTACTCTAGCGGGTTGGGTTTGGGGTGGATCACCGAATCACGGATAAACAGAGGTGGGGTGGGATTACCGGAGCCATGGCTCGGTAATCCCGTTTTATCTAGCTGCTAGGCATAGTGTACCAGATTTCAGCTCGCCCTGCTCCATTTTGATGATGCGCAAAACCTCCTTGATGCGCGGGGCCTTTATCCTGGCTAGGCCGCCCGCCCGGATGGCCTCGGCAATCTCGCTCGTATCGGCGGCCAGCACGCGCTCCCAGGTGGGGAATCTCTCCTTTAAGCGCCCCTAAGCCTGGTCACGATCCACGGCGGAAGTGTTCTGGGAGAGGATGCCCGAGATGAGCACGTCGAGGGGATCGCGCGGGTGCCACTCCCGGTCGCCGTACCCCTCCACCAGGAGTTGGTGGACAGCTAGCGCCTTGGCCACTCGACCTTTGTTTACGAGATCACTCTGATCAAGATTCGTCACGCCTTACTTAATGATAGAGGACATGATATTTCAATTAGTGAGGATATTCCAGATTAGTGAGCAAAAAGAGATGACGACGGAGAAGCCAGCTATAACAAATGCGCCTCTTTCCCATCTTTCTTGACGACTTTGCATCTCTTTTTCAAATTCTTCCTGCTGCTTAGCTCTTTCCTTCTCGATTTCTAGCTTAAGGTGCTGAGGAGCGGAGAAGCCAGTCTGATAAGGGAAATACGCAGGACAGACATGCGCACGGTATAGCTTATAGAAATGTTTAAACTCAGTGTGGTTCATCACATAGGGTACCAAGGTGCAACCCCGTTTGTAGCACTTAAACTCCTCGGTCTCTATGAACTCACGATGTTTAATTGTATAGGGAAGAGCTCCGTGTGCTCGAAACCGAACGGGTCTGCCGCTGATCAAACCGTGTGGATTTATCGGGAAGTCGTTCTCGCTTTTATACTTATTGCGCAGTAGTTCAGGGTCACCTATGCAATCTTCAATGTCATAGCCTTTTGGGTCCCACGCGCATAGATAACCACAATTGATGCACTTAACTTCATTGGCCATGTAAGTACCTCCTTCTCTGGCCGTCTGCAATCCATTTTTACCTTTATCTCCTTGGCAGTCGCCTGCGTCGCCCGCCACTTGCTGCCTCTGATCAGTCTCCTAGGTTGAGGTAAACTGACGCCTGTCAAAGTGGGGCGACTAACCCCGTTATTTGCCCCCGAGCTCAATCAATAACTCACTTGCCCTGTCCAGATTTTCGGCGCAATTCTCCAGGTGGGTGGCCAACTCTTGTAGACGCTCCACCTTCCCCGTTCTACAATAAGACTGGTTGCAGTCTTGAGCCATCTCCCAATCCTCCATTGCCCAATAGAAGTGGAGATCAAACTCCTTTGCTTCAGGTGGGGCTTCATCGTAGGGCCACTTGTGGATTATGTCTATCACGCCTTCGAGCGGTATCTGGCAAAGCAAACCAGGGTTCCCTAATGCCACAGCACGCTCAACTTGAGGGAGTTCTCTCGCCAATATGGCCTCGAATTGCTGCATTAGGGGCTTAACCTTGGCCCAGTACTCGGTCATCGCGCTATCGGGGGTTACAGTGGGACTATGGATGGGCGATGGTGAAAGAGTGGGCGTATGGGTAGGCACTGGCGAAGGGGTCGGCGTAGCCGCAACTTTCTTACTAGGTATAGGGGTATTAGTTGGCGTCAGTTTGAGGGTAGGCTTGGGCCTAGGTTGCGTGGAATAGGGTGTCGCTGTGGGTGTGGCTGTCAATGTGGCTACTAGCTCTGTCTTAGTAGGTTCGAGTGTAGTCTTTTGCTCCCCACCTATGATCACTGCCAATCCAGCGATACAGACACACAAAAACATCGAGACCACAACTCCAGCTACGACGATCTTAACCAGAGTACCTTGTTTCTTAAACCAGCCCATCTTGCTTCCCTTTCTCTTGGCCGCTTCTATCGGCATCTACTCCTAAGCTACAGCGCATGTTCTTGGGCCTCAACTCGCGCATCCCACCATTGTCTGGATAATGGAAGGTAAGGGGCGAGAACAAGTGATGTTCTCGCCCCCAATTCTCGGTCAGCCCCTACTCCGTGACGGTGAACTTCCTCCCATCGCTGCGGCCGAAGCCCTCGGGGAAGTACATCTCGTAGGCAGCAGCCTTCCATAGCACCCTCCCTTCCCTTTGAACGTTTCTTAGGAATAATGAGGAGCCGCTTGATGCTCATACTGACCGCGTTACGCTCCTACAGGTAATCTCTCGCTGAGGATCAGGTCAACAATGGGCAGAGCCGAAACTTCCAGTCGTGATAGATCAACTAATTTACTGGCGTCCTCGATTTCGATGCCAATGACTTGGTTACGTTCATCAAAGTCAAGCACGATGCCAGGCGCGACTTCTTCGGATTCTGTGCTCACCCTGGCGGCAAGTTTGATGTAAAGCATGTCCGTATCTGGATAATATTGAAAGATCATGATCTTGTCTCTTACTAGAGATAGGGGCGGCGGGCCATGACGCTGGTTGTGAAGTAATTCGTCGTTTTCATCTTCTTGCCCGGCTACGAGTTTGAAAAAGGGAAGCGTGAATGGAGTAGGACTACCAGATTGTCGTCAGGGTTGACTGATGTCCTCCCTTGGAAAGTCAGCCCACATCTCGCGGCGAATTTCGTCTATGTCCTCGACCGAGGGGCCTGACCCCAGATCGGCACACAAGCCCAGCAGTGACTTGCGCCTGGGCGGTCGCTGGTCGAGCATGTCACGCTCGATCTCCGGAACCATGCGCTCGATCAGGCGAATTTTCTCCAAGGGCGGTAGTTGTCTGGCCAGAGAAACGACCTGCTCCAAAGTTGCGGCTTTTTTCTCAGCCACTTCCAATTCCTCCTCTCTCTACGTCTTCAGGTATATCAAGGTCAGTTGTATCGTTGTGACCCTGTAATCCCTTTTCTATTCGACTGCTAGGTATAGTGTACCAGATTTCAGCCCGCCTGTCAACAAAGAAGCCACCCGTGCTGGCTGCGCAGGTGGCTTCTTGGGTAGTGCAGGTTCCTATGCCTATTCGGCGCTGGTCACGGTGAACTTGCCTCCGTGGCTGCGGCCGAAGACTTCGGGGAAGTACATCTCGTGGGCGTTGGCGGGCATGACCAGGAACTCGCCAGGTACGCTGGCCCGCATCTCCATTTATGGGCAAGTTATCCGGAGTTTTTCCGATAAATGGGCGGTTTATGGGCACTGTGTGCTCGCTATGGGCGTCCTAACAACAATTTATGCTCGCTTTATGCTCGTTATGCGCGCTTTTATGCGCTATATGGGCAATTCATACCGCGTACCCTTACCGGTGCCCGCCTGTTGGACTTGACCGGTGTCCACTAGCTTGCCAAGCAGCCTGGTAACCCGATGGCGACTTTCAATTCCCAGAAGTTCCCGAGATTCCAAGTTGGTGATCGAGCCATGCTCCTGCACATAGGCCAAGATTCTCTCTTCATCGCTCATCGCCAAAGGTAGAGGCGGCTGCACCTGAGCGGGCACCTGTTCGCTCAGAGTATAGTACGCCCAGCGACGGGTGCCGTGCATCTCCACCAGACCGGTCTCCACCAATCCCCGCAGCTCCCGCGTAGCCTCAACGGTCTCCACCGCGCCGTGATGCAGCCGCCGGTAGTCGGCGTTGGTCATCTGTACGTTCATCCGCAGATAGGCCAGCGCCAATCGCTGCCGGTCGCTGAGGGGATAACTGGCAAACTGGCTGAGCCAGGCCAGTGTCTCCTCGTCCAGCAGGGTGTGGTTCTTAAGCGTGACGACGAAGTAGGTCCCCCCATCCTTGAAGTGGGGCGGCTCCAGCTTAGCCTGGCGCATCTCGGCGATCATGCGCCGAATGCCGGTGCCCCGCTGCTCGACGTAACCCAAGTCTTGCAACACGCGCATGATGTTTGGGTTGCGGGTTGTTTATCGTCGCCAATAGTACCAGGAGAAAGACGTCTGCAGAGATGCAACCAGTATGCAAGGGAGTGTTTGCCTATTGTTCCTGCCAACTCGCGCTCGACGGAATTTATGTATTTGAGAACAAGTGGTCTGCTTTCCATGGGATTGTACTGCCTACAGGGTAGTAGCCCCCAAAAGCGTCTGCGTATCGGATGAGGTACTTCTGATCTGTAACCATCCCTTTCTAGTTCTTCGTGAAGTAGTGCAAAGGCGCGCTGATGATAGTCTAACATGAGGATCATCGATCCTTCGTTTTTGCCTTCCCCTTCATAAGGATTCTGGTCCCGGCGAAAGTGCTGAACTCTCATCTCTTGCTTGACTCCATCACTGCGGCGTTCCCGGATCAGAGGAGCTAAAGCTCACCTACGTGCCGCCTAGCCAATAATCATGCCGAATTACTCTCCGCATTACTACCTTGACAATGTCGCATTTGTCATTGCGAGCGCAGCGAAGCAATCTCCAAGCGTACTAGGGGATTGCTTCGGCGCAAATAGCTCGCCTCGCAATGACAATTGGGGCGAAATCCAACATTGTCAAGCTACTTATATGCCAGAACTGCCCCTGCGATATAAGCCTACGCCGCACTCAACGTGGCCTTCGAGACGAACGCACGGTCCTTTTCACTGAAGGCGGCTTTCATCATCTAATGCATAGTCACCACCGCCAGCGCCGGGACGAGCAACAGCGACTCTGGGGGCTTGTTGCAGTCCGGGACGTCCACCCTTGTCGCGCTATCGTCATCGGTGATGAAGAAGATGCCCTGCGCTGCATCGGTGGATCAGACTCAAGATAGTATACTAGGTTTCGGCTTACTTGGCAACAAAGAAGCCACCTGTGCTGGCTGTGCAGGTGGCTTCTTGGGTAGTGCAGGTTCCTATGCCTATTCGGCGCTGGTCACGGTGAACTTGCCTCCGTCGCTGCGGCCGAAGACTTCAGGGAAGTACATCTCGTAGGCGTTGGCCGGCATGACCAGAAACTCGCCGGGTACGCTGGCCCGCATGAGGTATGTATACTCATAGGTGCCCTGGGGCAAGTATGTGGCGAAGAGGACGACTTTCTCGTCCCTCATCTCGCTGTGGCTGAACCACCACCAGCCCCACCCCTCTTCCTCTTCAACCCGCTTCAGCTCGGGAGGCTCACCCACCACGCTGGTGGTCTTGAGGCTGACGTCAACTCCCTCGCAGCCAGCCGGCAACGGATCCTCCACCACCAGGTAGTGCAGGCTGCTGGGGGCGATGATGCTCAGCTTGACCTTGATCAAGTCGCCTACTTTCGCTCCGTCCACGAAGCGCTCCGGCTCGTCAACGGGCGAGTACTGACGAGCAACGATGATGCCCCGGCTCAAAGCCTTGACGTCCTCCACCGGCAGAAAGTAACGCAGATAGAGGGAGTAGTAGAGCCGGCCCTTGCCCGTAGGCTCCAGGCGCTCGATGAGGAGCCGATTGGCCTCATCTTTCAAGAGCTCGGCCACCTCCACTTGAAGCTTGCGCGTTTTTTCGACGTCCTCTGTGGTCACCTGACCTTCGCTTAGCTTGTCCTGGTTGAGGCTGACCCGCCAACTGTAGTCCGCCTCCAGTTCCCCTGTGGCCACCATCCAATCGGTCAGGGCGATGAGGGACCAGGCCGTCTCCTGGGTGGAGAGCCAGTGGCCCTCCTTGCGAGCCACCATCAGCCAACGCACAACGTTGGGAGCGATGCCGCTGTCGGGGGCCAGGCGCGCGAGGGCCGCCAGCACGATGGCCGTGGAACGGGTGTCGGTGTTCATCGTCCAGTAGTCCACCGTCTCCTCCTCCCAGTGAGCACCGGTGGCGCTGAGGACGGCGGCGCTAGCCAGGTCGCTGACGATATTGTCCACCCTTGTCCGCTGCTCAGGGGCCAGCAGGCCCAGGGTCATAGCCAGATATGCCTTGCCGTAGTTGCCCAAGATCTGGCGCCGGTCGTAGAGGGCCACGCTGCGGCCCAGGTCGTCCCCTCCGTACTCGGCCAGGACGTAGAGGATGAAGGCCTGGGTGTTGGCCTGGTAGGGCTCTTCCAGCTCGGCCGGACGCTTCAGGCTGCCTCGCAGGAACCTTGCAGCGCGATCCATCACCTCCTCATCTACAGCGAAGTCCGCCTGCTTGGCCTCGTTGAGGCCCAGGAGGACATAAGCGGTGAGGAAGGCGTTGCTCTTGTCCGTCAGCCACCAGCCCCAGCCGCCGTCGTAGTGCTGCTCGGTGTAGATGCGCTGCAAGGCTATGCTCACCTGCTGGGGCAGGCGCGCCGCCAGTTTCTTATCCTCGAGGCCCAGCTTCCTGAGCGCGCGGTAGGTCATCACGTTGGGCAGGAAGCGGCTAACCGTCTGCTCGATGCACTCATAGGGGTAGTATTCCAGATACTCCAGCCCGTCGCGCATCCCCGCCGCCAGCGAGGGATCTAGTTGGATCGTGAGCTCACCCTGGGTGGGATCGTGGCGCTTGGGCAGGTAGACAACCTCCAGGCGCTCCCCCGCCTCATCCAACTGGCCGGCCGTGGCTACCACCTCGGGTGTGGAGTAGTGATAGACAGGCAGGGTTATCTCCACGGCATCGGATAGGCCGCCGCCCTGAGCGGCGAAGAGGAGCTTGGTCTCCTCGACAATCCCAACCGTTACCGGCCAACTCACCTTGTGCTTGCCGTGAGCAGGCAGCTGCACTCGTTGAGTGCCACCTTCGATCTCCAGCCCTTCGGCGAGCTCAGGACGCAGCCCCTCGGCCGATAGCGACACCTGCACCTCGAGGTCCAGGTCGGTGTTGTTGTGGACGACGGCCGAGAGCGTTGCCTTGTCGCCCATGACGAAGAAGCGGGGAGCGACGGGCCTCACCAGCAGGTCTCTGGTGCTGATCACGTCGCCCTTGGCCTGGCCCACCTCGGTAGCGGCGGTGACCCCCTTGACCCCCAGCCGCCAGGTGGTCAAAGTGTCGGGCAATTTCACCGAGACTTGAGCCCGGCCCTGCTCGTCGGTACGCACCATTGGGTTCCAGTAGGCGGTGTCGGGGAACTCTCGCCGCACCAGGCCGGCCGCCTCCGGAGCTCCGCCCCCTCCCTTGGCCCTCTCGGCTAAGAGCACGTTTAGGCGGTCCACAGAGAGGGCCAGGCTGCCCGCCGTCTGCACGCCCACCCCGCGCTCACCGTAGAAGTGCTCCACCAGCGTGGGAACGCCCTCTTCGGCCAGGGCCAGGACCGATAGATCAACCAGGGCCAGCGATAGCTCGGCCGTAACCCCCTGCCCTCGATGATCGGTCGCTCGGACGTCGTAGGTCACCGTCTCCTTTGGGCCGTAGTGGTCTTCCCTGTCCGGGGTGATGGTTATCTTTAGCTCCTTCTCCACAGTGGACACCGGTAGAGCAGCGTAGCCCATCTTGAAGGAAGCCAGGGGGTTTGTTTCATCTTGACCCTTGACGATGACCACCGAGACGTAGACGTTGGGCGCGTGTTCGGAGAGGATGGGAACCTCGATCAGCTCGCTGTTGCTCCGCAGGGTGAGCAGTTGGTGGCTAATGATGTGCCCTCTCTCGATGGTGAGGAGCGCCTTGACCTCCCCTTGATAGGGTGAGGGGATGAGGATATTTGCCACCTCGCCAGGCACGTAGGACTTCTTATCGGGGATCAACTCGATGCGGTCGTGGCTCTCCCGCCGCCAGCTAACGAATTCGCGGCTGCTGACCCAGAGGTAGGTGGAACTGCGGATCTCGTTCTCCAGCTCGTCACGGCCCACGGCCAGCACCTTGTAGGTCCCACCCTTCTCAGGGATGAAGGAGGCTACTGCCTTACCCTCGGCGTCCGTGGTCACCGTAGTTGTCAGGACCGGGGTGTCCTCGACCTTGCTGGTCCAATAGAACCTCCCGTCCTCCGCCTTCTCCTGGACGCTGTACCACTTGTGCTCGAAGAAGGTCACCGTCAGGGGCACCTCTGGCACGGGCTGGCTCTCCCAGTCCACGGTGATGACGTCAACCTGCTGCTCCTCGCCCACCGTGCCTACCCAGGCCCTGGGGGCCAGGCCAATGTAGAAGAGACCCTTGTGGACGATAGCCTCCGTGCGAGAGCTGACCTGCTGGTCGTTGATATCGGTCACCGAGCCCTCGATGGTGAAGACCTGGCTCAGCTTCTTCAAGGCGATGTCGGCTGGCACCTTGACGGTGAAGCGACCCTCCTCGTCGGTCTCCCCCGTGCCCTCAGCGATAAGCTCGCCGAAGGTGCCGTAGTAGCGACCCCGCTCCTCCCACTCGTAATCAACGAAATCGTAGTAGCCCTTGCCCTCCCAGGGGAAGAAGTAGTCCCGGCTGAGAACGCTCCAGCGCACCTGTGCCTCCGCCACCGGGCCGCCGAAGTAGTAGTTGGCGGCCACGCTCACGGCGATCTCGTCCCTGTGGACGTAGGCGTCTCGGTCGGTCTCGACGGTCACCTCGAACTCCGGCTTGCGGTACTCAGCCACCCGGAAACCAACTCCAAAGCTCTGCTCGCCCAGTTGAGCACTGATAAAGTAATAGCCCAGGATCGCTTCCTCGTCCACGGCAAACTCGCCGTGGAGGGTGCCCATCTCGCTGATAGGGGAATCCTCTCTATAAACCTCCTTGCCCTGGTCGTCGCTGACGGTCACCGTCAGGCTCTCTACGCCCTCGGGCAGGCCGTAGCGGGCATCGTCGTCGGTGCGCAGGATGCCCTTGAAGCGGACCGTCTGGCCCGGCCGGTAGATAGGCCGGTCGGTGTAGAAGTAGCAAGAGTAAGGCGGACTGAAGAACTGGGCCGGGATGTCGAACTGCCAGGGAGTGATGCCCTGATTCCAGCGGTTGACCGCCGTGGCGAAGTTCTCGCCTTCGCCGGCAAAGACGAAGAAGGGATCCCACATATTCTGGCGCGGGAACTCAGCCTGGAAGACGCCGTCTTTATCCGTTCGCCCTTCAGCGAGGGTGGCGAATTCGCTTTGCAGGCTCACCGGGAGGCCAGGGGCGACCTCCCCGCTGGCCAGGTCCGTGGCCCAGACGAGGGCTTCGGTCTCCCCCTGTTTGAGGGTCAGGTTGAGGTTAGAGACCGCCATGATCTGACGCGAGGGCCGCCATTGACGCTTTTCTCTCACCTCAGGCGCGGTGACCTCGAGATAATAGAGGCCCGGCCCGATGGTCCCTCCTTCTTCGCCTGCTACCTTCGTGCTCAGGACACCAGCCTGGTTGAGGGGGGCGTCGACGTCCTCTGACCACTGGCGCACCAGAGCCTCCGGGTCGGGGCTGAACTCCTCCCAATAGCTCCAGGACTCGCTGCCGTTGAGCTGGATGAAGTCTTCCCTATTGAGGAGGTAGAGGCCGAAGTCCAGGCGGGAGACGTTTCGATAGCTAGCATAGACCACGGTCTCGGTGTAGGCGTTGTAGGTGCCTACGTTGCCAGGGGTATTCAGGTAGGCCATGGGATCGAGGGCGCGGGTAGTGAAGCGCACCACCTGGTCTTCGCCCACAGTGTTCCTGTAGGGGTCGGCCATCTCTGCCCCGAAGGTGAAGGTATAAATAGTGGAGGGCTGGATGTCGAAGGAGATGAAGAAACGGTTGTCGTAGTCATTCCAGTACGTGTAGACCTCGGTCGGCTCGGGGATGACGGTCGTGTTGGGCATGATGGTGCTCGGGTCCATGGGGCCGGCGAAGTAGAGCTCCATCCCACCATAGGGGTCCGCTTTCAAATTGCCATCGGCTGGATTGGTCTCAACGATCCGGGGGTAAGGGACGGTGGTGAAGCGCCAGGAATAGGGCTCAGTTATGCGTCCCTCCCCTCTCGCCGCATTAGCTCCCGCTTCCAGGGTGGCCACGTAGCCGGTCTCCAGCGCCAGAGGGGCGGAGGGTGCGAAGACCATGGTCTCCCCCTTCGACAAGCTCAGGGTGCTATCCTCCCAGCGGAAATCGCCCTGGATAGCTGTCCCGGCCTCTTCTCCTATTAATGAGAACCGCTCTTCGACCGAGGCGTGATCCATGGACTCGTTGAAGGTCATGCTGATGGCTTGAGTCGGCGCCACCTGAACCTCGCCATCCGCCGGAGCTGTCCAGACCACGGCCGGCATCGCCGTGGTGAAGTGCCAAATGTAGTCCTCGCCCAGGACCCCGCCGGTGGTATCCTCCAGCCCAGCCGCCACCCGTGCCGTGTAAGTTGTGGCTGGATCGAAGCCCTCCTCAGGGCGGAAAGTATAGATGGAGGTGTTGAGCCATTGGCCCTCGCCCCTCACTGGCGGGACGAAGGTCAAGGGTTGGGGCAAGCCCGCCTGCTCGGAGATGGCCGAGAGGGGCACCACGGGGCGGTTGAACATCACCGTGACCAGCGCATCGGTGGCCACCTCGGTGGTGTCAGGGGCAGGCTGGACCTCAGTAACCTCCAGGTAGCCCACCGTGCTGAAGCGAAAGCTGAATGGTTGCTTCAGGGCCAGGCCCTCGGTGCTCTTGGCCTCCTCGACTACGGTCACCTTGTAGCTCTCCCCCCGCACGAACGGCGCCGTCGGAGCGAAAGCCAGGGTAGTGTCGTTGGGCCAATCGAAGCTCCCTGCCACGGGCGGCCGGATCTCGAATGCTCTCTCAGTCGAGGGCCGATCCATTGGCTGGTCGAAGGCGATGACCACCGGCGCAGTCAAGCTCTGTTCCTCGCCCGGGGCCGGCGTCCGCTCAAACACCTGCGGTGGTACAGGGGGCAGGGGAGTGGGGGTAGGCGCAGGAGTGGGGGTAGGCGCAGGCGTAACCGTCGGTGTAGGCGTTTCCACAGCGCAGGCGCTCAGGAACCCACCCATCACCATCGCACAGACAATCAAGGTGGCAATAGGGGTGTAATACTCTTTCAAAGCAGCACCTCCTCAACAGGTTAATGGCTTATGGCCGATAGGTGGTGGCCAAGGTTACAACATCGGGTCCTAAGGTAAGACGTTGGAACGCCTAATCTGGTTCCTTGGACGTTACCACCCAAGTTCATTATACTCCACTTCGTCTTCCCTGGCAACTAGCCAATAGCTAATAGGCAATAGCCGATAGCCTATGGCTTATGCTATCCGCCATCTGCCACTTGCCATCCGCCATCTGCTATCCGATTTCTCGCAGGGTGGCCTGGCCTGTATCGGTGTCGTACAAAACGTAGGTGGAGCGGCCGAAGCGGCCCATGACCTCGCCGGGGTTGATGAGCAGAGTATCCCGCACCCTTTCCTCGGCGACGCGGTGGCTGTGGCCGCAGCAGACCAGATCGTATCGCTCGCTGGCCGCCAGGCCGACGGCGATAGCGGGATAGTGGGTGGCGGCGATTTTCCTGCCGCCCAGCTCCAACTCGGCGAACTCTCCGTGCAGGGTCACGTTCCCGGCTCTTGTTGCTACCCGGGAGAGCAGGAGCTTATCCCCGTCGTTGTTGCCAAAGATGACGTGAACGGGGCCTGGGAAGCTGTCAGCGATCTGCTTCAGGGTGAATGGGGCACAGAAGTCACCGCAGAAGATCAACTCCTCGGCCTGTTCCAACCCTTTCAAAGCCTCCTCCAGTTTCCAGATGTTGTCGTGGATGTCTGAGAGCACGGCAATAAGCATCTATCAACACTCCTTCCTTGAGAATCGCTGCTGGCCAGACAACTTGTCTTTTGCCAGGCAGCCCAAAATCCGCTATACTAAGCCCATCACCGAAGGGGAGGGGAAAATGCGACCGCAGCGATTGATGAGCACCCTCATAGCTATGCTTATGCTTACTGTAGCAGGTACGATAATTGGCTCGGCCCTGTCAAGTCAAGCCGAGTTCTCCGACAACTTGGTAGCAAACCCTGGCTTCGAAGATGGGTACAGCGAAAGGCTAGACCCCTACGCGCCCGAGGAGCCGCCCAAGGGCGAGTTGACCGTGGCCAACGGTTGGGAGTTATGGTATGATAACAGTGATCGATGCAGGGACTGGTGCTGCTACAACTTTCGGCCCGAATACAAGCCTGAGGATGGATACATGTTTACTGATCCTCAGCGCGTCCGATCGGGCCAGTACGCTCAGAAGATGTTTAACTTATATTCTACGCACACGGCGGGCCTCTATCAGCAAGTGGCAGTGCCCGAGGGGAGCCAGGTAGAGTTCTCCATCTGGGTGGTGGTGTGGTCTAGCTCAGAGGACGACCCCCACCACTCAATCCTTCCCGGAGAGTACTGGCTCTCGGTTGGCATAGACCCCTATGGTGGCACTGATCCCTTCTCAGATCAGATCACATGGAGTGTCGGAATCGAGCAGTACGACGAGCACGTGCAGCTTTCGGTGACGGCTTTGGCTCAAGCTGACCACGTGACCATGTTCACCAGAGCAGCCCCGGAATTTTGCGTGAAGCACAACGATTCCTACTGGGACGATGCCGGTCTCATCATCCACCTCCCGACGCCCACGCCTACAGCGACGTCCACAACCACGCCGACAGCTACGCCTACATTGACACCCACGGCCACGCCGACAGCTACGCCTACGTTGACACCCACGGCCACGCCGACAGCTACACCTACGCCTACATTGACACCTACGACGACGCCGACAGCTACACCTGTCAAGGTTTTCCTGCCCCTGGTCTCGAAGAACTATGCCACATCCATTCCAACCGCGACTGCAGCATCTACCAGCACAGGAACGCCAACGCTGACTAGCACTCCCACGCCATCTGACACGCCCACAAACACGCCAACGCCATCGCCAACAGCTACAGCGATGCTCACGCTAACAGCCACACCTACGCCTACAGCGACACCCACGGTCACGCCGACAGCCACAGCTACGCCCAGCGGGTGAAGACAACGTAGTTAGAGGTGGTCACGTCATCAACTTTGCAGCCATTTGATCAACTTGGCCCAGGTGGAGGCCAGGTGGATCAAGGGACTGGTCAAGCGCCCTACGATTTGTCCCTGGGCGAGGCTGCACAAGAAATCCCCTTTGTCATTGAAGGCAGGCATCTTCACGTAGGCGTGGCCGATCTCAGAGGCGGTGTGGGCATCACTGCCGGCGCTTGCTAATAGCCCCAGCTCACGGGCCAGGCTCAGCGCGCGGTGGTTGTCGGAGGGGAATACGGTGCGAGCGTTGAAAACCTCAAGTAAGTCCACCTGCTCGATGATGGTGAGCAAATTGGCCCGGCCCAGAGCCTCGCGGCGCAAGCGGTCCAAAGGGTGGGGGACGCCAACCACGCCCCCCTGCTCGCGCACGCGAGCGATGGACTCCTGGAGCGGGAGCCCTTTGGGCACTTCCTCTTCCAAGAAGTAAGCGACTATCTCCCCCACGTTGGTCCTGATCTCCTCGCCCACGATAACCAAATCGGGGGCCATCTCCAAAAGAGCCAGGGCCCCCGCAATGGTGTCGTGATCGGTGATGGCCACTTTATCAATGCCCTGCTTCCGACAGGCCTCGATCACCGCCTCTAAGGACGTGAACGAATCTTTAGAGTAGCAAGTGTGGACGTGGAGGTCAACCTTCATAATTGCACCTGCCTAGCGCTTCCTCCCCCTCATTAACCGCCACAACCCCCATAGGAGCCCACCAGCCAGGATAGCCGCTCCGCCCAGGGCGGTGACAGCCGTCTGGGGCTCGATGCCCGGCATTACTACCTCCCCGTCGCCATAGCTCTTGAAGAGCTGCCCCCACTTGGTCTCCAGAGCCCTTTCCACCCGCTTGCGGCCCACGAAGGTATACCAGTAGACGTTGTGATAGAAGTTAGAGGCGAGGTAGGCCCAGGGCACCAGGGGTGTGCGCAAGAGCAGGTGCTCGAAGGGCTTGAGGGGACCGTGATAGATGGCCTTCTGCCCGCGGCTGGCAAAGGTGTCCTCCTGAATAAAGCCCCAATTCTCGGCTGAGATGTCGTATCCCACCACTTCGATCTCTTTAGGATCGCCCACCCCCAGCCCCAGCTCATGAGCCAGTCGAATGAACTTGAGGGACATGGGGTCGAAGCCCTGCAGTTTAGCGGAGATGGCATCAATAGCCACCTGGTCCGCCGATGCCAGGATGATATCCTTCTCGTGCCAGCGCATGGCTCGGGGACCTGGCCCATCGCCGGCGAAAGTGCCATCCATTACGGCGAAGAGTCCCGGGTGGATGTCCTGCTGGATGGTCAGGAGATCTACCAGGGTCTCGTCTATGACAGCGTGAGTCCAGTGACGCCGCTCGCTCAGGAGTCCCCCAAAAGCGTTCTTTACGGCCCCAGTGATCACGGTGAAGACGTGCGTTTTGACCGTTGGCAATTGGATGATGTTCTTGCCGATGAACATCTTGGGGATCTTGATCCCTTCGGGATAGATGCGATCCAGCACCAGCATGGGCGCTTTTGGCTCGTAAACCACCCACTCCACTTGAGGTTCGTAGAGGTGGACGTTTCTCACCCCGTATTGATCTACAATGACCTTGTGCTTGTTGTTGCGCTCACCTACGTAGGCGTCAACCACCACGGTGCGATTCTGGGCAGCGATGAGGTCCTGGTAGCCGTCGTCCTGCAGGGTCCTGATCACGCCCTCTAACTGCCAGGGCGTCGTAGAACAGGCGGGGTACCAGGTCTGCCAGGAGATGTTGACCTTAAGGACGGTCTCCACATCCTTGGACAGAGCTTCTTGATAGCCCGCCATATGCATTAATTGGCGACAGTCTTCTAACACCGTATCAGGGGTGGTCTTGAGCACGGCTACCTTGCCCCTGCCGGGGAAATCCTTGACAGCCATTGAAGTCCTCCTTTGGTCAGATGGTCATTGGTCATTACTATCTGACTTCCTCAAGCCCGCAGCTCAGCCCCTAACTCCTTGGCCAGGTGCTGCACGATGCGCTCCTGCACCTGAGCCACTTCATCATCGGTTAGAGTCCGATCCTCGGACTGGTAGGTCAGGGAGTAGGCCAGGCTCTTCTTGCCGGGCGGGACCTGCTCGCCCCGGTACAGGTCAAACAGCCGGGCATCCCGCAACAACCGGCCGCCGAAAACAAGTATGGCCCGGCGCACCTCCTCAGCCGACAGGTTCTCGTCCACGACCAGGGCCAGGTCCTGCACCACCGCCGGGAAGCGGGAGATGGGTTGCATGGTGCGCGCCGCGCCCACCTGGGCCAACAGAGCCTCCAGATCGAACTCCAGCGCGCAGACGGGTTGTGCCGGCAGGTCAAAGGCCTCCCGCACGCCAGGGTGTAGCTCTCCCATCACTCCCACCACGCCACCCCCAACTCTTAGCTGGGCACAGCGCCCCGGATGGAAGGCAGGATGATCGGTCTGCTCGAATGTTCCCTTTAACCCCAGCCTGGCCAGCAAAGTCTCTACCACCCCCTTGAGGTCGTAGAAGCTCATGGGCGCACTGTCCTGCCCCTTCAGCCACGAGCGGGCTTCCCGTGGGCCAGTCATCACCATGCCAAGCTGGAGCGGCTCCTCGGGCAGCGTTTGCCCCTCCACTGGCAGGTACACCGCGCCAATCTCGAAGATGGCCACGCGGTCGAAGAAACGCAGGTTCTCGCGGGTGGTGTGTAGCAGGGAAGGGAGCAGCGTCTGCCGCAGGTAGGCCCGCTCGACCGAGAGGGGGTTGCGCACGCGCAAGTAGCGGGCCGGGTCTGGAGGCGGCCCCTGGGGCCGCAGTTTCCCCTCATCCTCGATGCTCACCAGCGAGTAGGTGATGACCTCGTCCAGCCCACAGCCGACCAGGAGGTCGCGCACGCGCTCGGCCCCTTCCAGGCGGAGGTTGGCCCGCTGCGGCGGCAGTTCGTCGCGCAAGAGCGTCGTCGGGAAGCGGTCGTATCCCCAGATACGCCCCACCTCCTCGACCAGGTCTACCGGCCGCGTGACGTCGAGGCGGTGGGAGGGGACAGTAACTCTAAGAGTTTCAGGTTTCACGTTATCCGCCGAACCCGAAACTTGAAACTTTGAAACCTGGAACTCAAGGGATGCAAGGATGCGGACGATTTCGTCAGTCGGGATTTCCACGCCCAGGACACGAGCCGCGTAGGCCGGATCGAATTCGATCACCCGTTGCGGCTGGCGGCCGGGATACAGGTCGCCGATGGTCGGGACGACGGCGCCGCCGCCCAGCTCCGCCATCAGGTGGACCGCTCGTGTTGCTGCCTTCACCGTCAACTCCGGGTCCACCCGCCGCCCGAACCGCTGGCTTGCATCGCTCGTCAGTCCCAGCAGGCGGGAAGTGCGGCGGACGTTGAGGAAGTAGAAGTTGGCTGATTCCAGAAGAATGTCGGTCGTTTCCTCGGTGACCTCGCTTTCCAGTCCACCCATCACGCCCGCCACTGCTACGGAGCCACCTCCATCGGTGATGAGCAGCATCTCCTCGTCGAAGGTGTGCAACTCGCCGTCGAGCGTCGCCATCTGCTCGCCGGGTCGGGCGCGGCGCACGATGATCGCCGGACGGTCGTGCCCGGGCCCTTCGGCATCACTCAGGGCAGGCCTGGCGCGCAGGAGGTGGTAATCGAAAGCGTGCAGCGGTTGTCCCAACTCCAGCATCACGTAGTTGGTGATGTCCACGATGTTGTTGATGGGGCGCATGCCGGCGCGGCGCAATCGCATCTGCATCCAGAAGGGCGAAGGCCCCACCTTCACGCCCCGGATGAAGGCCGCTGAGTAACGCGGGCACAGGTCGGGATCGGCGATCTCCAGGGCTAGAAAATCCGGCGTGGGAGTCAGCTTTGCCGGGTGACGCTCCAGCACCTCGAGCACGTCCCTCCTGAGCGGCACGTCCAGCAGCGCCGCCACCTCGCGGGCGATGCCGAAGACGGAGTACAGGTGGCCGAACGGCCCCTTGATGTCGAACTCCAACACCGCGTCGCCCAGGTGCTCGACCAGCGGCGTGCCCACGGGTGCGTCGTCGGGCAGGTAGATGATATCCTCATGCTCGTCGGATAGGCCCAGTTCCTTCTCCGAGCAGACCATGGCCCGCGAGGGTACGCCGCGAATCTTGGTCTTCTTCAGCTTCATGACGCACCGACCCTCGGCGTGGCCGTCGTAGAGGCGAGCGCCCTCCATCGCGAAGGCCACCTTGAGATGCAGGTCGCTCTGGCCCCGGCGCTCCAGCAGGCTGGGGGGCCCGGCAACGACGACCTCTGGCTCCGGGCCGCCGTATTCGACCTCGGCCAGGACCAGCCGGTCGGCGTTGGGGTGGGGATGCACGGCGCGGAGCTCGCCCACCACGATTTTCTCAGCGTCCCAGGGCAGTTCGGCCCCCGGCAGGCCGATGTACTCGATGGCCTCCACCTCCAGCCCGGCCAGGGTCAGCCGCTCGGCCAGTTCAGCGAGCGGGACGGGGATGTCAACGTAATCTCTCAGCCAACACAAGGGTACTTTCATCGGCTTATCTCCTCTAGGTTCAGCGCTACAACCAAACTTCGTCATTCTGAGGAGCGAAGCGACGAAGAATCTCGTTTTGCAATGACGAATTGCCAGCCAGGAACGAGATTCTTCGCTCACATTGGTCGCTCAGACCTGTCCTGAGCTTGTCGAAGGAATGACACAGGATCGCGAAATCTCGTTGCAGTGTTAGAACTGCCTCAAAAACCGTAAGTCGTTCCCGTAGAATAAGCGGATGTCATCAATGCTGTACTTGACCATTGCTGGCCGCTCGACGCCAAAGCCGAAAGCGAAGCCGCTCCACTCGTCAGGGTCGTAGCCGCCGTTTTGTAGCACGACCGGATGCACCATCCCCGCCCCGCACACCTCCAGCCAGCCGCTGTATCTGCAAACCCGGCAGCCCTCTGCACCGCAGAGGATGCAGTCCATGTCTGCCTCGATGCTGGGCTCGGTGAAGGGGAAGTAGGAACCCCGGATGCGAATGCTCCGCTCCGGGCCATAGAACCGCCGCGCAAACTGGGTCAGCGTGCCGATCAGGTCGGCCATTGTAATGGCGTGCCCCACCGCCAGCCCCTCCACCTGATAGAACTGGTGCTCGGAGCGGGCCGTAACCTGCTCGTAGCGGTAGCACTTGCCGGGCAGGATGACGCGGATGGGCTCCGGGTAGCGTTCGCGCATCACCCGCATCTGCCCCGGCGAGGTGTGCGTGCGTAACAATACCTCGTCGCTGATCCAGAAGGTGTCCCACATATCGCGGGCGGGGTGATGAGGCGGCATGTTCAGCAGCCCGAAGTTCAGTTCGTCGGTCTCGACGTCGGGGGCCTCGTAGACCTGGAACCCCATCTCGGCGAAGATGGCGTAGATCTCTCGCAAGGTCTGAGTGCTGAGGTGCAGCCGCCCCAGGCTGACGGGCCTTCCGGGCAGAGTCACGTCGATCCTCTCTTCCCTCAGCGCCCTCCCCAACTCCTCGCGCCTGAGAGCTTCGGCCTTATCCTCGTAAGCAGCTTCCAAGGCCAGCTTGATCTCGTTGGCCAGCCGCCCCACAGCAGGCCGCTCCTCAGGGGGCAGTTGTCCCACATTGCGCAGGATCTGATTCAAGTCGCTCTTCTTGCCCAAATGCCCGATGCGCCAGCTCTCCAGTGCCTCGGAATCAGAGACTGTGTCCAGGGCCTGGAGGGCTTTGTCTTTCAATCCATGTAGCTTTTGCAGCATCTCTTCGCTCCCTTCACGATCACTAATACCAAAAACGGTTGCTTGCTTCGTCAGGGACGAAGCTGCAACCATAATGCTCCGTGGTACCACCCTGTTTGGCTTGTAACAGGCCCTCTCACCACCGGCGGCCACCGTTCGGCTGAGCTCACGCCGAAGCCCTGCCAGGTGGCTTACCAGTTGCCCCGCTAACGGTGGGCCTCCGGAGCGAACTACTCTGGCAGATAGCTGACGGCTCACAGCAAATGGCTGATGGTTTGTTGCTTTGTTGACTATCCCCTACCAGCCATCTGCCATCGGCTATTAGCCATTTCCCCCGTCGGCTCAGGAGCGAACTTCAGCGGGCTTCCTCCCGGCGGGGTTCTCAGTCCACGACCCCGCCTCCCTGGCAGTCTCCCTCCGCTTACTCCTCTCCGTCACAGCCTTTAGCAAGTGGTGTTCAATTGTTGACTCTCCTGAAATAACTCAGACTTTGGCGAGGGCGGGAGCGAAAGTGGGAAAGAGATGAGCGTACCAGGGATCGACCAGGTTTTGCAAGCGATACCACAAGCGGGCGAACAAGAAAGTCCCTCC